>Ga0164297_10000003_pt1 | contig 308757 bp, 266 predicted proteins | sample GEODES058metaG_FD_113539 | JGI IMG/M metagenome (GOLD analysis project Ga0164297, IMG submission 113539) | Dystrophic lake water microbial communities from Trout Bog Lake, Wisconsin, USA - GEODES058 metaG | ecosystem: Environmental > Aquatic > Freshwater > Lake | place: USA: Trout Bog Lake...
GCATCGATCACGATCCATCTGGATTATGGCACAGACGAGTTCATCCCGATGGCCTTTACACCGAACAATGACGGACTGAATGATAAGTTCAGGGTATCGAATCTGAAATACCACAAGCTGGTAGACTTCAGGGTGTTCGACCGTTGGGGTCATGAAGTGTTCCAGACGGCTAATCCTGAGATAGGCTGGGATGGTACCCTGAACGGCACGCCACAGGACATAGGTGTCTACAACTACCAGATAATAATAGCGCACCCCGATGGCACGCAAAAAGTATACACGGGTAATGTAACCCTGATCAGATAGGTCTCATTTTCCCGCCCTTCTCAAATCAGGAAGGGTGATATAGGTTGACAGTTGATCTTTAGATAATAGAGAGAGCTCGGTTGCATTTGCAGTCGAGCTCTTTTATTTAAGGGCGGTAAGCGCTATAAAAAGGCTATAGTGACTGCCTGGTAGCTGATGTTGCGGGCAAGAATGGGGAGTAATTCGAACTCGGCAGCTGCGGAACCATGGTTGACGGCAATCTCGAGAAATCCTGTACTGTTGAACCGGCATAGTGGTGCACCGAGTGCAACATCGTTGTAGTTATAGCTTATTTGTGTTACTTCCTTTTCCCGAGAGAGACGGATCCTGAAAGGGCGATCACGCGCGATCTCCTGAAAGCCGGTGGAGGTCATGTTGACTACTACATTGCCATAACGGTCGATATACAGCACGCTGCAATCTACGTAGCCTGCGACTTCTTTAGGTGGCAGTAAGCGTGGCGTTTCACTAATGATGAACGGACTCAAGTGTTTATGTAATTCGTCTTTATGTTCCTCCATCAATTTAATGACGAGGATGATATAAGACATCCATTGAAAGAAAGTACAGTCCTCATTAGACTCGCTGCATAGCCATATCTTGTCTAAGGTTTTCCCGAAGGCCAGTGACAGGATGCCGTTATCGGGAGCGATAAAGAAGAACCCATCTTTTTCTGCAAGCAACATGCGTGGACGATCGCCATACAATACATTGACAAGCAGCAGGTGAATGGTGCCTGGTGAAAAGTACTTGTAAGAAGAAAGGCATAAATAAGCAGCTTGCTGAATATCGTATGGCTCTATGCGGTGCACGATATCCGCCAGCTCTATGCCCGGAAGCTGACTTTGCAGCAGAGCCTTAGCCTTACTCAGCGATATGTCGGCAGTGCCAAGATCAGATAATAAGGTAACAACGGGCATGTGTAATGGGTTTGCAAATATTGTTTCGAAATTACTGCTTTTGCGGTAAAGCCAAGGTTACTATCAGGCAGATCGATTTTTTTATAATGACGAAGAGCATCGTCATAGCATGAAAAGGTAGATGAAAGGGTACGTACATACCCAACTAATAGATGTGGAAGGTTGTCTTTTATGAAGGAAAACGTTTAAATTGCATAAAAAACAAGCACATGAAACAATTAGCTTCTTTAGTATTCGTTCTGCTCTTCGCTATATCAGGCGCATCTGCGAAAGACCGTGTCAGCCCGCACACAACAACAAAGGGAAAGAACATCAGTATCACTTACGGACAGCCTTCGGTGAAGGGCAGGGTAATATTTGGCGGACTGGAACCATGGGGTAAAGTATGGCGCACCGGCGCTGATGAGGCTACGGAGATCACCTTTACCAAGGACTGCACCTTTGCAGGCAAGAAAGTAAAAGCAGGAACATATACCTTGTTCACTACTCCGGGCCAGAACTCATGGGGTATTATCCTCAACTCTAAGCTGGGCCAGTGGGGCGCTTATGATTATGATAAGAACAAGGATGCAGATGTAGTGAACACCTCAGTAATGCCGAAATTTACACAGGAGCAAACGGAAAAGCTGACCTTTACTATCACCGATGATGGTGTGAAAATGGCCTGGGCAAACGTGGAAGTGATGATACCTGTGCAGTTCTAAACACTGCTTAATATTATTTATTTATATAATGGCATGTCTTCAGACATGCCATTTTTAGTTGGGAGTTACCCATTTTAACTACTTTTCGAAATTTTTTTGAGCAACCTGTAACTTTTTTCTTTTCGGGCCGATATATATAACGAATGGAGGTTAATGAGTACAATACATGTGTGCAGGAGTGGGGGGACGCCCTCTTCAGGTTTGCCTGCAAAAGCACGGGAAATCCGGACGATGCACATGATGTGGTACAAAACAGCTTCGAAGTTCTTTGGCAGAAAAGGAAAGATGTAATGCCCGGTAAGGCAAAAGCTTTTCTCTTCCAGGTAGCTTACAACCAATCGGTAGACAATTACAGGAAAAAGTCAAGGGTTTCCTTTAGTGAAGGACCCGAGGAAAGTGTAACACCGTCGAATCCCGACCTTAAAAGGGTGCTTGACCGGGCTTTGGCGCAGCTGGATGAACAGTCAAGGGCACTGGTATTGCTCAAGGATTACGAAGGTTATCGCTATGAAGAGATAGCCCAGATAACCGGCCTGTCGGACGCGCAGGTGAAAGTATACCTGCACAGGGCCAGGAAAACATTGAAGGAGTATTTAGTAAGCGTTGAAAATATATTATAGCTATGGTAACGTGGGAGAATTATGAGGAGTATATGATGATGCATGCCGACGGAGAGCTGCAACCGCATGAAGAGGCGGAGCTGCAGGCCTTCCTGGAAGAGCATCCGCAGCTAAAGGCAGAAATGACTATGTATGAGCGTGCTATTCTTACTCCGGATATGACGCAGGTATATGAGTACAAGAGCAGCCTGCTGAAAGAAGAACCTGCCGGAAAAAGGATAGCGTTCATACCTAACCTGAAGACATATGGCATAGCCGCAGGTATAGCGGCACTGATAGTATTGGGTTTCTTTGCCCTGCAGAACAGGAATACAGCCATACCTGCCAATGTGGCTAAGAATGACAGCGAAAAAACATTACCAGCATCACCGGTGAATACTACAGTGGCTGCACCAAGCAATACTCCATCTGCAGATAATGTAGCCGCTACCGATAACACACCAAACCAAACAACAATAGCCCCTATAGAACACCATAGCACCGCAACACCACTACAACCCAGACAAGAACAACGCAGCACAGCACAACACACACAACCAAAAAAGCAACAAAACACAATACCGCAGCAGCCCCGTTACACGGAAGAAATGACTGCTGTGGCTGCCAGGCAAATTCAAAAGCAACCTGTAAGAGGTGCACTGAACAATCCGGTAATGCCGATGAATGTAGACGCATATGCTGTGGCTGAAACTAAAACAGAAAAAACATCGTGGATAGACAAACTACCTATTACCGATGAGAAAAAAGAGCAGCTGACCAATGTGGCGAATACCTTGACAAGTGGCGTGGCAAAGGCCAGCAGCCTTAAAGAAAGTATAGCCGACAAAAGCCTGAGTATAAGAGTTGAAAACCGCAGACTCATCTTTTCATTTTAAAACCCACTAAAAACGAATTTTATGAAACATACAATTTTCAATATCGTAGCAATCGCCCTCTTATTACTGACAGGAAGCGCTTATGCGCAGAGTACTAACACCGCTGACACTGCAAGCGGCAAACACAAGAAAAAGCATGAAGTGTCTATATCCAACAAGGGTATATTTATCCGCTCAATAGACAGCGCTATGAAGGCAGAAGAAGCAAAACCCAAGAAAGACAGCAAGTGGAGCAGCAATATGTCGATGGACCTGGGGCTGAACATGCTGCAGGATAATACTGACTATAACAGCGCGGCGGTAAAAAACTACCTACAGGTGCCGGGATCGCAGCAGAACAAAGCCCTGTTCAACATCAGGCAGTCGAAATCAGTGTATGTGAACTACTACCCATGGCTGAGATCATACAGGGCATTGAAGACTGATGGACAAAAGATCTACATCACTTCCGGTTTTGGATTCCAGTTCTATAACTTCAAATACGAGAACAACATTACTTATACCCGTAACCCTTCTAAGATCGTCAACGATACATTGAGGTTTACAAAGAACAAACTTGGTATAGACTACCTGAACGTGCCGCTGATGCTGACCTTTAAAACAAGGATATCGAGCAATGCTAACCCGAAGAAAGACAAATGGCTGGTATACGGTGTTGGTGTAACTGAGGGTGTAGACCTGCGTGCGTGGACAAAGCAAATATCGGGCGAATTTGGCAAAGTAAAGATACATGACCATTTCAGCATCGCTGATATGAACACCTGTCTGACCGCCGAAATAGGTGTTGACGATGTGATCAGGTTCTTCGGTTCTTACCAGGTGACGTCGCTGTATAACGGCAGCACAGGACTGGATCAGCACCCGATAGCATTTGGGTTAAGGATAAGCGGAATATAATTGTTACTGAACCTACCCTCGGTGACATTATTCTGATATATAAAATGAGCAGCGGCCTTTATTTTCCCAAAGTAAAGGCCTCAGTTATTGAGTTGGGGGCGCTGTGCTGAGAAATGTATATGGCGTGAATTGGGGTGTGCCGACTATTGCAGTCCATCCTTAAGGCTGAAATGTTAGTCAGTCTAAAATATCATAAATTATAGCTAGTCCTCCTGATATAGGGATATACTGGATCCTGTAAGTGATATAACTACCCTTGTATAAGAGCTCTTCATTGAATATGAACTTCTTTCTGGAATTCAGGGACATCTCGGCCAAAGAGATGACTCTGCTGGGTTCAGCAAGGTTGTTCCTTTTTCTCTTTAAGATCAGGTCAGGAATTGGGCTGGTGGAAAGAGCAGGGTCACCATCTGTCGGAAATTTTATTTTCCAGTTTTTATCAATAATGATGCAATCGGAACATCTTACGTCCTGATTTTTCTCCTGCACACCGCTATTCAAATGTTCCTGCGGCCTTATTATCGCTAGGGAACCGTAATAATTACCGTTGATGATATTGGGGAGGACGGTGCCGAATACCGGGATCTCTCTGCCGTCCTTTCTTTTGAATTTCGCCAGGTAATTCTCAATTACCTCACCATTTCTTAAGGTAACAATACCCACTTACACGCAAATATAAAATAAGTGTTATTTGAGCCGTAAGGACAGATTCTTACGGTTTCTTTTTGTCCTTTTTCTTAGCATCCTTTACAACTGCTCCGATTAACTGCATAAAGTCGCCATTGACCCGCAACTTCTCCTCATACTTTTCAGGACGGGGACTCTTTGGCTTTTCTTTACTCGCTTTTGCCATAACAAAACAAAAATACGAAGTTTTACCACCAATAAAAAACGCCCCAATTTTGGAGCGTTTTTTATTATTAGTACATGTCGGTCATATCTCTTTGCCCGACCTTATAAGCATAAAGGTATCTTGGTTTCTTGCCGACCATTCGGACGGGTGTAACGCCTAGCAGCACGAACTTCAAGAAGGCTTGCTCCGTTGCCGATTCGTCTAGCACCGTCACGAAAAGACACCCTGAATTTTCAGTATCGGCATGTTGTGTTGACGACATTCCGACCCGCCAATCTTTGTACGGTGGTCGCACAATTTTCCCGAACACCTGCATGAGATATTCCACATTTGTTGATTTGATAGAGGTCATAGTTGGTCATGGTTTTAGTTTTACAGATTAAAGTTGTATGTGTTGTCTCCTGCCCTGACATTGATTTTGTTGTATTTTAATTTCCAATCGCAGCTACCTTTATCGGCAAATGTTCGCCTGAATTTACCCTGTTCCGCACATAGAGTTACGTCATTCCCCCAATACACACCTTTACCATGAGCATGTAGGTAAATGGTATTATTGCCCATGTTTAATTCATCGAGGTTGATGACATTAGTCCCACCATTAGCGTCTAGCCTTCTCCATCCTCTACTGACCCAACAATTATCTCCTTTATCGAAATAAGCAAAAGACACGATTATCACTTTAGACGTGTTGTTTATAAGTTTCAATGTGTTCTTTGCTTGTACCGTTGTAGTCTGTGTCTCTTCTGAATTATCAGAAACAGGCGGGGCGATTTTTGCCGCAAGTACATTGCTGCTTAGGTTTGCCGAACTAGGAACTGTGCCATATTTTATAAGATTATCGGTAACTAAAACGAAGTCAACCATATTCTCTACCAACAATACATAGTCCTTATTCAATGCCGCATTTAATGAGGATTTAAACTTGGTTTCTACATACATTTTTACATAAGGGTCGAAGTACCTCTTGCCTGTTTTTCTGTACATAAACTCCATTGCATCATTAACCGCTCTGTCGATATTTTCATCAATAATATCAGGCAGAACCCGATTAACTAGTAGAGTAATGTCATTGTCTACTTTAGCTGCTGAAAGACTTAAATCAATAAGGGACAACCCTATTGGCTCATACTTTCTTGCTTCGTTAAGTATTTCTTGTCTTGACTGGGCAAGTAAGGCATTTGGTGTGCAAAAAAGCAGCATTGCAATTGCAATCTTTAAGGTGGCAATTCTCATTCTTTTCGAGATTTAGAACTTGTGAAAAATAAAATAGCGTAACTGAAATTCTTCCGCTGTTCAAGGCTCTCGAAAGCCCATACCGCAAAAAGACACAGTTACGCCATGTTGGCGTATCGTAGTCCATTTTGCTTGCGGTGTTGGTAAACTTTCGAGATTTAGAACAGCAACTAAAATGATACAATACTAAAATTGTATGCTATATGTGAGTGGTCGTTTTTTATCTATCCATTCAGTAATATTTGGTGGTGAAAGTAATAAATTATCGCTGACGTTATTATCTTGTTGCAAATAACAAGCCAAAATATCGTGGATGCCTTAAATTCTGATAAACAAAAGGAAACAATAGTATTAGAATACTATGAAGATGATTTCTGCAAAATGTGGGCATATCAGAAGTTTATCAAAAAGCACATTAAGCTAAAAAACAAACTACCCGCTCGTGTCCTAAAAGTATATTTTGACATCTTCGACAAAACCACCTTCGACTTTAAACATGCTAAAGAAAACTTCCTTAGTAATGCACAAAAGAAGGTGATAGATGACATCAAAAAGTACAAGCAGACATTTTCATTTAGAATACATAGACAAAACAAACCTATTAGAAAGAGCAGAAAGATAGCAAGTAACTCAAACGTATTAGTCCCGATGCCACTAAATTTTGATTTTGCAAATAGTGCTGCATTTGATGCTGATTCCGAAAATAATAAAACATCAGCCGATTTTATAGAGCGGTACTACAGAGGATTGAAAAACGTTGAAAAGATAGACGAATTACTAGGTGACAAAACCATGCTTATTGACCATGCAGCAAAAGAACTGCGGTCATACCTAGATGAAAAACATAACAAAAATGGTGACGGCTATCCGACATACTATAAACAAACAATCATTATCGGGCTAATACTCGTATCATTCGGTCTATTGCACGACAAAGAAAATTGGGAACTATCAAATAGCAAGTTTAAAGTCTATACAGCATACCTCAACAAATCAGTAGAATACCAATTCAAACAGCCCACCTCCAATACAAAAAGCAAAGGAAACTAAGTACGCTAAAATTCAGATTTTTTTTCGTACCCACCCAAAAAAGAAAAAATTTTAGCGTACCTGATTTAAAATATGAGCCAGACATTTGTATTAGAAATAAAAAAAACCATCTGCTAGAACAGATGGCTAATTATTTCGGATGCGCTTGTAGTTCAATGGTTAGAACAGGCTCCTACTAAGATTCAAATTTCGGTTCGACCCCGAACGAGCGCACTAGGGACAAAGGTACAGCAATAGTAAATATCTTCCTGTTTGTAAGGAAAATATTTTTGCGTGTAAATCGTACTGATTGGCACGGGATTTGCATCTATAATCATACATAAACACGCACCACGATGGAGTTCGCATTTAAGACCATTCACGAGTTCAACGATTACTTTAAAGACGAAAAGACCTGTTACGAATTTTTAGAAAAGCAAAGATGGGCGGACGGTCGAGCAGTATGCCCAAACTGCGGTACAGAAAAACTTCCATACAAAGTAAAAGCCCGTGGAGTGTTCAAAGATATTCCTTCTTACCGTTGCTCTGAACGTGCTTGTAGCTTCCCGTTCACAGTCCGTACAGGTAGTATATTCGAAGGCTCAAAAATAGAACTTCGCAAATGGCTGCAAGCGGGTTATGAGATAATGACTAGCAAAAAGGGTATCAGTTCCTATGAACTATCTACCCGTATCGGGGTCAGCCAAAAGACAGGGTGGCTCATGAACCATAAAATACGCACCTTGCTGCAAGATACCGCTCCTGAACTTTTAGGTACAGATGAAAAGACCGTACAAGCGGACGAAACCTATGTTGGCGGTAAGAACAAGAACCGTCACAAAAACAAGAAGGTAGAGGGTTCACAAGGTCGTAGCGCAGCCGACAAAACACCCGTTGTTGGTTTGATTGAAAAAGGCGGACGTGTTATGACATTCGTAACACAGGACACTAGCGCAGAAACGTTGACGCAGATAATCGATAACAATGTTGTTAATGGAGCGACCATCGTAACAGATGCCTACAAATCATACAGCACCATTGGGAATGCCTACAACCACATAACAGTAAAGCATCAGGAAGGTGGCTATATCACAGAGAAAAACGGCAACAAATTCCATACTCAGAATATCGAGAACTTTTGGAGCCAATTGAAACGTGGATATGTAGGTATCTACCACTACATGAGTCCCCGCCACCTGCATCGTTACTGCAATGAATTTGCTACCCGCTACAACCTTCGTGATAAGAGCAATATAGCAAGATTCCTATTCGTCATAAACAATAGCAACACAGAACGTATCACTTACAGGACACTCACTCCAAACGTTCCAAATCCAAACCACCCCGCAAAGAAAAATAGGTAGAAGCATTTTGCGAATAATAATTCTGACAAATAACACATTAAAAATTATTAATTATTGTTATGCGAATTATGTACGGTCATATTTTATTATTTATTTTTTATAAGGTTAGAGAAACCCTATTCGCCTAATAATTCACAAAGTCATAGAGGATTATTATATGTATAGTGCAAACAAATATGTTTGCATTTACTTGCAATGGCATTCTTTTTGTTATTTTTGTATTGCGTCTAAAAGAGTCGTTCGTGTCTCGTACAGGGAATCCTACACCCTCAATCTCAAGTCGCTTTTGAAAATGGATACAAGTACAAATACAACATCAGAAGATAAACGTGTCAAGCAGTTGACCGCGATATTGTATTTATTGCAAGAAAATCTTGAAAATTTTATCGGAGAGGTAGATAAAGGATATCAGCTATTTACAGAGATAGGTGAGAAAACCGAATTGGTTCAAACAATTGAGAAAATGATAGATAATCCTTTGGGGAATTTATCTCAATTTTCCGAGAAGATTGATGGGCAAATAAAGACAATTGTAGACAAATACGTAAAGAATTTTTTGACAAAAAACCAAGAAATAATCCTTAGGGTTGTAAGGAGTGAAACAAGTCTAAATAATTTGCATTATTCAATTGCGCTTAAAGAAGACAATATGGATAATCGTCTCGCTATCTTTGATTTTTGCAGTATTTATTCTATTCTTGAAATTTCAACAAAATATCCCGTTTGTTTTCAGTTTGTACCTATAGAACTGCTAGACAAAGTACGCTATGTTGAGGAACTAAAATTGGCATCATAAGAATGCAGATTCACCTTGACCAAGCGACCCATAATCAGGATTTCCACACCTGCATAGTTGGGCAATTTCCAGATAAATTTTACGATTGGAAAATAACGGTGCTTTTCTATACCGCACTCCATTGGTTGCATGCATTGGCTGACCAAAAGGGGATTGATATTGGAAGAACCCACGTTGATGTAGCGCATAACTGCAACCCTAGAAAATACGGCAATATGCCACTAAGCCAAGTTGCATGGAATCACTATAATTCATTGTGGAATTATTCATATGCTTCACGTTATGAAGGGATAACCGATATTCAGACATTTGAAACATTAAAGCAGATTGACCATTCATATGCTATGCAAAATGTCGATTTTCTAAGAAAGTATGTTGTCGGTTTGGGCTTGCCTATTTGATAGTTGCAGGCAATGTATATGTCATGCAATTTCGGAGCAGTAATTAAGCACTCTAACAAGAAAGACAAAAAGAAACCGTAAGAATCTGTCCTTACATCTCAAATAACACTTATTTTATATTTGCGTGTAAGTGGGTATTGTTACCTTTCTTAATGTGGAGTCGCGTTTTTTTACATCTTTTTTTGTGTGATCATCTACTATATCCACAATGCTGATCTTACCCATTTCACTTTTAGGATAAAGTAGGCACCGTTCGAATGCATCATTGAACCAGGTTATCTTCAGATCGTCAGTAACGCTATATAAAATTATCTCATCATTGAATATGATGTCTTTGCTGATATATTTTTTATCGTAATTAATGAACAATACATCAAAGATGCTGTCTTGCATAGGGCTTCTATAGCTCCCTATATCCACGCCATCCCTTATGATATTCTCAAAAGCAATAGAGATACCTTTTTGAAAATAATGAATACAGATCAGGTCATTCATTTTTACGATATCGTCATTAGAGTGTATCACCTGTAAAAAGTTATCGCCTTTGAACCGAAATAAATATTGATTGCGCTTTTCTGTGTTGATGAACAGGAGCTTATCTTTTTCAATTTTGTTGGTCTCTATTTTGTCATACGTGTTTGCAGAGATGAGTTTATCCCAGTTTTTATAAGAGCAGTAAATGGCGATAATATCCAGCGTATACTTTCGCAATTGTTTACGGTCTTCCACAAAGCCTAATACTCTTTTTAAAGTACTGGCCGATAATTGCTTGCCTGTTTTACTAAAGATGTCAGCAGAGAGTGCATCACAGTCTCGGGTATAATTGACATCGTAGCAATATGCATTATCGATCAATGCTCTGACAAATTGAGGGATCATAAACAAAAATACTATTGCCAAATATAGTCTCAATAGTCATTGCCAGCGCTACTAATTATAGTAGTTATCGAGATAAAAACTAAACGAACCGAAAAAACAAAACACTTTTGCGGCACTAATTTTTTTGAATATTTTTGTAGAGGTAATTCATATGTTTTAAAAAATATTTGATACCATATAATTTTAATAGCGCATCAGGGCTGAATAATTTATGCGGGAGACACTTATACGACTTTTTTCAAAAGATCTTACTTCATTTTCGTTCGTTATTTTTTTAATGTTTTATCTGGGTTACTTAGGCATTACCGGGTTAATGCTCATGAATTATAAAAAGAAAAAGGAAGGAGCCATACCCCATTATTTTAAATACTTCAGATTTTATAAAAAAAAGCTGATAGACTCTGTAGTATCAAAAACAGAAAAAAGATTTTATGAGAGATGTAATCAATTGTTTATAGTGTTTGTAACCATCATAGGTATTTCATACATTATATATATCATTGGTATTTATAAAAATGGCTAAATATTATATTTTAATAATTTGTAAGTTGTATTGGAGTCGTCAGTAGTAAGGCGTATAAAACAGGAGAGGCCTTTTCCAGGGCCTCTATTTTAAAAGATAGTAAAACCACCGTCTTTCTATGATCTTATTTATGAAATCCAAACTAAAGACCATTATTACCTCTATATTATTTATTCTTGCATTCGTATTCATCAATATTACCTCCAAATGGTTTTGGGACCTGCCCTTTCTATCATTAATGCTGGTCTTATCGGGTTTGGTTTTGGCGTCAATTAGTAATGGCGAGGCAGAACAGGATTGATTCCTTTTTATTTGAATTCAGTGGCTGCAATGTCAGATCGCAGCCGATGTATATGAATATAGCAAAGCCGGTTTGATGATCCAAACCGGCTTTGTATCTTTCAGAGTTATAACCTTATATGACCATTGGAACTTCAAATATCAGCACATCGCTGGTATTGACGGCAGTGAGCGTTACGCTGTCTGTCTCGCTTATGCCTGCTGCATCGCGCTTGTTCAATTCCTGCTCACCGGCTTTTATCTTGCCGTCAATAAGGAAGATGTAGAAGCCAGAGTTAGCATTATGTGGTTGTAATGATACGCTATGGCCTGCTTCGAGGGTGGTGCGGTATATCCATGCATCCTGGTGTATCTGCAGCTCACTGTCTTGTGTGCAGATGGGCGACACCACGGTTTGCAGTTTGTTTACTCTTTCTTCCGGTGCCAGTGTAGCCTGGTTATAGCGAGGCTGCACATTCCTTTTATTGGGGAATATCCATGTCTGTAATATGTTGGCTGCCTTTTTAGCATCGTGGTTATACTCGCTATGCTGCAAACCTGTGCCGGCGCTCATTACCTGCACCTCGTTGGGCACGATGGTTTGCTCGTGACCCATGCTGTCTTTGTGTGCCAACACGCCATCAAGCGCCAGGGTGATGATCTCCATATTGTCGTGCGGGTGCTTGCCAAAGCCCATGCCGCCGGCTATGATATCATCGTTAAGCACTCGTAGTGCACCAAAGTGAACCTTAGCAGGATCGTGATAGCCTGCGAAGCTGAAAGAATGATGTGCATTGAGCCATCCATGGTTGGCGTGGCCTCTTTTATCTGCCGGGTGAAATATTGTTTTAGCCATAAATTTATCTTTTTAAAAATTACGTGTACCTACATGCATTCAATATTTGTGCCTATATTTAAAACTGCCAAAATGGCAGAAAAACAAGGACTGAGTGACAATAAAGTACCTATCCGTGGGTGTTTTTGGGTGTAGTGTGTACATGCTGACCGTTGTGCAGCACAGTATCGCCGTTGTCGGTAATGGTTACTGCGTTGTTTTGTTTATTGTAAGATGGTAAGTCTTCCCAATTAATGATAGCCATTGCAGTAGCGAATAACAATACAGCCCATAACAATGATCTGCCCATAAAACCGATAAGTCTATTTGTATTGGTTATCATATAGCTAACGCTGAAGTATAAAGTTATTGATTTTACACATTCGAAAAACACCTAACTTTAATCCTAAATAAATAAAATTATGCGATTGACGTTTAAGTCTTTCATTACCATCGCGTTACTGCTTGCCGGTACAACATCTTTTGCGCAGGAAACAGCAACAGCACAAAAATGCGGAGCAGCTAAATCGAGAATATTGGCCAAGACCACCGTGGCCGACCCCGCTGAGGATAACTATGATGTGAAGTATGTAAAGCTGAACCTGGCAATGGATAACCTGTCTACCACCTTAAGCGGCGATGCTACAACAAAAGCCGTAGTCGTTTCCTTAGCATCTCTTACCTCATACGTTTTTGAATTGGCCATGGGTATGGTCATAGATTCCATTCTTATCGACGGAACTATAGCACCATATGCTACCTCCGGGGCATTGCATACGGTGGTACTACCTTCTGCCTTGCCAACGGGCACTTTATTTACAGCGCAGGTCTATTATCATGGTACACCGACTTCGGGAACCCTGATGAGTTCACTAGGTATGAATAGTCTAGCATCACCTAGTTGGGGCAATAGGGCTACCTACACGTTAAGCGAATCTTATCATGCTTATGAGTGGTGGCCATGCAAGCAATCTTTAAGAGACAAAATAGACTCATCAGACGTGTGGATAACTGTGCCTGATTCGCTGAAAGCAGGCAGCAACGGAATGTTGCAGCATATAACGACGATAGACCCTACCCATGTGCGCTATGAGTGGAAAGAGCGTTACCCCATAGATTACTACCTGATATCGGTATCTGTGGCCAATTATGTAGACCATTCTTTCTACGTTCACTTTACGGGTAGCACAGACTCTATGCTGGTGCAGAACTATGTATACAATAACCCGGCAACCCTGCCGACGTTTGTAAGTGTGATAGACTCTACGGGCATGATGATCGATTACTTCTCCCAGTTATACGGCCGATATCCTTTCTGGCATGAGAAGTATGGACACTGTATGGCTCCATTGGGCGGCGGCATGGAACACCAGACAATGACCACATTGGGTTTCTTTGAAGGAACGCTGATAGCACACGAGTTAGGACACCAATGGTTTGGCGATAATGTCACCTGTGGAACGTGGGCGGATATATTTATGAATGAAGGCTTTGCCAGCTACAGCGAAGATCTGTTTACCGACCACTTTCGCAGCCATGCCGGTATGCTCACAGATATGCAAACCAGGCAGACCAATGTAAAATCAAGTCCGGGAGGTACAATATATGTGGATGACACAACCAGCGAGACGCGCATCTTTGATTCGCGCCTGTCTTATGACAAGGGAGCCTGCCTGCTGCATATGCTGCGCTTTGTGATCAATAACGATAGTACATTCTTTCAGGCTTACAAAAACTACCAAGTGCAGATGACCGATAGCACGGGCATTATAAGTGACTTTAAAACTGTGGTGCAAAACACGGCAGGTACTACGGTAAACCAGATGAATATAGACACCTTCTTTAACCAGTGGGCATACCTACAGGGGTATCCGATATATACTGTGAAATGGAACGAGTTTGGCAATGACGTATATATAAAGCTGGACCAGACCACCTCTGTGCCATCGTCAGATCCGCTGTTCTACACACCAATAGAGCTGAGTTTACATTCTGCATCAGGCGATACAGTGGTGCGGGTATTCAATAATCAGGCATCACAGCTGTATCACTTTACCTGGGGCAAGACCATGACAGGTATGACCTTTGATCCCAATTACTGGTTGTTGTATCAGCTGGCCAGCTTGTCGCAGGACCCTACACTAAGTGTGGCGGATCTGACTACATCATCTACTTACATCTCGCCTAATCCAACCAACAACTATTGGCAGGTGGAAGGACTGAGTGCTGACAGCAAACTGACACTGACTGACATGACTGGACGAGTATTGTGGACAGCACCGGCTAAGGGCAGTAGTATGCAGATACTTGCTGAACAACTGGTGCCCGGTATGTACATCTTGCAAATTTCCGGTGGTGCAAATACAACCTCTTTCAAGCTGGTGAAGAAGTAGAAAGCTTAATGAGAACTATACGTCTCAGTTGATTTGCTTCCCGAACTGATGAGATCAGTAATGTAGTATTCTATTTTACCGGTGTTCCGGAAATAAGCTGCTGTAGGATATATTCTATAGAAGCGCACGGGAGCAGCAAAGTAAATTACAGTATCACCACCGGTATTCGAAAACTCAAGGGTATCATTTAAAATGAGTATGTTGCCGCCGTTGATCCAGGAAACAGGAAAGGTTGTATCTGCCTTCGAATATATAGTATCGATCAAGTAACCAGATACTGATCCGGTATCAGGACTTGCTTGAAAATGAAGGCTGTGGCTCCATGTTTTAGTTCCCGAGATGATGGGCATTTGTGTAGAGTCCAGCCCTATACCTAAACTTTTGAAAAGGTAATTTATGCTATCGCCATTGATTATTAGTTTGACGGAATAAATACCTGACGACGGGAAGATATGCGCCGGACTGATTTCTGTAGAAGTGGTACTATCGCTGAATTTCCAAAGTAAGCTGCTGCCCGCAGGTGCATTAGTAGAGAATACAATGGTGCTGCCCAAATAGCAACTGCCGGTATAGGTGATATGATAGGTAGCAGTAGTGCTTTTATTAGTGTTTTTGTTGCAGGAAAAAATACCGCAAAGTAGCATAAAAATAAGCGCGGTTTTTATGGGATTAAGACAATTCATAGTGCATTTTTAATTTAATGTGATACGTAATGATCGTCACCATATCCACCACCGGCGTGAAAAGAGGAGACATAAATGATCTTGCCGGTAGTCAGGTTATAAGTAAGAGTTGCACCCATGCCAGTATATATGTTGGAATAAGTGAGGTTGTCTACAAAATTCAATGTAGTGTCTGTGGTATATGAATAATGCATTTTGGCAGTATCAAAATATATTGTGTTTGTGTCGATAGCAGAAATGTTGATCGAGGTATCGTTGTAATAGATGATAGTGTCTATAGGAGCAAAGTACAGATGCTGGTGATAGTAATGACTGTATGTGCGACGCCCAGGCAAATGTTCCGTAATAAAAGAGCTGTAGTGAGGAGTTGTGTTTTTTTTGCAGGAGAATATGCAACAGAGTGATACAAAAATGAGAACGGCATTTTTGGGATTAAGGCAATTCATAGGGTATGTATTTATGTACTAAGTTAAGAAAATTTTCTATATTTTGATCGCAAGCAAATTTTTAGCTTTGTGGTACTTATATCTCTCGTTATGTCTAAGAAAAACCAGAGCCGCCCTGATGGTATGGCCTATTCTACCAACAAGGATTTTTTTAATGATTTCCCTGCCGACGAACCGATGGACACCCTGGCCAAGGACAAGCAGAAACTGCGGGTGAAACTGGATAGCAAGCAGCGTGCAGGCAAGGTAGTATCGCTTGTAGAAGGTTTTGCGGGCAGTAATGATGACCTGGAGGCCCTGGCGAAGCAACTGAAGACCAAATGTGGCGCAGGTGGAAGCGTAAAAGATGGGTTTATCATTATACAAGGTGATTACAGAGAAAAGATAATAGCCTGGTTGAAGGATTGGGGGTACGTGCTGACAAAATAAAAGGTCAAAAGTAAAAACGCAAAACCGGCGCTTAATTCAGTTAAAAATGAAAAATGGCTATGGTTTAACCAAACTATAAAATGTATTTTTGCGCCTACATCAGCACATCATGTTACAAGATATCAAAATACTGAATGAAAAAGAGACCCGTGGAGGGTTTGGAGAAGGTATACTGGAAGCAGGACGCCGTAACCCTAACGTTGTGGCACTTACTGCCGACCTTGCCGGCTCTCTGAAGCTCAATGCGTTTATAAAGGAGTTCCCTGACCGTTTTGTGCAGTGTGGTATTGCTGAAGCCAACATGATAGGTGTAGCTGCGGGGTTGACCATAGGCGGTAAGATCCCTTATACCACCACTTTCGCTAATTTTTCTACATCGCGTGTTTATGACCAGATACGCCAGTCGGTAGCTTATAGCGATAAGAATGTGAAGATATGTGCTTCTCACGCGGGGCTTACCCTGGGTGAGGATGGTGCTACACACCAGGTACTGGAAGATATTGGCATGATGAAGATGCTGCCGGGTATGACCGTTATCGTGCCATGCGATTTTAACCAGACGAAGGCCGCTACTATAGAGATAGCGGATTATAAAGGCCCGGTGTACCTGCGCTTCGGTCGTCCGAAGTGGCCAAACTTTACAGCAGAAGATCAGAAATTTGAAATAGGAAAAGCGCAAGTGCTTGCAGAAGGTACTGACGTGTCTATCATAGCCTGCGGCCATATGGTGTGGCTGGCAGTAGAGGCTGCAAAGATGCTGGCAGAAAAAGGCATCTCTGTAGACCTGATCAACATGCACACCATTAAGCCACTGGATGAGGCGGCGATCATAAAGTCGCTGACCAAAACGGGTTGCGTAGTAACTGCCGAGGAACACCAGATAAATGGTGGCCTTGGCGACAGCGTAGCTAATGTAGCAGGCCAGCATTGTGCTGTGCCTCATGAATATGTTGCCGTGATGGACACTTTTGGAGAGAGTGGCACCCCAATGCAGCTACTCACCAAGTATGGACTAACGAAAGAACATATTGCCGCCGCGGCCGAGAAAGCAATAGCGCGCAAAAAGGCAGGAAAATAATTCAATAAAAAGTCCCGCTGCTAACGGGACTTTTTTATGCATAGTATACCCAATAACATGGTAACAATGAGACAATACAGGAACCTATTTTTTGTTGCGGCTGTCAGCGTATCGTTATATGCCTGCAAGGGTGGCAATGAGCAGAAAGAACGATCATCTGCAAACGCTGCCGAAGTACCGGCACCTAAGGTGAACACACCATCGTTTGATGCCGACACGGCGTATTCAGATGTGAGCAAGCAAGTATCATTCGGGCCACGCACACCTGGTTCTGCTGCGCAGAGGCAATGCGCTGACTGGATGGCACAAAGGCTGAAGAACGTTTGCGATACGGTATACAGGCAGAATGTAATGGTGACAGGAGGTAAGGGTAAAGATGCAAAGCAGCTACCGTGCATGAATGTGATAGGAGTGATCAACCCCAAAGCACAGCGTCGTATACTGTTGCTTACCCACTGGGATAGCCGCCCATGGGCAGATCAGGATACAAAGGATAAAGATAAACCCATACTCGCTGCCGATGATGGCGGCAGCGGAGTAGCTGTATTGATAGAAATGGCCAAGGAACTGAAGAAGCAGGGCCTGAGTGCCGATCTGGGTATAGATATACTCTTTACAGACGTAGAAGACTATGGCCGGACGGAATGGGGTGAGAATTCCTACTGCCTGGGTACACAATACTGGGCAAATCATCCGCATGTAGCGGGTTATAAGGCCTCATTCGGCATACTGCTGGATATGGTAGGGGCGCATGGCGCACAGTTTCCGCTGGAAGGATTATCGGCGCAGTTTGCAGCTGAAGTGCAGCAAAGTGTGTGGCACTCAGCTGCCAATGCAGGTTACGGTGCATTCTTTCCATTTGAACAGTCGGCTGCGATAACAGATGATCATGTGCCGGTGAACCAGATAACAGGTATAAAAACGATAGATATCATCAACCTGACATCAAATCCTGAAAGCCCTTTTGCGGCACACTGGCACACACATGCCGATAATATGGACATAATAGACAGGAACACACTAAAGGCGGTAGGGCAAACACTGCTGCAGGTGATCTATGAGGCGGCAGCTATAAAGGCATAATTGCTAATTATTCGTTGTCTTTCTCTTTTTCGTCTGTATCCTTTTCCTCGGGCTCGTCTTTGGGCCTAGCGTGTTTTGCCCTTTTCACATAGCCTAGTTTTATGCCAAACACCAAGTCGGGGGAGGAAATGACTTGGTTGATAGTATAGGGTACATTGAGATTAGGCACGTTAAAGTTGTCGGCCTCGCGATAAACGGTTTTATTCCGGAACTTAATGGGAAGCTGCAGACCAAAGTAGTAGTCGAATAAAAAGCTACCGAACGCACACTTCTGTCCTATGTATATCTGTGGTATCAGTGCCACAGCTTTTTCCGATTGTATCCTGTAGGCTGTATTCATCCAGCTGTGCTCGTCGGTGCGCACTTTAAGAGAATCATACCACAGGTATTTTATTCCTAATGAGGGGGAGAAATAATTCAGCCATTTTCTATTGTGCCATTTAGTATAGGAATTTAGCCCCAACCTTGACGCCAGGCCCCTGATATACACCAATACTTACAACGTCGCCCTGATTGAAGATGACGCCAAACTGGTTATTATAGTGGAACTGATATTCAGCGTCAACGTGCCAGCTCATCAGGTGGTTATTTTTTATGTAGAACCGCTCAACGCCGATCATTGGAATGTCTTCGGCATCGTAAATAACATCTGTGGTTATACAGTATTTTGGCGGCTCCGTTTGGGCATTTGAAGCAAGGGTGCATATCTGCAAAAGCAGAAATAATACGTATTTATTTAACCTATGCATAGTTAAATGTACATAAAATAGTACGGAATTAATCAATTCTGGGACGCCAAGGTACCTCAGGCGAGTTGTTCAAATGGCTGATGTAGCGGCTCAATACAAATAGGTAGTCAGACAAACGGTTAAGGTATTGTATGATCAGCGGCGGTATAAACTCGTTATGCTCCTGCATATCTACACAGATGCGCTCTGCCCTGCGGCATACACAGCGCGCTACGTGCGTTGTGGAAGATGCCAGGTTACCGCCCGGCAAAATGAATGAACGCATTTCGGGAAGCACCGTATTCATTTTATCAATGCATTGCTCCAGCCACTCTACGTCTTTTTCGTAAAGGCCCGGGAGCTTCATTTTTACTTCTTTATCGGGATTGGTAGCCAGTGCAGAGCCTATGGTAAACAAGCGATCCTGTATTTCGCGAAGCTCACCGGTGATGATATCATCACTGCACATATCGCTCACCATACCTACGAATGAGTTGAGCTCATCTACGGTACCGTAGCTCTCAATGCGCACATGATTTTTTGGTACTCGTACGCCACCTATAAGGCTTGTGCCCCCTTTATCTCCTGTCTTTGTATATATCTTGAACACACGTAAAAAATTAAAAATTAAACATCAAAAAGTAAAAGGCACGACAGACGTTATGTAGATATCGGGTGTACATTAACCTTGTCTGTTTCTACCACTCCGTCTCTTATGCGTATCACCCGTTGCGTATAGTTGGCTATATCTTCTTCGTGGGTTACCAGCACTACAGTATTACCCTGACTGTGTATATTACCAAACAGCTCCATGATCTCTACAGATGTCTTGGTATCGAGATTACCGGTGGGCTCATCTGCCAGCAACAGGGACGGGTTATTGATGAGGGCACGGGCTATAGCTACACGCTGACTCTGCCCACCGCTTAGCTCATTAGGTTTATGATGCGCCCTGTCTGCAAGGCCTACCTTCTCCAGCATAGCACGTGCGCGCTCCTCCCGCTCACTTTTTTTGACACCGGAGTAGATAAGAGGCAGGGCAACATTCTCCCAGGCGGTAAGGCGGGGCAACAGGTTGAATTGCTGGAACACAAATCCTATCTCTACATTACGTACATCCGCCAGCTGATCATCCGCCATGTTGCTCACGTCTTTGCTGTTGAGTATGTATTGACCATGAGAAAGTGTATCCAGGCAGCCCAGTATATTCATGAGTGTAGACTTGCCGGAGCCAGAAGGCCCCATGAGTGCCACATACTCGTTTTCATTGATCAGCAGGTTAATACCCTTGAGCACAGGCAGCTCCTGCTTGCCCAGGTAATAGCTTTTGCTGACATTGTTGAGCCGAATAACTTCTTTCATGTATACTTACAGACTTTTTTGAAATTCAAACATCCGTTCCAAAAATACGTATAATTTTACCCTTTGTATGCTGTGCTTCCCAAATTGTAAGATCAACCTTGGACTGTATATCACCCGCAAGCGTGATGATGGCTACCATGATCTCGAAACCGTGTTTTATCCCGTAATGTTGCAGGATGTGCTGGAGGTGGTACCTGCAGGAGAGGCAGCTATACATATGAGTGGTCTTACAGTGGCTGGTAGTGCGGACAATAATCTCGTTTGGAAGGCATATTACCTGATAAAAGAACGGTACCCAGGTAAGGTCAGGGGGCTGGATATATACCTGCACAAAGTGATACCCATGGGTGCAGGATTGGGCGGCGGATCGGCGGATGGTGCCTTTATGCTCAGGATGTTGGTCGATTATTTTCAGCTGAATATTGATAAAGAAGAGCTTTCCGCGATGGCATTGTCGCTGGGCAGTGATTGTCCGTTCTTTATTTATAACACGCCACAGTTTGCAAGTGGCAGGGGGGAAGAGATGAGGGGTATTGCCGTTGATCTATCTGCCTATAGTATACAGCTTATCTGCCCGAAGGTGCATGTGTCTACCCGCGATGCCTTTGCAATGATCAAGCCGCAACCTGCGTCTTTTGATCTCAGGCAATTAGGCTCCCTGCCAATAGACCAATGGAGGGACATGATAAACAACGACTTCGAGCTACCCGTATTTACACAACATCCTGAACTGGCGGACATAAAGGGTCAGCTATACGCAGAAGGCGCTATCTATGCTTCTATGAGTGGCAGCGGGTCTGCGATTTATGGGATATTTCCTGAAAATAAAAAAGCAACGATAACAAGTACCGTTGCTTTTAGAGAATATTACCTGTAATTATTTAGAACATTTTTGTCTTCTCTATGATCAGGTTTTTCACATCTGCAAGGGCTATGCGCTCTTGCAACATGCTATCGCGGTAGCGAATAGTAACTGTGTTGTCTTCCTTGGTTTGATGGTCAATAGTAATGCAGAACGGAGTGCCCAATGCATCCATACGACGGTAACGTTTACCTATCGCATCTTTCTCTTCATAGAAGCATTTAAAATGAGGCTTGCATTCAGTAAGCAATTCGCGTGCTATCTCCGGTAAACCATCTTTCTTGGTGAGCGGTAACACGGCCAGCTTTATGGGTGCCAGCATTGGCGGGAACTTTAATACCACGCGGCTATCCTGCTTGTCTTCTGTGCTCAGGTCCTCTTCTATATGAGCTTCGCTCAATACCATCATCACGGCACGGTCCAGGCCAATAGAGGTCTCTATCACATAAGGTACATAATGCTGGTTGATATCGGTATCAAAATAAGTCAATTTCTTACCGCTATACTGCTGGTGTTGCTTCAGGTCAAAGTCGGTACGGCTATGTACACCTTCTACTTCTTTGAACCCCATCGGGAAATCATATTCAATATCACAGGCCATGTCCGCATAGTGCGCCAACTTTACGTGGTCGTGGAATTTGTATTTATCGGCAGATATACCCAGGCTCAGGTGCCATTTCATACGGGTCTCTTTCCAGTAATCATACCATTCTTTCTGTGTGCCGGGTTTTACGAAAAACTGCATTTCCATCTGCTCAAATTCTCGCATGCGGAAGATGAAACCACGTGCAACTATCTCATTGCGGAATGCCTTACCTGTCTGCGCAATACCGAATGGTATTTTCATGCGGCCTGTCTTCTGAACGTTGAGGAAGTTAACAAATATACCTTGCGCAGTTTCCGGACGCAGGTATACAACGTTAGCCTCATCAGCCACAGAGCCCATCTCGGTAGAGAACATGAGGTTGAACTGGCGTACATCGGTCCAGTTGCAGGTGCCGCTGATAGCGCAGGTAATTTTGTTCTCCTCTATCATTTGCTTGAGGCCTGCAAAATCATTGGCTCCCAGCAACTCTTCCATTTTGGCTAGAAGAGCGTCGCCGGTGGCTTTGTCTTTAGTTTCTGCAAATCCCTCGATTAGATGATCAACACGATAACGTTTCTGGCTATCTTTGTTGTCTATCATAGGGTCACTGAAATTGTCTACGTGGCCGCTGGCTTTCCATACTGTTGGGTGCATGAATATGGCGGCATCTATGCCTACTATATTATCCTGCATCTGGGTCATACTTCTCCACCAGTAGTCACGGATATTTTTCTTGAGCTCAGCGCCATTTTGTCCATAGTCGTATACTGCGCTCAACCCATCATAAATTTCACTTGATTGGAAAACAAAGCCATATTCTTTGCAGTGGCCTATTATACTTTGCAGCTTATTATCATTTGCCATAAGGTGGCAAAAATATAAACATTGGCTCAAAAGCCCATAGAATCTGCGAAAATGGCGTGTTATAGTTTGTTTAGGTATCCCAGAATTGTCTCCGCTCGGGCATCCAGCGAGTTTTCAGCCAGCACTCTTCTGTGTCCCGCCATCCTAATTTGTTCCCGCAGTGCGTCGTTGGCGAGGTAAAATTTGATTTTTTTCACCATTTCTTCCGGTCCGTCAAAGAAACCGGCTTCTTCCCCTTCCTTAAAGTACTGTATCGATTCGGCATTGCGCTCATGCAGCATAAAGCCTGCGGCTCCCGGTATATGAAAGGTGCGTGATGTGATGAGGTCACCTGATGAAGAACCAACCCTCTGCTCTGAGAGTATACCCAGGTTTATTTTTGAGCACTGTATGGCCATGGCATATAGGTCGCCCAGTATCTCATTACCTTGTATGCTGCTATTTAGTACGTCAGTTGACACTTTATTCCATTGTCCGCCCCATATCTTCAGGTCTATCCCCGGTATCTGTTCTTTAATATAGGCGAGCCATTTTTCTTTCTTTGGTGACCATGTTCCTATAAAAGACACATCATTGCCATAGCTTGACAGGTCTCTACTGCTTACCGGCAATATGCGGTGTATCTCAGGATCATATCCGTGCGGTACCAACACCATATTTTTGTTGCCATACTTAGCCTGTATGTCATCTATCCCGAATGTCTTTGTAGTGAATATGAGTTCGTACTGAGGAATGCACTGAGGAATAAAAGGACCATGTGCAGTAGTGCTGACATCAGGATAGAATAGTACTACCTTACAGTGCTTAGCCTTGGCATACACTAATGTTTCGGGTTGCACAAATGTACCTTTGTATACGAGTATCACATCGGGCTTGAAGAGATCGACTTTCTTTCTGATGGCCGTATTGAATTCAGCCGCTTGTCTTGGTCTCAGCAAGCGTTCGGCTATTTTGGTGAGTTTATTTTTGCTTTGCAGGCTTATGTAATAGAACTCGTCCATCACCTCTATCAGGCAGCCGCAACGACTTAGTGCGCGAAATAGCCCGCCCGCATTACTGCCTCTCCATAAAGGACCAACGGCTATTATTCTCATGCTTTTACTGATTCTTTTGGTAAGATATTTTTTATCATAAGAAAGCAGAGATAGACAGACAGGTCCGTCACCACGATCTGTAAATCACCCACGATACCGTATATAGCGAAAGTAAGGATGTAGCCACCGATCAATACTCCTAAGATATTATATTCTGAGGCATAAAATTCAGCTGAATTCCATAAAGCTGCAATAAATAGTCCAAAAAGAAAACACCCGATTATTACGCCTAGCCAACCAAAGTCTAAATAACACTCTCCCGGAATTGTAAGATTTATGGAGTTATTTATTGTTCCGGTCTCTGATTTATAGGCCAACCCAGCCTCAAGAGCAAACCACTGACCAAGCGCGACTTGAGGTTTATCTGGCCACAAGACCCTTGGTATTAACGCTGCTACAACCGGTGCCGATGCCTGACCATTATAAAACCCTTTTTTTTGTGTTAGCCGTACCACGTTTGTTATCTGGGCAAGGCAGGATGATCGGTCCAGCAGACCACCTTTGGAATTGTTGTCAACTGGTAGCTCATTTACGCTTTTATCATCGTCGTCCTGATAGAGTGTTTCAAAGGCACCGATGAAATTAGACCTGTTGTTAGCTAATCTTGTGAATACTTGTCCGAAGAGGAGGAATGCAAATAAAAACGGTAGAATTTTAGCTGAGAATAACGATCCGAAACTTTTCTGTCCCAGGAAGTAGCCAATAAAAAGGATAATACAAGGAAGCACCAACTCAAATCGTAAATAGGAATAGAAGATCGCGTATGTGGTTTGAGCTGCAAATAAAATGAGGGCATACCGCATATACTTTTTGCGCCCATAGCGAGCTGCGATCCTTGAATAAAACATTATGCCGATTGTCGTTGGAAGAAGGATGATTTTGGATATAGACCCCAAAAAACTTAGTTGGCTTTTAAAAATGGGGAATAAGATAGATACATATAAAATGTATTTAAACATGGTATCAGTTACCTTATCATCAATGCAATATTTAAGAGAAGGAAGGGAGATTTTAGGGAAAACGAGATAGCCCAGAAATACCATTGTTGACCCAATGACCCATATCTGGCTGGCAACATCTATATTTTCTGTTACTATATAATTATAGGAGCTCCTTTCCAGGTGGTTTACGTTACCAATAAGCATAATATTACTAATGGAAATAAATATATTGAAAACATAATATATATTTATTGGAGTCGCAAACTGATTTTTCCGCACTGTATTTTTGTCTGTAGCAAGGCAGATGGCACATTGTATTATAAGGAGCATATTTAAATACTGACCGGGCAAAACGCTGCCCAGCGCCACATATAAAAACAAAAATAGTATGTGTATCCCCATTCGTCTTTTAAATAACTTTTCAGATGCAGAATGATAAGCTGCATTAATAAAGGAACTAAATGATATTAAATTCTTCCTGCCACAAATATACAGACAGTTGACGCCATATATGCAGCGCAGCGCCGGTATCTAATTTATTCTGTTCTAATCTTATAATAAGGTCATTTATAAAGTCAGGCTTAATAAATGTTATTTTATTTAATCGCTCCGTAACCCACTGTTTATCCTTTGTCAAAGCGTCTATAAGTGGTGTATAGAATCCTATTTTATCAGTTCGGTTGTATATCTCATCGGGCAGGTATTGTCTACAGGTTTCACGTAACATATACTTCCGTAATCCATGTTTTAAAAACTCTTCAGGTCGTATGGTTGCCAGATAGTCTGCTATGCGGTGATCAAGGAAGGGCATCCGCCCTTCAACGCTTTCTGACATCCCATTCCGGTCGTCATAATGTACCAGGTGCGGTATATGCACGCCGTATATAGACTCTGCCCAGACATTGTATATCTTATCGTAACTATACAGCTTCACCATACTTTCATCTATCAAGCCGAGCACTTTTTCGTCAATATGCGAGCGTCGCTTCAATCTGGAGTCAAGCCTTAATTTATATTCAATTCCCGGCAGGACGGACTTAAGCAATGTCCTGAACAGGTAATTTTTGCCGAGCTTCATGGCTTTCAGGTTGTCGTAAAACTTGCCGAATTGGAGCGATTTGAACTCACGAAGCAGTATAGCCTGAGCCATGTTGTTGTAGCCGAAGAACAATTCGTCTGCTCCTTGTCCGTTCAGTATAACCTTGATACCTGCGTCTGCAGCCATCTTCATCAGGAAACCATGAGCGATGATGGAAGGGTCACCAAACGGTTCTTCCTGTATACGGATATATTTGAGCATGTCGTCTTTTACCGATAGCTCATTAAGATTTTTGCGGTGTAGTATAAATTTGTTTTTAGCATATTTCCGCACGACAGCATCTACATACTTCGTCTCGTCAAATTTGCTGTTGGTAGACTGGGCAGTAAAAATATGGATCTCTTTGTCGTAGTAGGTGGCCAGTATGCCTGCAACTATCGATGAGTCTATACCTCCTGAAAGCGTAATGCCTATAGGCACATCGGCCATCGTCTGCGATAATACCCCTTCTACTATGAGGTCGTGTAATTTTTTTTGAACACCGGCATCAAAAGGTATTTTGTCCTTTTCAGGTATGTCTGGCAATACCCAATAAGGAGATGGCTGTATCGAAGTGTCTGTTGCAGACAACCACGTATAGTGGCCTTGGGGGAACTGATCTATCTCTTTAAAGAAAGTGTATTTGCCCAGGTGCCCATAATTACCCAGTGCTATGTATTCAGCAACTGCCGTAGCATTATACGCAGGATGCTCTTGCGGGTCTATTAGCGGTTTCATTTCACTGGCCAATAACCATGAGCCTTTGCGTGGCCGCAAGTACAGTGGTTTCTGTCCGTATCTGTCTCTGCTGACGAATATCTTTTTGCGTTCTGTATCCCATATGATTATGGCCCACATGCCTACCATTTCGTGCAACATTTTTTCCTGCTGTAGCCGGAAGAGTTCCAGTATGGTTTCACTGTCAGAATGTCCGCGAAAAGAATGTCCCTGCAGGTATTTTTTGCGCAGGTCTGCATGATTATATATTTCGCCATTGAAGACCATATGGTATCTACCACAGGATGATACCATAGGCTGGTGGCCTGAGACAGACAGATCTACAATGGATAATCTTCTATGCAGCAATGCTACACCATCATCGGTATATATGCCATGGTCATCGGGGCCGCGATGTTCCAGCAGGACTTGTGCCCTGGCAGCAAAACTCAAACCTTCATCTTTATTAGCACCCAGATAACAAGCAATTCCGCACATAGTTATTGAATAAAAAGCCTTGCGGCTAAAAGATTTATTTGTTTAAAAATCGGATGACGGGCCTTAGCTGCACCTGCATGCAAAAGTATTCCTTTACAAAATTCTTTATCGTTGTTTTATAGTCAGGAGATGTTACAGCTATCAATGCTTTGCCTAGTGCCGCAGAGATGTCGACAGGAGTATAGCTTTCTGAAAGCACAGCCACCCCTTTTAGCTGTAGTGGCAGCATGTATACGGAATTAGTAGCCACAAGATATAGGCCTTTTGCCAGATATTCCCCTGCTTTATTGGGCGCGATCATCTGCGACTCCAGGTCATGCTCATACTCTTTTGAAAGACAGATACCCACATGCGCATTGTGCTGCAGAGAAAGCATTTCTGCCCGTGTTACATATGGCAAGAGCAGTATCCTGTCTTTAGCAGCACTTTTATCTGCATAAGCCTTTATCTCTTTACAATAGTCATTATCCTTCATGCCGGTCACTATCAGCGCAGCGTTAGGGTCATTAAGCGCGTCGAATGCTTTGACAAGTTCCAACACACAGAGGCGGTCATTGACTGCGCCGGTATACAGGACGATCTTTTTCTCGGTAAAATGTGCCGGTATAATAGAACGGAAGAGATGAACACCCTGATCTACTTCGTCCATGGTTATATACGCTGTATTAAGAATGCTGAGAGGGGTATTCTCCAGTTCACATCTGCCGGCAAGCCATGCTGAGCGCTGTATAGATGGGGTAGCAACCAGGTTGGCATCAGGCACCAGCTTGAGCATTCTATAGCTGATATATTTATTGAGTGGGCTTTTAAAAAATTCTTTGAGTTTGAAATCGGCCATCTCAATGGAGTTGAAGATGACAGGAAAGTTTTTCCTGATCTTCATGGCATATACGAAAGAATATGGGCAAAAGGCGATCACAGCCTTTACCGACTCCCCTGCTACCTTTCTGGCCCGCGCCAGAAAGTGCCTCCTCAATTTCCACCGTTGCATGAAGGACACATTGTGGTGCTTGCCCAATGTTTCCAGTACAATATGATCACCTAGCGGCAATTCTGAAGGAACAAATGAATCGAAAGTGAGTATATGTATGTCATACCCTTCATCTCTCAATGTTTGCGCAGCCGCATATACAGGGGGAAGAAAGTCGGGGTGGACCAGGGTAAGCAGCAATAATTTTTCTCGCCGGTATGCTGACATTTTGTTTTTTTACTAGACACGGCACTTCGTATTAAAAAACAGATATGAAGCGCACATAATCTTCAAAAATACAGTTAATCTGCTCATGTGAAAGTAATAACGGCCAAAACTTAATAAAACGACTAAACGGCAGGGCGGGAACAAATAAAAAACCCTCCGATTGAAAACCGGAGGGTCTGTAAAATATGTTTTATTCTAATGACTGATATAGTCGTTCAACTCTGTTTTGCTGGCATCGTAGGTAAATACCGTACCGACTTTAAAATAATTGCCAGGATCGGTTGTTTTTGAAAACGCAAATTTAGCAAAATCAAGTTTTGTCTGCTCATAAGTGAACAACTTGCAGATAGCCATAACTTGGTCGGTAGAAACGCAGTTGCCGCTCAATATACTCTTGGCGGTAGAGAGTTTAGTTTCTTCGAAGGTTGCGGTCTCAATGGTTTTCTTGGCATCGTTAAAGTTATTCCAGGCCATTGGGTAGGCACACCCTGCAGCAGCTGCCGGCTGTGCAGGCGCGGCACCATAGCTCTGGTCTGAAGTAGCAGTGGAGGTATAACTGCGAGTGGTGGTTGTGGTGGTAGTAGCTGAGGAGGTTTGTATTGTATTAGGGTCATTGACATTTATGTTCATTTGCATATTACCTGTTGCAGGGTCGCCTACATTTACGTTTACATTCATCCCGCCAGCGTTCACATTCATAGATGTTCCTGCTGGTGTAGCGGTAGTAGTGGTGGTATAGGTAGTCTGTTGACTGACAGCCCCTGCGGCGTCAGGCGGCGGTGCTGCCTGACCATAATGCACCACGTACATGTCAGGAGGAGGATTATAGCTAGCTGGAACCGGTGTTTGGCCAAAGAACCTCAGTTTCAACTCTCCATCTTTTGTGCGCTTGATCTTAAAGGTCATTTCTGCAAATTCGCCTGTAGCAGCATCTTTAACGGGCACATTCTTGGTGATAACAGGCTTTGTTTTGTCCTCAAATACAATTTTGGCAGAATAAAATCCGTCGCTCAGCATATCCACACGTACATTGGCCATAGGGGTCGTATTCTGCTGCACGCTGTTGAGATACAGGATGAACTTGTCGCCATCTTCAGAAAAAATAGTGATACAGCCCTGGGCAAATGAGCATGCCGGCAAGAGCGCGATCAATACTGGTAAAATAAATTTCTTCATAAATGGTTTATTTTGATGATACAAGATTAATAAATTTTTTAAAGACGTCAAATTGTTGTGTAGTCAACAAGCATGCCAATTTTAGTTTCGGAAAAGAATATTTGTTAAAACAACCCGAAAAAGCATTTTTACAAGTAGGTTTTGGCATTGCTAGTATGGTTGTATTTCCTTTAAGTGTTGCCTAGTTGTATATTGCACTATATTTTATCATTATGCTGAAGAACAATGCGATTATGGGTTTCATCCTGGGCCTTATCGGGCCTATCATAGGGTTGATCATTATGAAATTCATATGGTTTCGGGCCGACGCTATGGGGTCTTATGTACATATGCTTGTTCATACGCATGATACCATGTTCAAGATATTTTCGCTTAGCCTGCTCCTTAATCTCATTCCGTTCATATTTTTCAATAGTCGCAGGCACGATAACTCTGCCCGTGGTGTATTTATAGCTACGCTGCTTTATGTGCTTTTCATTGTACTTGTAAGATACGTCTGGTAACATGCGCTACTACATCATAGCGGGCGAGGCCAGTGGCGATTTGCATGGAGGGAACCTGATCAAGGCGCTCCATCAGCAAGATCCTCACGCCGATATACGCTGCTGGGGTGGCGATCGGATGCAAGCAGCCGGAGCTGCACTGGTAAAGCATTACAGGGAGCTCGCCTTTATGGGGTTTGTAGAGGTGATCAGACACCTGCCTACTATATTGGGTAATATCGCATTTTGCAAGAAAGATATCACGACTTATAAGCCTGATGTACTTGTGCTGATAGATTACCCCGGCTTTAACATGCGCATAGCCGAGTGGGCAAAGAAGGAGGGGATAAAAATTGTGTACTACATTTCGCCGCAGGTGTGGGCATGGAAGGAAAAGCGGGTCCTGAAACTGAAGCGCGATGTAGATAAGATGCTGGTTATACTGCCGTTTGAGGTGGATTTTTATAAAAAATGGAATTATGAGGTCACCTATGTAGGCCACCCTCTGGTAGAGGTGGTGAGCCAGGAGCAAAGCCAGCCCATCGGACAACCGATATCTTCGAAACCGGTCATAGCCCTGCTGCCGGGTAGTCGTTCGCAGGAGATAAAACTGAAACTACCGGTGATGTTGCAGATGGTGCGCCATTTTCCGGAGTATGATTTTGTAGTGGCTCAGGCATCTGCCCAACCTGATGCTATATATGATGAGATAATAGGCAGCCTGCCTGTCATCAAAGTGCGTGGTGCAACCTACTCCTTACTCAGGCAAGCTCGCGCTGCCCTGGTGACCAGCGGCACCGCCACGCTGGAGACAGCATTGTTTGGTGTACCAGAGGTAGTTTGCTACAAGGGTAATCAGGTATCTTACTGGGTAGCTAAGAAATTGATAAAGGTGAAATTCATATCGCTGGTGAACCTGATCATGGATAAGCTCGTGGTAACAGAATTGATACAGGACGACCTGAATGAAAATATGCTACAGGCCTCGCTGACCAGGCTGCTGCATGATGAAGCGTACAAACAACAACTGGCCGCCGACTATAAAACACTATGGCATAAACTTGGCGATACTCCTGCATCATACAATGCAGCAAAAGAGATCATTAGCATTATTTCCTGAACAGGCGGACCAGCATCACAATAATACCAATAAGGAATACGAACAATGAAATACGGTTCATACCGTGCATCATCTTTACGTTAATATCGCGTGGGGCATTAGGGTCGCGCTTGCGCAGGTAGAAATATCTTAGGATCTGATTCCACATAGCCTTTCTGTTTTTATAAAGTTACAAAGATACCCGGGATCACTACCTCACTTATTGGCACCGGGTTTTCAAGCTGTCGATAAGTTGGAGTATGTTAATATGGTAAAGATATAGCAAATGACCTACTAATTTAAATGTCTGTACTCATTAGGCGATACCCCTACCTTTTGTTTAAACAAACGGGTGAAATGAGGCGGATGTTTAAATCCCATATCATAAGCTATCTCGCTGATAGACCTGCTGATATCAAATATCCTTTCCTTAGCTACTTCTATTACTTTAGACTGGATATACTCCTGTGCAGATTTTCCGGTTTCTTTTTTAATAAGATCGCCAAAATAATTGGCAGATAAATGCAGCTCGTCTGCGCAATAGGCAACGGAGGGTAGTCCTATGTTCTGTGGTTTGTCAGAAGAGAAGTAGCTATTGAGTAGTTCCTCAAATTTTCCCAGTGTGCCGTTATTAGCCTGGTCTCTCGTTATAAATTGACGATCATAGAATCTGGTGCAATAATTCAGGAAGAGCTCAATGTTAGAGGCTATCAGCGTTTTGCTATGTTTGTCAATGGGTTGTTGCAATTCGTACTCAATTTTATTGAAACAGTCCATAACCATCGACCGTTCTTTTTCCGACAGGTGCAGCGCCTCGTTGCTGTCATAAGAAAAGAAAGAGTAGTCCTGCATGTGCTTACCTAGTGGTGTGCCTTTTATCAGGTCAGGATGAAATAATAATGCCCATCCTTTGGGCTCGGCTCCATCTGCCCTTGGCCGTACGCCTACTATCTGCCCCGGTGCCGTAAAGACCAATGTTCCTTCCTGGTAGTCATAATTGCTGCGGCCATACTTCAGAGTGCCGCACTTTATTTCTTTAAGGTAAATGGAATACAGACCGAAATTGTAGGTCTTGATAGGTATAGGCTGCGCCTTCGATAGATCTATAATGGTTACCAACGGGTGGTAAGTTTCCACACCACGCAGTTTATTATAGGTATCTACGCTTTCTATTTTTATTATCTCTCCCATATCACCGTTGTTTTGCTGATACAAATTTATGCTTTCCGTTATCGCTGCAGCTATTGATATTGCCACATCAGTAATAGTGGTAAGTAATACAGTGATTGGTATAAGTATTGATATAGACATAGTGCTCACCTTTGTAGTAGAAAATAAAAGCAACGTAACATGAAAACAAGAACATTAGGAAAAAGTGGCTTACAGGTATCAGAACTAGGCCTGGGCTGTATGGGTTTGACATTCGGCTATGGCCCGGCAACCAATGAAGCTGAAGCTATAGCGCTTATACAGAAGGCTTACGAACTAGGTATTACCTTTTTTGACACAGCGGAAGCATACAGCCAGGGTGCAAATGAAGCATTATTGGGTAAGGCGGTAAAGGCCTTTCGCGATAAGGTAGTGATCGCTACAAAGTTTGGCTTCCAGAATGGTGACGCTATGAAAGGTGTTGACAGCCGGCCGGAGCGTATAAGGGCTGTAGCAGAGGCATCCCTCAAGCACCTGAATACAGATGTCATTGATCTGTTTTATCAGCACAGGGTAGACCCCGATGTGCCTATGGAAGACGTGGCAGGGACAGTAAAGGACCTGATACAGGAAGGTAAGGTGAGGCATTTTGGCATGAGCGAGGCAGGTGTGTTGAGCATACGGAAAGCACACGCCGTGCAACCGGTAGCCGCCCTGCAAAGCGAATACTCCCTGTGGTGGCGGGAACCGGAACAGGAAATACTGCCAACCCTTGAAGAATTGGGAATAGGTTTTGTGCCATTCAGTCCGCTGGGAAAGGGTTTTCTTACCGGCGCCATAGATGAACATACAAAGTTTGATAACACGGATTTCAGGAATATCGTGCCACGCTTTACGGAAGAAAACAGGAAGGCTAATCAGGCGATGGTAGCAATGATAAAACAGATAGCAGCAGAGAAAGATGCAACTGCCGCACAGATAGCGCTGGCATGGTTATCGGCTCAAAAACCCTGGATCGTACCCATACCGGGTACTACCAAATTGCACCGTTTGCAGGAAAACACAGGTGCTGTTCTAGTAGAATTATCATCCGTAGATTTACAAAAGATAGAAGCCGCGGCATCTAAAATTGAGATTTCAGGAGCGAGGTATCCTCAGCATTTGCAAAACAGACAGGGCAAGTAGATAAATTGATGACCATGAACAAACATGAATTGGAAGATCAGGGCTTTAAGCCCGCTATCTCAGAATATTTTACCGGTAAGGCATTTGTGAAGACGCTGGTTGCGGCCGACACTGTGACCAACTGCAATATAAGCGATGTCTTTTTTGAGCCGGGTTGCCGCAATAACTGGCACACACATCCATCGAATCAGATATTGATAGTAAAAGAAGGTGTCTGCTATTACCAGGAAGAGGGAGGGCCTATCCGGGAAGTGCCCACAGGGGGAGTGATCAATGTACTACCAGGAGTGAAACACTGGCATGGAGCAACGCCCGATAGCCCGATGGTACATATGGCCATCAACATCAATACTGACAAAGGCGTGGTCAACTGGCTGGCGCCTGTGACGGATGAAGAGTACGGCAAAGCGTGAACGCAAATGGAGACCTTCATCAAAAGCTAGGAAGATTTCGTGAAAACGCTATATTTGCACCCTGTCAGGGGGGATTAGCTCAGCTGGCTAGAGCGCTTGCATGGCATGCAAGAGGTCATCGGTTCGACTCCGGTATTCTCCACAAAAGCGGGGACATCACTCGAAAGAGTAATGTTCCCGCTTTTATTTTCTTCTGAAATGCCCGTCAAATCTACAATGTAGCGGAATATCGAATTGACCCGCAGGGTTCGACACTCGTTAGTTTTCCTGCAATAGGATAATCCTTCAGGAAATACCAACTTTTGCAGCGTCTGTTTATCAGCGTAATCGCTGGAATCCCACAGGGAAGCAAGTTTCGAGGCCATTGTTATTGCATTATCAATCAGCAATTCAAGGTTCGACACCTTTTTGACATTCTTAGCGAGACTTTTATAAATTTCCGACCTTTCCGCAATAAACTTGCCTTTGAATTTATCGAACATGCTCTTATCTATCTCCTCAAGAATGTAGCGTTCCTCCAGTCGCTCAATCTTCTTTTCAACGTCTGCCAGTTGTTTTTCAAGACTGATTTTTAATTCGTCCTTGTCTTTGTTTAGCTGATTATAGGTAGCAGTAATCTGCGCTTTAATGAGCTTACGGTAATCGTCATTTATATCAACCGTATATTTCTCCATTATAGCTTTTATTGCTTCATGCAAGCTATCAGCCCTTCGATTATTCTTACAGCCCGGTGTATTACATTTGTAGTAGTATTTCTGGTTCTTATAGGCTTTATAACCCCTCAGATAACTACCGCATTCATCACATTTCAGGAAGCGTTTTAATGGGATATTTTCATTGTCGTCCTTAACCCTGTACCCCTGATGATTCTTGGCTAAAAGACCATTTACCTCTAAAAATATTTCTTTGGAAATCACCTTCTCCTGAATGCCGTCTATCACCCGTCCTTCTAAAGCAGTATGTACAAGCAAGCCACAATAAAATGGATTCCTAAGAAAATCTGATATTCGTTGGTTGTTTAATTTTAGGCCATGCTCCGCAAGTTTGCTTCTCACTTCTTCATTGGTTAAGCCTTCAGCTTTCCAGAAAAACCCCTTTCTTAATAGCTTGCCTACATTGTTAACCTTAAATGACTTCTCACCTTTTTCCCAAATAATGTCATAACCCATAGGTGGAGCAGTACACCAAATGCCCTGATGTATCTTCTCCCTAACTCCTGCCATACATTTTTCCCTGCGCTGCTGGTTGTCATACTCACTAAAAATGAATTGTATGTTCTGCTGTAAACTCCCGCTGGCAGTTGTCGAATCTGACGGCTGAGTTATTGAGAATACACTTACCCCTTCCCTCTTTAGTTTTTCGGCTATGTAAATAGCATTAGCACCAGAGCGACTAAACCTATCGACACTGTAAACAATGATGTGCGATATTTTTTCCTTACTTTTCTTCACAAACGCCAGCATTGAATTAAAGTGTTTACGCTCATCGGTCTTAGCACTTTCATATGTTCCACCAAAGCACCCCATGATCTGGTAGCCACTTTTCACAGCGTATTGCTCACAGGCTTTCTTTTGCGTTTCCAGGCTCATGTTATTGTCCGCCTGCTCCTTCGTTGAAACCCTTGTATAAATTACACAGTTACGTGTAGCGGCGGTTTGTTTGTTCCTCCCTTTTCCAAATGTTTGGAATAACTCAAGTCCGTGTTTACTCATGCTGCAATTTTAATTTCTGTTTGATTACTAATATTTAATGCAATTTCCTTGCCAAACTTCCCCTTTTTTGACCAGCTATTATACACTACAGTTGATAGCGATTTTAAGGTTCTGATTAGCTCTGAAATCCGCTCCTCATCCCAATCTTTAAAAGTATCCAGACTTCTCACGTCTTCTACTGATATGTCCTCCGTCCTGTCTAATGAATCTAATTTAATCTCTTTTACCATAACAAATGTTTATCTGTTCACAATTAACAAATCCTTTCACAACTTTGGGCTTAAATAGCACACAGCTTTCTTAGCCATGTGCATTTCAAGTTATCCTTCATTCACTAACATCAGTCCATAAATTCATGATGCAGAATTATGTTCGATTGCTGTAAGACAGAAATATGCTGCGTTTCTTTTTCATCTTCTGGATTATAATCTACCTCTACTACGACTGCCCCACTATCTATTCCTATTATACAATTCAATAGGTCTGATTTTTCAAGCAGCGCTGAAAATCGCATAATGCCATCGGGCTTAACCCAAAACTGAATACTCTTTGTAGAAATTTCATTCATAAATTTTCGTTTTTCTGGTTTTTAAAATTGTTTACTTATTTGTTTTTTTCTTCTTATCCGGTTTAAAAAAGGTGCAAAAATACCTGCATCCAAAAATGCACTTTACAGGCTTACTCAGAGTTGTGCTTGGTTATGCTGAACATTGTTGGGTTACGTCAAACAATGTCATTTTGTGTAAGTGGTTTATAACCTATCATCCTGAACTAAAGAACAAGTGATAACATCTACAAGCACCAATAAATTTAAAAATCAATATGAAATTTTGGCTGAAATCCATACTATACATACTGCAATTACTACACCGGAAAAATGAGGTTGGCAGGGCGAAAATTCATTTCAAATGAAATCTAATTCTCGTCTAATTTTTCGCAAATCACTTTCAAAATGCGGTCAAATAGCGAAAAATATATTTATTTCGCTATTGTCAAATAGTCATAGCCGCTAATTAGGAATGTCATGTAATGATGGCAGTTTTACTACCTTCATATTTTTAATAATTTTACAGAGCTGGCATGAAAATTCTTTTTGGCTCAAGCTGCTGAGATATTAAAGATGAAATGGCATGGTAATAATCCGATGCTTCTCAAAATCATAACAATTAAATTCAAAAATATGAGCGATTTATACAAAGCTTTGATTGCCGCTTTACTATCTTTCATAGTCGCAATTATAACATACCGATACCAGTTTAATAGAAATCGGATGATTGATTTTAAGGGTAGGATGAGACTTATGTACTCGCTAATAAAAGAGACAATAGGGTTAACTGAACATGCAATTAACTCTGTAATGGAACTGACGGAAAGCCTTAACAACAATAATTTATATATGCCATTATTAGCGGTGTCCGCTTATCCGGTAGCTGAATATCTCAAAGAGAAAGTTCTATCAGATGACTACTACATTGCTTATGTAAATGCCTATTCAAGTGGCATAGACTCAGAGAAGTATTTCTTTGACTTAAAGTTTAACACGGTATACATTCATACCCAATTTGAGCAGATTGTTACTATGGTTAAAGATGCGTATCTAAGGGATAATGAGAGAAGAAAAGATTTTATTGAAAGGCACAAAAAAGCACAAGACATTATTATAAACCTTTACGACTGTCCAGTAGAAGGGGTACAGCGATATGTAAAAGAGATTGAAAGGATTGGGTATGAGTTTACAACAACCAGAGAAGAAAATGACGGTCGCGGGAATATAAATGAGGTAGAAACTCACTTAGTAGTACCGCTTCTTAATCTACTCGGAACTACTGAAATGGTTTATAAAGAGTTACTACCTCTGATGTTACATCTTGGGGAGATGCACCACCTATATAGAGATGTAACCTATCAAAACGATCATATGAAAAACGACCTTCAGGAACTGTTAGAGCCATTAGAAAACAGCCTCGAAATTGTAAAGAAAACTTATAAATACCTATCCTCACAACAAATAATAAACTTGATAAACTGATGATAATATACTAAAAAACAACTGAGATGAAACACAATATTAAGCAAGGCGAAATGCTCAGTACAACGACTGTAAGAGTTGTAATGACCAAACCAAAGGGCGTCTCATCGGGTACTGGCTTCTTTTATTCCATTGGTGAAGATGAACATTATATACCCTGTCTCATTACGAATAGACACGTTGCTAAAGACGCAATTGATATGCAAATTGCAATATCCGCTTCAACAGCGGACGGAGATCGTTTAAACAAGCCTTTTACTTTTGTGATTAGAGATATTCAGGCAGGTATCTTATATCACCCTGATATAGACGTTGACCTCTGCGCTGTTACTCTCTTTCCAATTATCGAGGATTTGAGGCGGGAGGGTATAGAACTGCATACGTATTTCTTTAACAATAAAGTCATACCGGATAAGAAACAGCTACAAGAACTTGATGCTTTGGAAGAGGTTATAATGGTTGGTTATCCAAAAGGGCTATGGGACGAAGTGAACAATATGCCATTATTTAGACGAGGTATTACAGCTACAAGCCCGAAGGTTGACTTCAATAATAAAAAAGAGTTCTTAGTTGATATGGCTTGTATTAATGGTTCAAGTGGCTCTCCTGTTATGTATTTGAACAGAAGATACCGTACCGATGTAGGCTATGGCATTTCAGGACATGAGATGTATTTATTGGGAGTACTTTATGCCGGCCCGTCATATAAGGTGAATTTAGAAGTAGAAGGAAAGGAAGTGCAAGGTGCCGTTATAGCTATCCCCATAAATATAGGCTATGTGATTAAATCAGAACGAATACTTGAACTTGAAAAGGTAATACTGGCAAAGGTTGAAAGCGAAAGAACACAGGCAAATAAATAAGTAACAACGAGATGGAGTATTCAAAACTTCAAGCTCATTATTCAGAACCAGTCAAAAGGAATTGCTGTGAATTTGCCCGGTATTTGGAAAATCATTCACGATATTTGCCCGGACATTAGAATACTCTTAGATTTGGAATGAGAATAGTCGGATTTTATATGGAAAATCATTGCGGTTATGACAAAAAATGCTGAATTTACTATTGCACGGCTGGAAATAAGGGTCAAAAACCTCAAAAAACAGGTCGCAGAAAGGCAAAATGCGCTGAATGATGCCCTAAATCAGGTAAAAGACATTACAATTGAAAAGGAAAAGCTGAAAAGGAAGCTGAAAAAGTACGAAACGCCAGCCGAACATTACGATTATAGCTGGTCATGGATCAGCAAAATCGTTTTTTTAGTGAAGCAGGCTAATAAACCACTCCGTTCCGCCGAAATTATTGAGGTACTGCAAAAGAAAGAGCCAGTATTGCATAAAAAGGTCAGCAAGGAGAAGTTTTTGTCAGCATTTCTTAATGTGGCTATGCAACATGGCAGGTTAATTCCTTATAAATTGAAAGGGGTGAGGGGAAATTACTATTGCCTGCCGGAATGGGTGGATGAAGAAGGTGCGCTGATCCCGGAAATGCGGCACAAAATCTATTAGTGGATAATAAAATTTCAATTCTGCAATAGTATTGTACGAATTGCGGGACAATTAACCATAGTGAAAGACAATTAAGGGAAATTAAATTTGCATTTTGCAGACAAATGACACAATGATAAAACTAACAGAATGGGCTTACCGATAAACATAGAAGACCTTGTAAACGGGCAATCCGTTGAATGGGATAGGATTGAATTTAAAGAAGGATGGAACCCGGAGGCAATATTGCATACAATAACTGCCTTTGCTAACGATATAAATAATTGGGGTGGTGGTTATATTGTTGTTGGCATTGAAGAAATGGATGGTACGCCAGTTTTGCCGCCCAAAGGCTTGCTGCAAGGACAGTTAGATAAAGTTCAGAAAGACATTGTCAATATCTGCAATAAAATTTCGCCTAACTACATGCCAGTTACCCAGCCATACGTTCTTTCCGGCAAACACATTTTTATCATTTGGGCACCTGGTGGCGATATTCGCCCATATAAAGCACCTGTTTCTCTCGGAACGAATAAAGAACAACGCAGAGCTTATGTGCGCAGAGGCTCCGCAACTGTTTTAGCCAACGATAAAGAGGAAAGGCTGTTGATGGATTTAGCTAATCGCATTCCATTTGATGACCGCGTAAATCACCACGCCTCAATCTCAGATTTCGATAAGAAAATCATCAAATCCTTTTTGAAAGACGTAAAAAGCGATTTGTATTCGGAAGTGGATAAAATGCCAACAAAGATGCTCGTAAGGCAAATGCACATTGCATCCGGCGCAGATGAACATCTTTTACCAGTCAACGTAGGGCTATTGTTCTTCAATACTCAACCAGATAAATTCTTCAAAGGAGCAAGAACTGAAGTAATACTGTATAAGGACATTGAATCTTTTACTGAAAAGGAGTTTAAGGGACCTTTACATGAACAGATAAAGGCAGCGTTAGAGTATATTTCCACACAGGTTATTGCGAGAAAAATTGTTAAGCAGGTAGATATTGCGGAAGCCCTTCACATTATGAACTATCCGTTTGCCGCAGTAGAAGAAGCGGTGGTAAATGCGTTCTACCATAGAAGCTATGAATTGTATAATCCTATTGAAATAAATATATGGCAGGATAGAATTGAAATTCTAAGTTTCCCCGGCCCCTTGCCTCCTGTCAATAAGGCTATGTTGCTGCAAAAGAGAATAATAGCTCGTGATTATCGTAATAGGCGTATTGGAGATTTCCTAAAAGAACTACGGCTAACGGAAGGTCGTGGTACTGGCATTCCAAAAATTCGCAAGGTTATGAATGAAAACGGTTCGCCTGCGCCTATTTTTGAAACCGATGATGAGCATAATTATTTCCTCACCATTCTTCCTGTACACTCTGAGTTTAAGGAACAAGAACCAACACTGAGTAAAATTGAGATGAAAATTCTCGAATTTTGCAGGCAGCCCAAAAGCAGGGAAGAAATATTAGGAGTGATTGGCTTAATAAACCATACAAAGAATTACAGAAAGCATATTGTTCCGCTGGTTGAAAATGGACTATTGGCTTCTTCAATGCCGGGCAAACCTACAAGTCCCAAGCAAAAATATTATACTACTGAGAAAGGTAAAAAATACTTAGTCACAGCTTAGTCACTTTTGAGTGTCTAAGCTGTGTTTAGTAGATTAATTATGATTGCTTAAAACCCGCCACCATAAAGGCATTCAGCTAAATGTAGCTTAGACACTTTTTGAGATTTATGCGGTGTCTAAGCTGATGAAAAACAGCTCCAATTGAATATATCCGAGATTCATAAGCAGAATCTTATTTACTGCCATCAAAGGACACAAATTCAAGAAATAAGGGTCGTTTTAAACTCAATTATATCGCAATTTCGCTCCTCAAAGGTTTATTTGTACTTTGTAAGCCTTACTTCGCTTTATGATACCGAAAGAAGAATGTAATTCATTGTCAGATGTTCAATTAATCAAAAAGATAGCTGAGGATTCAGAGTACCTTTCTTGTGTCAATAATAAAACAAAAGAATACTGCATAAAATTTATGCAAAAACAATGCAATGGTGTAGATATTGATGAGATCAAAGATATATACCATGATGCCGTATTGGTTTTATATGACAAAGCTAAAACTGGCAATTTTGAACTTACCTGTTCCATTCAAACCTACCTGAATTCAATATGTAGAAACCAACTCTTAAACAGGTTTAAGGATGCCGGGAAAGTAATTCCATTTCCTGATTCAGCCGAATCGGACGGCAATAATGAAAACTTTGAATACCTGCCGGGAATTAAAGACTGGTTACCTTATAGCGATTTTTCTATTAATGGTGAGGATGATGGTGAAAAAGGACAACGGATTAAAGCAATTATGAAAGGCTTGGAGGTTATGAAGTCATCTAAAGGCAATTGCCATGAGCTACTGTCGCTGGTTTATTGGAAGAACAATACGATGCAGCAAATTGCAAACGTTTTGGATTATAAAGACGAACAAAATGCAAAAAATAAAGCCTATAAATGCAGGGAAAAACTAAAGGAAATAACATTTGAAATTTTGAACAAACTTAGATGACACGTGATATTGAAATATTAAAAAGCCTCTATCTTCCTGAAATAGAAGAAATGTATCCCTTTGCTCCGGGCTTAAAAACTTCAGTTCAGCAGGATGCATTTTGGGACTACTTTAATAACATTTTATTTGATGCGAAAGAAATTGCCAACTTTTTATACAGCTATAATGTTGCTAAGGCCGAACATTTTATTATCCGGTTTGAGCAGCTAAAGAAGGAGTATATCTCTTACTTGGCATCCGACTATTGTAATGGAGAAACGAATCCAACAATAGAACTGTTTCTGAAAATACAATTTAAACCTTTCATTGAAGAAGTTAACTTTCAAAAAGAAATAAAACAAGCTATAATAATTACCGAACATGAAAGGTTGAAAAAAAAGCTGTCATTGATGGACGATGCAGCGGCATTTGAAATTGCCGATAATGAAATAACATCTGCTTTTCAGCTTTTAGAAAAAAAAAATGAGTATGAAAAGCTAAAGGGAAAAATGAAGGAATGGGATAAAGCAGAGCAAAAAAGTAAAATGAGTAATGCTAACATTTACTATCAGCTTGCAAATAATAAACAGGGGACTGACAAAGTGGAACCCACAAGAAAGCCTTCCCGGATTATTCCCCTTTCATTTATTAAATACGCAGTAGCTGCATGTTTTATTGGGGCAATGGTATGGATTGGGGTTATGTTCTATAATAATCAGCCGAAAGAGAATAACCTTGCTGCGAATAAATCTGATTCTCTAAAAGTGCCTGCAACAATCGCTCCCCAACCGGAATTTGCAAAAGTTGAAGTATCAGAAAATATTCTGCCAATAATAAAGGAGCATGGATTGGGATATGTACCTGTTGCAACAAAAATAAGAACAGTCATCAATGACTTACAGCCCCGCATAGCTTCAATGGAAAAGTATATTGCTGATAAGTCACATGGCACAAGTGATAGTGGTAAAGTGAATAGTTCTGTTCAATCTGAAATGGATTCTCTTAGAAACCTTACAAAAAATTATACGTTTGATGGTAAATCGTTACAGCTTTTTACCGCGCCTGATAATCACTTAAAGAATACAGTGTTAAAGACTACGGATAATCATTACTATTACAGGGAAGGCGATCATTTCTTTACGCTGCAACAAGCTGATAAGCCAACACCATTTGTAAAAGTTACGGACAAAGCAATAATTGATAAGCTGGAAAAGGTGGTTTTTGACAATGAAAAATAAACTGTATGAAAAAGGGGATACTTATATTGCTGGCTCTGCTTGCTTTTATAGACTTAAAAGCGCAGGATATTAATACGAAGAAAAATACCCTTACCAGAGTATTTAATAGTGTTGTGAATGCCTACGGCAATGCCAAAACAGCACCGGCATTAGATATTGTTCCCAAAACATCAGGCGAAAAATATATAGCTACCTATATAGCTACGCCCAACCCGGTTATAAAGGTTGATGAGCAGCTTTTTGACCTTTGTATGCAAATGGGGGCTGATAGTCTGAATGCCTTATCAATCATTCTTAGCCATGAGCTTGCCCATTATTATAACGACCATTCCTGGTGTAGCGACTTTGCATTTGCTGTTAGAAGTAAGATAAAATCAACTAAAGACGATAAAATTACACACGAAAGAGAAGCTGATAATTTTGGGTTGTACCACTCCTGTATAGCAGGATACCACCCTTTTAACATTTATGACCGGCTATTAGACAAAATCTATAATGCTTATCAACTGAATGATAAAAATCCCGACTACCCAACTAAAAATGAACGTAAGTTGATTTGTAAAGAGGCAGAAAAGAAGATAAAGGATTTGTATCCGGTTTTTGAAAAAGGAATAGCATCAATTAAAAATGGGCGCTACGATACAGCAATAGAATGTTTTGAATACCTCAATAAATATTTTCCTTCAAGGGAAAATTACAACAATGCCGGAACTGCTAAAACCTTATGGGCTTTAAAATACAAGCCTTTAGAACGAATAGAATATGAGAACCCAGCTTTCCGGTACCCTATTGAATTTGACCCTGAAAGCCGATTAAAAACAAATGGTAGCCGTAACCTTGACGAAGAAACCGCACAAAAGATGGAGGCATTGCTGAATACTGCAAAGAAAGATTTTGAAAAGGCAATCAGTCTTGATCCTGTTTACGACAGGGCTTTCATTAATTTGGCGTGTGTATATGACTTGTTAGGTAACCCGGAAGCTGCAATAGGAAAAATAAAAGAACTACCACTGAATAAACAAAATCAGAAATCTGCCTTTACTATTTTGGGTATTGCATATTATCATGGGGGTAATGAGGAAAAGTCAAAAAAGATGTTTGAGAAAGCATCTTTGTATTAATGGGATATATGAATAAACCAATTATCCACATTGTCTTTTGGTTAGCCTTATTTCAAGCTGGCAAGTCCTATTCACAAGATTGGGAAAGTGACTTTATTGAAGCTTCAAAATATTTACAGCATATCGAACCTGATAAAGCCTTAATAAAAATTAAAAGTGCGCAAAATATATTACAAAATACTTTGCTTACTGATGATTATATTAACAGTATTCTATTAGAGGCTACATGCTATATCATTCTAGGAAAATATGATCAAGCGCTCAAGACAGCAAAATATGCTGATAGTATTTCTCTTAAATTACAAGGGGAGATTTCTCAATCGCATTTTAATTGCTTAGGGACGTTTGTTCTTATTAATAAAAAAATTGGGTCTAAAACTACTGCCGCAAAATTTATTATTAAACAATTAGATATTGGTGAGAAGTTATGGGGTAAAGGCAACTCAAAAAACATAACCTTTTTTTTAATGAATGGCGATTGCTTGATTGAAACAGAAAATGTAAAATACGTAAGGAAAAAAATTGATGATATTTTAAGGACTAACGTTTTAGATAGTGCTTATGAAATTGAAATAAGCGTTCATGATCTACTTTCTAAAGTTTACAGGAGTGAAAAAAATTTTGGCCTTCAATTAAATGAGTCCAAATATATAATAAATACATGTGAATCGTATTTTGAATCAACCAATTTTGATTCGACAATGACTTCAATGGTACCTTTATTTAGTTACTCAAATGCTGTAGATAATTTAGTTGATGAGTATATGTTGAACGGTGAAGAATTAAAAGTAATAAACCTTTTGTCGGAAAAATTATTGAAAATTAAGAAGATAGATAATGGGAGCAATAGTTTTCAAGTCATAATTTCTAATTTTTACGCAAAATTAGGTGAAGCTTATAAAACTATATACTTATACAAACAAGCACTTCTTAATTATAACTCGGCGCTATCAATTATTGAAAAGTCATTAGGCAATAATAATGTGTGGTATTACACTCGTTTGGATGATCTTGCTGACTTATATTTAGCAGAAGGCCAATATGTAGCGAATAAAGGTCTCATAATTAAGGCGGATAGTTTATATAGGCAGCATTTGAATTGGATTTTTAATGGGCATCCAAATGACGCCACATATGTTAGTTGTATGTCAAATATTGCTCTTTCAATGTTTGCAATTAAAGAATTTGCAAAAACAAGAGAGATATATTCCGATATTTATAACAAATACATAAACTCGAATTTCGCAAGCAATGGAGAAAAGAATAGATATATTATCAATGCTTTATTCGGAATTGCAAGAACATTCGATGAAGAGAATAATTTTATTCAGGCAGAAATTTACCATAAAAAACAACTGGATTTTGTACAAGGCAATATTAAAGACTTAAACATCATAGAAGTTATTTATGCAAAACATAACCTGGCAAGTTTTTATAAGAATTTTAATAGACCCAAAGATGCAGCGCTTTACTATAATGAAATACTATCTAATAAATACGAAACTATTTTGAGCGCAAATAAAAGGGATGAGTTATTATATTTGTTCGAGGCAATTGAAAATGCAATTAATATTGGCGATGATAAATACCTTAAATATTTCGAGAAATTTGCAAATCGACAAAAAGCCCTGATTGATTCAAATTTAGCATTACCGGTTAAGGAACAACTTGAATACCTGAAGACATTCAAAACGTATAACCAAAAGCTATTGTCACTGGCTTTCAAAAATAAAACCAACAGCGCTATTGCTAATATTGCTTATAATAACTATCTCAACGTTAAAAACTTAACATCAAAAAATTATTCCGTAAAAAATAATAACCAAAAAAGAAAACAAGTAAGAATATGTTCTGACAGTATAAAGAATGCATTAACCGATCATGATGCAACACTTGACTTTGTTTCTTTTCCATTTTTCAACAATAATTGGACTGATAGCATAATTAATGTCTGTATTATCAATAAGAAAAATTACCGCTATCCATTGTTTACCTACCTTTCAAATCAAAAGACAATTGACTCAATTTTTGGCTCAAATAATCAAGAAACATACGAAAATAATATTAACGAAAAGTATTCAAACAATAAATTGTATACTACTTTTATTTATCCCATTGATAGCTCATTGAAGGATATTAATACAATTTACGTTTCTGTGATGAATTCATTGCAGGACATTAATTTGGGAGAAATAAAAAGCAATGAAAATTACTTAATGGGGGAAAAGTACAATATTTGTTTATTACCCTCTACGATTGATGTCTTAAGTTATAAACCAACTTATTTAAATTCAAGTAGCATTAAAATAGCGATTATTTACGGTGGAGTAGATTATGACAAGGCATCAAAAAGTTTATTTAAACAAGAAAATAAAAATGAAAACCATCTAGGTCTTGAAGTATATGATTTAGTAACACGGACAGCATTTTCAAAATTCAATTACCTACCTGGGACATTAGGTGAGGCCACAGATATTCAACAGCTTAACTTTAAAAATAGTATTAAGTCAATAATACTCACTGGATCTGACGCAACAGAAACAAGTTTCAAGAAACTCACCGGCACAAAAGAGCCTTTCATTTTACACATTGCTACGCACGGGTATTTTTTTCCTGATCCGCAACAAAGGAAGGAAGTATCATCTGTCAGACTTCTTGAATCAGAACAAAAGAATTTCTTCAAATGGAGCGATGATCCTTTACTTCGGTCTGGATTAATACTTGCAGGTGCCAACAACACGTGGGGCAAGCCTGATTATGTAAGTGATAGCACAGAGGATGGTATTCTCACGAGCTACGAAATATCTAATCTTGATTTAAGTGGCTGTCAATTGGTAGTGCTTAGCGCATGTGAAACTGGACTTGGAGATAATTGGGGTAGTGAAGGAGTATTTGGGTTGCAAAGGGCCTTTAAAATGGCAGGAGTTAAGAATATAATCATGAGCCTATGGAAGGTACCGGATGCCCAAACCTCTGAATTAATGACCCGCTTTTATACCTATTGTTTTGCCGGAAAAAGTGTGCATGATGCTTTACAAGCTGCTCAAACCGATATGCGAAAGAAATACCCACCCTATTATTGGGCGGGGTTTAAATTGTTGGAATAGTCATGAAAAAAATGATCCTCTTTTGTCAATTCATTCTACTTTCATTGAGTTTACATTCTCAAGATAATAAAGCATACACGGACAGCACACTATTTTTCTTAAATAATCCTGCACATGCAAATTGTTTAAAATGTCGGTTCCAGGATAGCGCAATTTATTTTCTGAACAATCAAGACTTTACAAATGTTGCCGTCATTCTCGAAAAGTCGTGGAAAATAAAAAATGATACCGATTGGTTTACGCCAATTAATTTAGCAAAAGCCAACTGGCAAATAGGCAAATACGATGAGGTAAAAAACTTATTGACCTTCGGTTTGCGCATCTTAGAGAAAAAGGGCGATACAAACACTTATGAATACGTCATACCTCTGTTTTTATTGGGCAACTATTATTATTTGCAAGATAATGACTTAGCTAAAGCACAAAGCGCATTTAAAAGAGTTATCCGGTTACGCGAAGCAAATGACTTATTATATGACCCTGAATATTTTTTATGTAAGAATTCTATTGGTGATATTTTTAGAAAGATTGACATGCGGGATAGTGCTATAAAGATTTATAGCGAACTAGAATCCAAATTCAAAAGTGTGGATTTTAACGATAAAAGGAATTTGTATTTCGTTCCATACTTATGTCCGGTATTAGAAAGTATTGCTGAAATGTACCGAGATGAGGGTAAAATTGATTTAAGTAAAGAATATTATCTCAAAGCTATTGGATTAATTGAAAAGGCGTATGGTGCTAATAACGAAATGTACATTGAAACCAAATCGCAATTGGCATATTTATATTTGGAATTGGGTGAGATAGATAAGGCAGAACCAATTATTCTTGAATGTATAGCCGTAGCAAAGAAACTGTTTGGAGAAACAGACAGACGATATTTGAACTACGAGGTTGATTTGAGTCTATGCTACATGAAAAGTGATAGCCTTGAAAAAGCACGCAACGTGATGAGCAAAACTCTGCTATCACAGAAACGAATTTTTGGAGAAAATGATAGGGATTATCTCAAGACTTTAAAGATATTTTCAAAGATCGATAGTCTGGTAAATGACTACACTTATGAATTTTATCAAGGATGGCATAAAGAAATAAAATCAGATTATGAGAGCGCATTAATCCATTATGGACAGGCAAAGGAAAATCTTGAGAACAAGAAGTTGCTTGACTCCAACTATGTTAAAGTGCTGATTAACATTGGAAATTGCCTTCAAAATATTGGGAAGATTGATTCTTCTGTTATTATATTTTATCAAGCACTAAGCGTTGCAAAACGTAAATTAAACCTTGATCTAAACAGCCATTATTTTTTCATAGTGGGCAAATTATTTGAATTATTTACAGTACAAAAAGAAAACGATAGAATTCTTACCTTTTGCAATGATGAAATGTCATTAATTGAAAAGAAATTCGGGGAACAAAACGAAATTTATTTAGCCCTTTTAATGCATTACGTTGACTATCGGTTCATGTTTGGAAAGGAAGACAATGAAGAATTACTAAATAAAGCTATTGACATTTTTAATGTTTCTAAATACGAGAAATTAAAATTTCACCATAGTTTCTTACCTAAATACAGCTATGCTTCTTTGTTGTGCAAGTTGGGTAGATGCATTCAGCAAAGAAAAGACTTTGGCCTAGCAGACTCTTTATATACTCGAGCTTTAGCTGACTATAAGAAAAGCGGCGAAGATACAAGCTTTGAGTATATTGATTGTATTGCAGATAAAGCTGGACTATACAAAGAATTAGGTAAATATAAAGTTTCATCTGAGCTTTACATGACCGCCTATAACTTAACTCAAAATAATAAGGATACTTCTCTTTCTTTAGCTAAATTCTTGTCTCTCGTTAAGGTGCTATCGGGATTAGCTGATTTGTCAATTGAAAAAGGAAATGACCAAGCAGCATTCAGTTACTTTGCTAAGATTTCGAATGTTTTTAATGCCGCTCCACAATATAAAAGCAATGTTGATTATCCTGTCTTCTTAAATAGTCTTGCTAATGCTTTTGAAAAAATTGGAAGAATTGACAGTGCAAAACAAACTTTTTTGTTTGCAAAGCAAATTGAGGATTCCATATTCAGCAAATCACAATGGTTGTTAAATACTTTGCTTAATTTATCCAACCTCTATAGAAACATCAATCAGATTGACAGCGCCGAATTTTATGCAGTTCAAGCATTGAATTTGGAAAAGCAACTTTTCCCGACTAAAACAATGCATTATGCCAGAATTATCGCAAACTTGAGCGCAGTTTACTTCAAAGAAGGCAAAATAAAGGAAGCAATAGCTGCGAGTTTGGAGGCAGTTGAACTAAAACAAAAGCTATTGGCTGAAGACAATTTTGAATTAGCTAATGAATTTGTATCTCTTGGATGCCTTTATCTTTTTAATCATCGTTATGATAGTTCATACTATTTTTTGGAAAAGGCATTGAAAATACACTCTCTTATTTATCAAAACAATTTCGCACACTTGTCTTACACCGACCAACTAAATTTCAGTCAAAAAAATCAAGATTATTATAGAGCGATAAAGAGCCTTTGTTTTAAACTTTTAATTGATACAACAATACACCTGCAAGTAAATAGTGCTAAATTTATTTCTCTTCTTTATTCCAATGAATTAAGCTATAAAAATTTAAGCGCGAGAAAGGGATTCTCTTTAACTACGGATGCTGATATAGCTGGTGAATTACAAGATGATGATGTAATTATTGAATTTGTTGATGACGAGAAGGGTGATACTCTTTGTTTCGGTTCATTACTGTTAACGCATAAAAGTAAAATACCTGAATTTTTATTTAATTTTTGGACTGAGAGCAAGTTTCAAGATTCTCTTTTAAGTCAAGCAATGTACGATACTCATAGTAATTTTGAGTATCTAAATTATTACCTTACATCCAAAATTGAGCCACTCTGCAAGGGCAAGAAAAATATATTTATCTCTCCTTCCAACTTACTTTATCGGATTAATTTTTCAGCAATCCCGATAGATAGTTCTACGACATTTGGTGAGAAGTATAATGTACATATCCTGAATAGTACCGCTGATGTAGTAAATTACCATCCTACGTACCTTTCCTCAAAAACTTTAAAACAAGCAATAGTCTATGGGGGTATTGATTATGACAACTCGAAACAGGATCCAAGCAACAATAAAAAAGAAGAAAATTACACAGTTTATCCTCAAGTGGCTGAGCTTGCTAGCCGGAGCGCAATTGCAAAGTTTGGTTATTTGCCCGGTACAAAAGACGAAGCAAAAAATATTCAGCAATTATGCAACAGTAATAGTATAACATCTATTTCTTTTACTGGCGAGACCGCAACAGAGGCTTCTTTTAAGCAGCTTAGCGGGAAAAAAGAAACATTTATTTTGCATATCGCAACACATGGATATTTCTTCCCTGACCCTACGCAAAGTAAGCAGGAAAAAACTTTGCAGAATTTTTCAAGCGAGAAGAAAAATGTTTTCAAATGGAGCGATGATCCGCTTTTAAGGTCAGGATTAATTTTTGCTGGGGCAAATCACACATGGGGTAAGATTGATTATGTAAGTGATAGCACAGAAGATGGAATACTCACCAGCTATGAAATATCAAACCTTGATCTAAGTAATTGCCAATTAGTAGTGCTTAGTGCCTGTGAAACCGGGTTAGGCGATATAAAGGGGAGTGAAGGTGTATTCGGCCTGCAAAGGGCATTCAAAATGGCTGGTGTAAAGAACATTATAATGAGCCTTTGGAAAGTGCCGGATAAGGAAACGCAAGAATTAATGACTTTGTTTTACAATTATTGTTTTTCCGGCAAAAGCGTGCATGATGCGCTACAAGCTGCTCAAAACGATATGAAAAAGAAATACCCACCTTACTATTGGGCAGGATTCAAATTGCTGGAGTAAAAAATCAATAAGAAAATGGCAACATTAAGTGAATATAAAACACTAACTGAAAAAAATGCCGTCTTTCATCAGGGAGATGTACGTATAGTAGTCAATGTTGATAAAATTTTTGAGAAACTTGATGAATTTTCGGCGACTGGTGATTTTATCTTTAGAGGTTGTTGTGAGGCAAAATATAAAATGTATAATTCTGCCCAAAGAATATACATTAATCAGGAACTTTATCAACAGGTTAGGACCGAAGAAATCCAAAGCCATTACGATAAGTTTATTGATAATCTTATTTCTGAAAGCAGATCATGGAACAAATTCACGGTTGCAAATTTGCTCAAAGCCTCTAAAATTGATGAAGATAATTCGCTTGCTTATCTAAGCTACATGCAGCACTTTGGTATCCCTACTCCATTCCTTGATTTCACATTCGACCCATATTATGCTTTATTCTTTGCTGTTGATAATGTGGTTGATAATCCGTCAGATAGCGAGATTGATAACTATTTTTCAATTTATTTCACCTACCACAATGCAATGATCTTTGAAGGATGGAAATATGCATTTGATGAAATTAATGAACAACAAAACATTGGCAATATATCTTATGATACCGTATCTGCAAATTGGATGAATATATTATTGCCAGATAATAAAGCATATAGCATTTTAAACAACACAAATATCATTAATCAGAAAGGATTATTTTTTTACAATAATCATCCGTTCAAGCCCCTTGAAGAAAGATATTTGGAATTTGCTAAATCAGTAAAGGATAAGGTTGGGCAAAGTAAATTTGATGAGATGCTTATGCATGAGACAATAGCAGGATGCTATAACATTCACAAATCCTTAGTGCCATATATTTTAGAAAAATTGAAACGGAAAGGAATTACTCGTGATTTTTTGTTTCCTGATGTTTACAAAATGAAAATCGAAGTTGTGAAAAATGCAATTGCTAGCTCTATATGTAAAACCTAATAAAAAACTACCGCCAGTATTTGGCGGTAGATAAACAAATCGGGAAGAATGACTTTTACCGGGAATAGTAACTAACGTTGTAATTACCAAAGTAGTCAGTGGAGCCTGTGCTTGTTCCGATAGTATTACCATAACTATTAGAGTAGGTAGAATTATAATTACCAAAGTAGTCAGTATTACCGGTACTTGTTCCTATTGTGTTGCCATAGCTATTTTCGTATCTGGTGTTATAATTATTGAAATAATCACTTGACCCGGTGCTGCTGCCAATAGAATTGCCATAACTATTGTTGTAGGTGGTGTTATAATTACCAAAGTAATCAGTAGAACCGGTACTTGTAGCGATGGTGTTACCATAACTATTGGAATAGGTGGTATTGTTATTACCAAAGTAGTCTTTAGAGGTTTGGCTGGTTCCTATAGCCTGGCCATATTGATTGGTATAGGTGGTATTGATGTTGCCAAAATAATCAACCGAAGTCTGGCTTGTTTGAGCGTAAGAACCGGCTACTACGCTTGAAAAAATTACTACGAGCATTAAGATTGTCTTTTTCATTTTGTTTTGATTTTTTGGTTAAAAATGTTGTTTGATTTACCATTTATAGAAAAACAGCATGGAGGTAACCGGAATTTGCAAAAAATATTTTTTGCCATGTTGTCGGTATTAAAGATGGCGATAGGACTAAACCTGCTGAAATAAAATAGCCGTCCTATTCCTAAGACTGCTATTGAAATATACTTCATCATCATTACCTCGTGATGTAACAATTGCAAGACCCGGAGTAATAAACCGTGTTATATGTTGAATTACTGGGGGCTGAATAAGTAGAATACGAAGAAGGGGTATAGGTAGAATATGTGGTGGGTGTATAAGTGCTATAATCATTGCTGCCGGGATAAGAAGAATATGTAGGTGCGCTGTAGGTGCTGTATGATGAATTGTAACCACCCGGCTTAGTACCCTCTGTTCCGGTATATGGATTTACATTTCCAACGGTACTCCAATTATCGTCTCTGGTATAATTAGGCGTTGTTCTGTAATGGCCTTCCACATAAGTGCCATTTGACCGGGTGTAGCCATTTACATAGGTTTGACCCTGACCGAAAGATGTTGCAAACATCAGAATTGCTGCGAGAAATAATATTGTCTTTTTCATTTTGTTTTGATTTTTTTGAGTTAAAAATGTTGTTTGATTTACCATTTATAGAAAAGCGACAGGCAGGTAACCGAAATATTTAAAGATTTATTTTTAATACTCGTTTTCTAATGATTTAGAAGCAAAACCTAAACTATTTAGTCCCATGCAGCAAAGCGCATATCAAACACCAAATCAAATACCGAATTATCCAATAATCCCATAAGCTTTTACTACTTTTTGCATTGATTGACCCACTAACATGCTCTTTTTTAATTCTTTGGTATATAAAATACAGCTCATAAGTCCTTTTCTCGTGAAGTTCCACAATCACCAAGTCAATAAATTCTACTTGATAACTAAACCAAGATTGGCAAATGGTTATCAATTCTGAATTCGACTTTGATACTATCTGATTTTGGTAGGAATTGTAGAGAAATTGCTCTTTAACTATAAATAATTCTACCCTTCTTTTTAATTTAGAATATCGTTGGTTATTCCTTTTTGATTGTTCCTGCCGTGATGTTTGGTTTTCTCGCTCAGTATGGGATTTTTCATTCTGTCTTGATGATTTGTCTTTGTTTTGAACGTATTCGCGATCATACTTTTCTCTTAATACAGGATTTAGTAAGATCCATTTTGCTTCATTAATTTCCTGCATAATTTGGGTAGTATCTATACCGGGATTCCTGTCTGGGTGCCATTCCTTGCACTGTTTTTTATAGGCCGCAACTATCTCGGATACGGTAGCATTTCGCATGACCTTTAGAATAGCGTAATAATCTTTGAACTGAGACATAAATTACTTCTTGCACATTAATAGTGAACCAGGAGGGAGGTAACCACTTTTTAAAGAAAAAATATTCTTTATAGAAATTGGTTACCTGAATGCAAGTTTTCTATAAATAAGAAAACAGAACTAAAATGGAAACACATACAACCACATCAATAAATGATGTACAAGAGCAGCCAAACGAAAGTCCCGATACTTCAATTAAAAAGGTAAAAATATCGGATTACGGATATAGTCAAGCCGGGCTTCATCAGGGTGATGCAACCTCTTTAACCGCTCATCTTGGCTATATAAAAGAAGGCCATATTGTAGATGAAGGTTTTAGCGAGCATGAGAACCTTTTGGGCAAAAAAAAAGTAGAGACCAGTATCCACGAAAAGGAGCAGGAAAGAATAAAATTGGAAAGCGAAAAGCAAACTGTTGACGAGGTAAAAATTCCTGCCGCAAAAAACCTTGTTGAAGAAACCAAAGAAGAAATAAAACAGGTGAAGATAAATATCGCCGAAGACCGGATCAAAAGTGATTTTCAGCCAATGAGGTACTATACTTATTTAACCCTGACAATACTCCTATCTATTTATCTTGTCTTTTTCTATGCTTCCGCTATTAATAGTGCATTTTTCAGGAACGCTCAGAGCCTATTAGCAAATGCAGGCACCGATATAACAATGCTTCTTGATTCCATTTTTGACCCCAAAGGAATATTTAAGCCAAATTCTTCATTAATTTTTACCTACTTCGGGGCTTTTCTCTTTTTTTCAATTGGGCTTTTGCCACATGGCATTCTGAATAGTGAGAATAAAAATAGAAAGTTGTACGCAGGATTATTGATTGCTGGAGCTTTCCTTGCTGATGCAGCCTTAGCCTATAAAATTGACAAAGGCATTCACGACCTGAAAATAATGGCTGGCGTACCGGATGCCGACTGGAAATTTTATCTCAGCATTAATTTCTACCTCGTTCTATTGTTTGGTTTTTGTGCTTATTTGGTATGGGGGCAAATGTATGAGATGGTTATAAAGGAGAAAAGTAAAAAGAATACCGACATAAAAGCTGAAATAATTATCAACGGTTTAAAGGATACCATGAAGGAGCAAAAACAGGAACTCCAGCAACTTGAAGTGAGAGTAAAACAGTTGGAAGCTGACATTGCCATTATCAAACAACAATTGGAAAAATTGAAAAAGGATTTAGAAACGGCAATGGTTAACCCTGATGAACTTGCGAGAAACCTGGCAAGTTTTTACAAGGGATGGAGGCAATTTCTCATGGGGTCGTCTGAATTTGAAAACCAAAGAAAAGAATGCGAAGCTGCATATAACGGATTCATAAGCAATCTCTTTATTAAAGTTCCACAATCACTAAACTAAAACACAAACAATTCTAAATTTTTAAAAACAAATTTTATGAAAGCAAAATCAATATTAATACCTGCTGTTTTACTGATATTTATAATAAGCTCTTGCGGATGCCGACAAAATAATGATCAGGTAGCCCCTATAAAACACAATTATGTAGTTGTCCTTGACTTGAGTGACCGCCTTCTTAATAGTGGTCAGTCAGAAAAAGATAGTGCTTTAATAATGGCTGCATTTAATGAGTTTGAAAAGACTTCAAGAAACCCATTAATTGTTACATCGAATGACCGATTTACCATAAGGATTATTCCCCAGCATGGCAGTTCGCTACTCAAAGACAATTACGAAAACAAACTGAGCATAGACTTATCAGCCATTGATGCTGCGCATAAGAATAGCACTTTTGTCGCTTTTAAGAGTGGGCTTATACAAACCATATCGCAATTATATAAAGACGCTCATTTGGGTAATAACTCAAAAGATTATTTCGGGGTGGACATTTGGAAATTTTTTCACGATGAAATAAACAGTGAACTTAGAAATGATGCTGCAAACAAAGTTATGATAGTCACTGATGGTTATTTCGATTTTAATGAAAACTCCCACGTAATTAGCAGCGGGAATAAATATACAAGCACATCTTTTTTTATCAATAGCTTAAAAGGCAAGGATTGGCAAGCTAAGGCAGAACAGGACAGCTTTGGATTAATTCCTGTTGCTATAAAAATTAAAACACAATGGGTAATAGCTGGTATTCAGGCTAAGAATGCAGATATTCTTATGCCAACTAAACTTGTGTACTTTTGGAAAAAATGGCTAAAGGAATCAGGCGCTGATGAACCAAAAGTTATATTGGATAATGCGAGTTCAGTGATGGCCGGGCAGTATAAAAATTAAGACTGTGCACCACATTTTTATGATAAACTACCCGAAAAGGGTACCTGACGATGTAGTGAAGCAGTTAACAGAACTTTTTAAATACATTTACATTTACATTCCCTGAACAAAAAAATGAAAAAGATTGTGTCGAAAATTAGGTACAACATTTACAAAATAGGGCATACTCCCTATTCTGATTACCTTTTTATTGATTTTTGGACGCTGATAATTTCCTTCGGTATTTTAGTGTTAAACATAATCTTTTTTTTCCCGCGACCCATTACAGTAAATATAGTAAATATCCCATCAATCGAAATCCAACGTAAGGTCATTGATGCTTTACTCAAAACCCTAAGTATCTTTTTTGGGATTACATTTTCCTTTTTAGTTTTATCCTTTAATATTTTCTATAAAAACTTTGGTAGGTATGTCTTTCTTGAGTTTTTTAAAAGCCGCATTATCAAACAACCCTTTACTTTGCTTTTATGTTCTATCTGCTTCTTAATATATAGCTTGTCGTACATGGAAGGAACTAAAGTTTCTGATAACTATTCTACCTCTTTATATTTTTTATCTATTTTATTTTCCCTTGTTAGTTTCTTTTGGCTATTTCCTGCACTGGTACTGTTGCTTAGAAAATCTCAAAGCCCCAAAAATATAAAGAAGATAATTCAGCGCTTTGCAGCAAGCCTTGACTTTGAACAAATGGAGGTCTGGCTTTTAGAAAAAGACCATGATACCACTTACAAAGATCCTTTTGTGCTTCTTACAGAAATAGGCACAATGGCAATCAAAGAGTTCGATGATGTAAGGCTTTCCACAATTACAAAAGAAACATGCAAATATTTTGAACAATGTGCTGAAGTCGAAAATGAAGAGGAGCGTAAGGAAAAATTAAAGGTGTATTCCGAAATCACAGATATTTTTTCACGCCTGTTTCAACTGGCAGTAAAGGAAAGAAACACAATTGGAGCTGTTAAGATTTGCAAAGCAAGATTTGACCTTGAAACTTTTATATTGCAAAACTTAGATAAAGTTCCTTTTAGAGATTATCAGAACAATTATTTATTCTGGAGTTTACAAGCAGACACAAAGCAATATTTTAACCAAGCAATTATTTTTAATGAGGATGTGGTTTGCGAAAGAATTATTGAAGAAATGCGCGACTTCATTTACTTGGCTATTCCAATATTAATTCCCAAAGGCTACCAATGCGAAAATCCAATCAGAGATAGAGATGCAACTGCAATCACACATAGCTTCGGAACTATTACAAGTCTCAATGAACAACTACTTTACCATAAAAAAGGGCACTTGTATAAGTCCGTCAGCAATACATTTTCAACATTATTTATGAGGATATTGGAATGTGATTTTGATGCGTCTGGGAAAAATTGTTTATTAACCGTATTAAACAATAACGAGTACGACAGTTTTGAACGCTTTGTAAAAAATAAGGAAACATACTCTGTTGCATATCTCGAAATGCCTTTCAAACATAGCATTGATGCCGTAATTGACTGCAACTACGAGTATAGTTTTATTCTTTTTTTAAAATCAGTTGATTTGCTATTGTACAACAATCAGCTCAATAATATTTGTTTAAACAATTTGAAGGCAGAAATGTTAGGCGCAATTGGGAAGGTAAATACCTGTCCACAATTAATACCAGTAATTTTAAGGGGAATAAATAAATTAGAGTATTTACGAGATTTGATTGATGCCGATGATACAGATTATCGTAAAGAGGTTTATATCAAACTTCAATACTATTTGAAAATTATACAAAATGAAACTATTGAAAAGGAAGTACAAAATGATAACATAAAAGATAGATTACGCGAAGTTCTTTCTAACTTTCCTTGTTTGGAAGGCTTCAAAAATAAACTTAGTAAAATGGGATATGTCTTTGATGAGAGAATAGTATAATTTGCTTTCAGATCGTATTAAAATAAATATCACAAAACCTGAGCCTGCTCTTCTTTCATTTGGATTATACAAGCTTTTCCTCCACCCACCCGGCAAAAATATGAGTTATTCCAATGATGCTATCAAGTACGTCACTATTTGCTCATATTAATCTGAAATCTCTCCAAATCCTCGACAAAAAAGTTCGACATATTCCCGCCCTTCTCCACAAGCTTTAAATAAAGGGTTTCAGCGAAAGCTGGAACCCTTTGTTTTTTAGTCGGTTTAAACATGGTTTAAACAGGTTTGATTGCACTCAGGGGGGCACCGCGGAAAATAAAGGCTCCCAGATAGTCGCAAACGACATTTTCATGTATGCTTAATTGCAAAAGGTCTGAATAATTGGGGTGCCCAGGTGACGATAACCGGAAAATGTACTTATTTTTATATATCCAACTACTTGATAAATCTGAAATGAAAGAGCAGATCAAACCGACCCAAATTCCTGTTGCAAATTCGGAGAAAATTTCAAAAATATCGCTATTTCAAAGTAATGATTTTTTTCCTGCTATATTACTCCTCTTATATATGGTTGTGGAAATAATCCCCAACCTGGGTGCGTATGATGTGTCAGGGCCCCAGTGGCTTTATTTAAATTCGATTAATGCCATATGTATTGTGTACATATTATGTGACAAGAAATCCGGGTACATTTATGCTATCCGGTCTGTTACTGCTTCGGCACTTACTATTATCTATTTATTGTTCGTTTTACTCGCAGGCTTATCTGTTATTGTCGCTGCGAACAAGGTAGAGTCTTTATGTTGCTACACTATGCTGTTAACTACCGTATTGATGTATTTAAACATAGCAATTCTTTTATACCGGAGAATGCATTTATTCCCTTTGATTGCCCGGGCAATATCCATTTTGCTTTTTATCCAGGCGTTGCAAATACTCTATAAGTTTTATGAGGGTATGCAGCTCAATAAAACCTTAGACGAAGTTTTGGAAACGATACAACTAAATGCAGGGCACAAGAATATATTAGCTGCAAGTATGGTCATCAAGTTCCCGTTTTTAATATACACGATATACAAAGGAAATTTAAAAGTCCGCTTGTTCACTATGGCGATCTTCGCATTTGCGGTATGTGGATTAATACTTTTAAATGCCAGATCAACCTTTCTGGCATTGTTGTTTATTATATGTATTTATGTTGTGTTTTTTATACGGGAATATTTGAAAATAAGATCCGCTAAAATGTTTGTCAATTTGGTTGGGATCGTTGTGCTATTTATTATTGGGATTTTGTTGTCCAATGTGCTATTCAGCCATTCCAAAATTTATAGTAGTGATTTTTACGGCACCTTTTTACAGAAGATGAGTTCTATTAAATTATCAAACGAAGGATCTGATAACAGGTTTTGGCTTTGGGGCAATGCTCTTTCCTACATTAAAAACAATTTACTTTTTGGTTGTGGTTATGGCAATTGGAAACTAACGGCAATTCCTTACGAAAGAAACACACTCAATGAACTTATAGTAAGCCTACATGTTCATAATGATTTTTTAGAAACTACCGCTGAAACAGGAATTATTGGTGGCTTGTTGTTTGTTTCAATTTTTATAGTTCTTGCCTGGTTTATATTTAAAACATATCTTCAAAAACGGCATTTTCAACTGAAGGAGATAGCGCCGGTCCTGTTGGCGATCCTTGCCTGTTATTTTGTGGATGCTAATCTCAATTTCCCCAAAGGCCGCCCTATCATGCAATTTTATTTTGCTTTCCTGTTAGCGCTCTGCTATAACTTTTATCACGATGGGGGCCTGTCGCGGTTTTCACTGAAAAAAGTGTCAATTAGCCAACGGATGTTCGGTTCGGTTTACATGGTGGTTCTTATTCCCGCCATTCTTATTCAGGTTTTTATTTATAATTCCCTGGTTGCTCAGGAACAGTTCAGCATGGATTCTTTACAGCAACCACCCTCAATGAGCTGGGACGACGTTAAGGACGTATTTCCGGTTATACCGAATATGGACATCCAGTGCCTGCCCATCGGCGAAATAAAGGCGAAGTACCTTATTAAGGAAAACAGGAATGATGAAGCACTTAACTTACTCCTGGACTGTAGCCATGTTAACCCTGATCTTGGCTATAACGACTACTTGCAAGGCATTGTTTATTTTAAGACCAACAGAATAGATAGTGCCTGGTATCATGCAACCAGGGCGTTTGATAAAAGACCTCGGGCAGTTCCTTTTTGTCAATTTTTACTTACTTTATGTGCAGTAAGAAAGGACAAAATAACTGCAGACCAGGTTTTTAATAAAGCCATATCACTTAACAATAACAGCCGGTTATGGAATCACTATATAGAGGTATTAAGCAACCTTAAAGTTGATAACGGTAAATTGATGTCATTGACAGATAGCGCATTGAAAAAATTTCCTGATGATGGATCTCTGAAAAAGACAAAAAATGATCTGGAAAGAATATCCCAGCATCAGTAACGACGTATAAATGATCATGAGCCAATCGTTAGCACAAATGGGGACTATCCGGTATTTTCCTGATGCGCAGCTATTTTAAAACGCGTTCATGGTATGTTTTGTTGTTTTTCATTGCCTGATCATTGCCCGATTATTTCCCGAGCGGAAAATGAGTTAATCCTGAATTTGGTTGATCCTATTACCCCGTCCTGATAAGACCGTCGCTTTGTCATTAGCTCCCCTTCCCGCAATATCGCGGGACATGAGCCTGCCCGGATGAACAAGGTCGGACGGGAGAGTCAATCATATGACAATAAAAATAATGACATTATTGGCATTTCCCGATGGAATGTAAAAGTCCGAATCGGGAAATGGGTTTTGCTAACTTGTTGATTATCAATACACATCTCTTTCCGCATTGCCCGATCATGCCTTACGGGTGGGAAATCGGGAAATGGATTTTGGGTGACTCTATCACCCCATCATGATAAGGCCGTCGCTTTATCATGAGCTCCCCTTCCCGCAATACTGCGGGACAAGAGCCGCCCAGATGAACCAAGTTGGACGGGAAGGTGATCGGGTGGTTAACAAATATATACGGACAATATTTCAAAGAGCCGGAGTTGTTGGCGTATTGCTGGTGGCACGTTCATCGACTAGCTTCCCACAATTCTGCGGGACGGGTGGCAGTCGTGCCAGCAGGGTTGTGGTTATTTGGGCACAAAGTTGGCGAGCATTTATGAGTCGGGCAAATCAAGTTTGCATGATGGACAGAAAACCGGGGCATGGTGGTGCCGTTTTTCGGTAGCCATGCATTTTTTATTGGTGATAGATGGTTGATAGCGTGGCCAGTTATATATAGATGCCGGCGAAAGGGTATAGTATAGTCAGGTAATTTGATCTTTCTACAGGGTGCTTATGCTCTTCGTTGCGGTATTTAATTAATAGTCAATTAGTTGCGTTTTTGGATCGTATTTACACGCTATTTGTTTTTTTTCAGGGGAGGTTTAACCCGAAGTTGCATAATAAATTTCCGCATTACTTCTCTTGGAAATCTGTGTTATTTTTTATAGATTTGCTTCTACGCGTTTTTTAACATAATAATACTCCACTATGAAGAAATTTTATCTATTGGTTTTACTTTCGGTGGTAGCGAACTTGGGCTATGGGCAGACCGCAGCGTCCTATTCGTTCAGTGCTTTTTCAAATACTTACACTAGTATATCAGGAACGGGTACCGAAGCACTTACAGTTGAGGCTGACGATGCAACGCAAACGAGCATCTCGCTGGGTTTTAATTTTACGTACTGTGGTACCGTTTATAATTCCGTTTCTGCAAATTCAAATGGATTCTTGTCTCTAGCTAATTGTTCTGCAAGCGGCTATCCCACATATATCAACGCCACTTCGTCTTTTTCGTCTATGTGTTCGGGTGTGGGAATGCTTATGCCACAATGGTTTGACTTATATGGCGCTAGTGGCACTGCTGCTGCGTATTATACCACAACAGGAGTATCTCCAAACCGGGTGTTTACCTTTGAATACTACAATTGGAGAGAATTTAATTACAGCTTCTTTGGCGCTACCGGCGTGGGAAGTGGTAATTTTCAGGTGAAGTTATATGAAACATCTAACATCATAGATTTTTGTTACGGTGCAAATAACTGGACAAGTACCGTACAAACGCCATCGTCAACGATTGGTATCGCAAATAGTTCCTCAGACTACCAAACACTTCCCAATTCCGGTACTTCTCCCGTGCCTTCTTCGTCTACCTTTACCAATACTATTTCAACAACTCCTGCTACCAATCAGGTATACCGCTGGACTCCTTGTAATCTTACGGTCTCTCCTACAAGCAGCACTCCGGTATGCAGTGGCAGCACGTTGACACTTACGGGAACGGTTGCCACGGGTACTGCTACCAGTTATTCTTGGAGTGGCCCCGGCAGTTACAGCTCTACCAATCAAAATCCTACCATTGTCAGCATACCGACAACCGGCGCCGGCACATACACGTTCACTGCAACTAATGCAAGCTGTTCCGTTTCGGGTACAACAGTAGTAGTAGTCAACCAGACACCAACAGCAACCATCAGCGGGACCACTAATTTCTGTAGCGGCAGTTTATCGTTCCTTACGTTCACGGGTACCCCAGGTGCTACTGTCTATTACAATATCAATGGTGGGCCTACGCTTAGCACCGTTCTTGGTGCCGGCGGCACATCGGGTGTTTCTACGGGTACGCTTACTACAGGTACATCGCCTGCTACCTATGTGTATAACCTCGTGAGTGCTACCCTGGGTAGCTGCTCACAATCATTATCGGGTTCGGCCACGATCACGGTCAATCCTAATCCATCTGCGATAACGGGGACTACTGCTGTTTGTAATGGTTACAGCACCACGCTCAGCGACCCTGATGCCGGTGGTACATGGAGCGGCAGCACAGGAGTTACCGTAGTTGGTTCAGGCACCTCGGCTAACGTTACAGGCACTGCAGATGGCAGTGCAACAGTCAATTATACTTTTCCGCTTACCGGTTGCACTGTGAGCACCTCAATAACTATCAATACAACACCTGTCATAAGTGGCGTAACGCATTTGTGCGAAGGTTCGGGCAATCTGCTCACGGCTACTCCCAACACAGGGAGCTGGCTGAGCACCAATACTGCTGCAGCGACAATTGATGCAGGTGGTAATGTTACGGGCGTTGCAGCCGGAATCACCACCATTTCTTATACACTACCTGTTACAGGTTGCTATGCAGTTACCGGTGATACCGTGAACCCTCAACCGGCGCCTATCACCGGCTTTAACATTGTGTGTGAGGCAGGTGCTACCACCCCGCTGAATGACGACAGCACCAGTGGTGTATGGAGTGCCAGCAATAGCCATGCTACGGTAGTAGCATCTGGCGGCACCGTTGGTACCGTTACCGGCGTGACGGCAGGATCGGTGACCATCTCTTATACTATCATTTCTGCATCGGGCAGTTGCAGCAGCCTGCACCCTATGACGGTGAACCCAATACCACCTGCTGTTATCACTCCAGGGGGAGCTACTACCTTCTGCGATGGTGATAGTGTGGTGCTCACTGCCAGTGCAGGTGCATCGTTCCTTTATCAGTGGAATGACAGTACAGGGCCGATCATTGGCGCTACCAATCAGACATATACTGCCTACACCTCGCAGGGCTACCAAGTGGTGGTGCTGAACACAGTGACTGGTTGTGAAAATACCTCTCCATATACCGTAGTGGTGAATAATCCGCTGCCGGCGGCGATAACCGGAGCAACAGAGGTTTGCCAACTGGCATCTATCACACTGAGCAATACTACGCCATCGGGCACATGGACTGCCAGCAATAGTAATGCTACTGTTACCGCGGGTGGTGGTGTGGTTACAGGTGCCACCTATGGTGCCGTTACTATCACTTATTCATTGGCTACGGGTTGTAATGCAACATATAACATCACGGTAGATTCTATACCGCAGCCGATAACCGGGACCACATCGGTATGTGAGGCAGGCTCTTCCACGACGCTCAGTGATGCCTCGGGCACAGGCTCATGGAGTGCGAGCAATGGTAACGCAACAATAGATCCGGTGACAGGACTGGTTACCGGCGTTACGGCAGGTACCGATATTATCTCTTATACCTTCCCTGTTACCCATTGTTATGTGACCGCAACATTAACCGTCAATGCATTGCCATCACCTATCTCCGGCCCTACGGAGGTATGTAAGACATTCGATATCACGTTATCGAGCTTGCCGGCAACCGGTACCTGGACCACCCATACCGGTAATGCAAGTGCGGGTGCCGGTGGGATCATAACAGGTGTAAGCCAGGGTCCTGATACTGTGACCTATACATTGGGTACGGGCTGTATACAGACCTATCCGATAACAGTGAACGGACTGCCTGCACCCATAGCGGGAACGCTGTCGGTGTGCGAGGCCGGATCTACAACGACACTGACCAACGATAGCACAGGCACCTGGAGCAGCAGCAATCCTGCAAAGGCTAGTATAGACCCTGTGACAGGTGAAGTGACCGGTGTCGCGGCGGGGTCAATAACTATCACCTTTACATTATCATCAACAGGGTGCTATGTTACAGCTCCATTTACCGTAAACCCATTGCCAGCTGCCATTACCGGCAGCAGTACTGTATGCGCAGGATCTACCGACCTGCTCACCAGTTCTCCGACACCCGGTACCTGGAGCAGTGACAATAATCCAGTTGCTTCTGTAAATGCTACGGGACTAGTTACAGGTCATGGTGAGGGTATAGCAAATATTACTTACACACTGGGCACCGGTTGCCAGCAAAGTTTTGCGGTGACCGTGAATCCGTTACCAGCAGCTATAGCCGGAACAACGGAAGTATGCGCAGGGTTGACAACGACCCTCACTGATGACAGCCTTGGCGGTACCTGGAGCATTGCTCCTGCCAGCGTGGCTAGCGTTAATCCATCTACCGGTGCGGTATTGGGTGTAGGCTATGGCACAGCGAATGTTACCTATACTTTGCCAACCGGCTGTAAAGTTACTGCCAGTGTGGCGGTAGACTCACTTCCATCAGCTATAACAGGTTCGACAGATGTTTGCTACGGTTCATCTACGCTGTTCTCAGATGTGACCATACCGGGCACATGGACTACAGAGAATGGCTCTATAGCGACAGTAAACGCAGGCGGATCTGTATTTGGAGCAGGTGTAGGAACTACTAACATTACTTATACACTGGGAACAGGTTGTATCGCTACTAAGCCTATTACGGTGGATGCATTGCCGGCTGCCATAGGTGGACCAACGTCAGTATGTATAGGTACCAGCATTACGCTTACCGAGGGTACTACAGGTGGTGTGTGGAGCTCTGTGAATAGTGGAACTGCGACCATAACCAGTGGTGGTGTGGTAACAGGCGTAACGGTGGATACCGTGACCATCATTAACAGGAATCCCGTTACAGGGTGTTATGTCACTACACTGATAACCGTTAATCCGCTGCCATCGGTGATCACAGGTACTACTACTGTTTGCCAGTTTGCTACCACGACATTAAGTGATGTGTCGGGTACCAGCACATGGACCAGCCAGAACCCAAGTACTGCCACAGTTGGCGCGTCTACAGGTATTGTTACAGGTGTTGCCGCAGGTACTACTAATATCACCTTCGCGCTGCCTACGGGTTGTTTTGTGACCACTCCGGTGACTGTGAATGCAACCCCTACAGCTATTACAGGTACAACCACAGTGTGCGTAGGCTCTACGACCAGCCTGGGAGATACACCTGCGGGTGGCACATGGAGTATTCTGCCTCTGGCTACTGCAACGGTAAGCGCTTCAGGCGTTGTTACAGGTGTGGCTGCGGGTACTGCCACTGTAGATTATACACTGGGTGGTTGCTCGCAAACAGCAACGGTTACTGTTAACCCTGTGCCGGGTGCGCTTATCACTCCGCTGGGTGACACTACTATGTGCCCGGGAGATTTTGTGGTACTTACTGCCAACACAGGCGCGGGACTTACCTACCAATGGTATAGCGGCGCCACTCCTATTTTTGGTTCAACAAATTCTTATTATACAGCGACAACAGGAGCCTTCTACAAAGTAAAAGTGACCAATGGCTTCAGCTGCACATCTACCTCGTCGAGCATGGATGTAACGGTAAACCCTGCAACAGCAATAGCTACAGCAGGAGGCCCTACCACTATATGTGCAACCGGCAGTGTAACCCTAAACGCCAACTTAGGTGCAGGACTTAGTTATCAGTGGGTACGTAATGGTGTGGGTATACCAGGCGCTACAGGCTCATCACTCATCACCGACTCCGCCGGAAACTATACAGTAGTTGTAAGCAATACGGCTGGCTGTTCAGCAACATCTACACCTGCTATTACGGTCAATCTGTTGCCAACACCATCGGGCACGCTTACTTTGTCCGGTGCTACTACGTTCTGCAGCGGCGATAGCGTGACTATAACTGCCGACCCTACGCCGGGCCTTACTTACCAGTGGTATTACGGCGTATCGCCAATATCGGGCGCTACCAATGGCGTATACACTGCTACCGCAAGCGGTACCTACTCTGTAGCGATCACCAATAACCAGCCATGTACCAATACGCCATCGCTCGTGGTTACTACGCTGGCATTGCCAAGTGCTACCATCACGCCCGGTGGCCCTACCATCTTCTGCGCAGGTGGCAGTGTGCCGATGAGCGTGCCACCGGGTGCAGTGGGCACGACCTACCAATGGTATATAGACAGCACGGTGATAACAGGCGCAACAAATAACACCTATACAACTACAGTAGGTGGTAACTTTGGTGTGCAGGTAATATCACCGGCCGGTTGCGTAAACACCACCAATCCGACGTTGGCTGTTATGGAGATCATGACACCAGTTATTCACCCCCTTACGGATACAGCATTTTGCTGGGGTGGTAGTGCCGTGCTGGGCCTTACGGTGCCTGCGGGTACCGGGGCAGGTTTCCAGTGGGCTCTTGACGGGCTAAACATAGCAGGAGCTACCAACAGCACTTATAGTGCAGGCGTTCCGGGTGCGTACACTTGCACTATATCTGTGCCGGGTTGCAGCACTACATCTTACGCAGCTAACGTAGTGGAGCATCCATTGCCCAATCCGGTTATCTTCTTTGACGGAGTGACCATAAGCACACAGACCTACTTCACCAGCTATCAGTGGTATAGGAACATGACCGCTATAGGCGGCGCTAACACTTATAGCATCCTGCCAACTATGAGTGGCAGCTACGAGGTGCAGGTGACGGATACGTTTGGCTGTCAATCTGTGGCTACCGCATATCCGCTGAGCCTTAGTGTTACCAATGTGAACAAGGCGGCGATAAGGATATATCCTAACCCTGCCGGCGCAATGGTGCACATAGAGGCTGACCAGCCGCTGAATGCTGTGATCTATGCTATAGATGGGAGGAACGTGCTGGAGCAGCATAATGCTACCGACATCAACGTCAGCAGCCTGGCAAGTGGTGCATACACGATCATGCTCTATGATCAGGCAGGCACTATGGTAAAGGCGGAGAAACTTATTAAGAACTGATAGCTCTTTGCGAAATGGTTCAATAGCCCAATGAATACAAAAGCGTCCCCAACGGGACGCTTTTTTGCACTGCAGACAAGTGTTAATTCTAATCTAACAAAGAACGTTTTTATCATAATGTGATATTGGTTGATTAGCTTTGCAGGCGAAGTACAATGAAAACCTCATTCAGGATATTTATTTTTTCCTTAATTGCACTTCTGCTCTCCGGAATACATGGGCAGGGTGGAACTTCTTTGCACATAGCCGGCAAGGCGCATATATACAACAATGTTCATGCGGTGGGACAGGAGTGGCCCGTTCAGCAGACGGGTTTTAAGTCGACCCAAATACCTAACAAAGTAAAGATCGCGATCCGCATTAAAGCCTTGCAAAATGATTGCCATTGGTTTGTGGCGTCTGAGCTGTCTTTCAGTTATCCCTTTCCAACTATATTCTGCAATACATGCTATGGATCCCAAGCATGTGTACAGGAGCATAACGGCATATATACTGTACGCCGGCTACGGGGGCCTCCCACATTGCGCTTAGCCTAAGTAATTCAGAAACATCTGTCGTCTTGACAGATCGTTCATTCATCACTTTTCATTCCGGGCATCGAGCCCAGTAACTATTATGAAACGATATGTTAGTCGCATGCCGCTGATGGCTGGTATTTGCGCGATGCTTGCAGCTATAGGTATAGTGCTACCCGTAGCTGCACAAACGCAGGCATTGACCATGTACGATGCCGTTCAGCGAACAATAGATAATTACCCCCTGCTGCACCAGCGCATGGCCGAAGTGTCAGCGGGCAGGGCCCATGTAAATACTATTAAAAACAATAGGCTGCCATCGCTTACCTTGCATGACCAGCTGGATATGGGTACCGCCAATGCCATACAGGGATCGTATTTTCCCTTGGGTATTGTGCCATCGCTTTCCGGCAGTAATTCTGCGGTGCAGAACAGTCCCAATGCGGGGAACGTAGCGATCTCTTACCTGCAGTGGGATTTCTTCAACTTCGGGTATTACAATGCGCAGCAAAAGGAAGCCGGCGCGCAACTGGCAACTATAGAAGCCAACCTGAATGGGGATAAATACCGGATCACAGAGAACGTAGTTTCACTGTACCTGGACTGGCTGAAGAAATATAAACTGCTGCAGGCTGAGGCGCGGAACGTAGCGCGGGCATCAGTGACGCTTACTGCGATAAGGGCTACGGTACTGAGCGGGTTGAAGCCCGGGGTAGATAGTAGTACTGCGAGTGCCGCATATTCTGATGCACGTATTGCTTACCTACAGGCACAGAATGCTGTAGACAATGACCGCATTACTATAGCCTCCTACACAGGAGTTGCCGGGAGCGGTTTGCAGCCTGATACTTCTTTCCTTACCGGAGTACTTTTGCAGGATCCTTTGTTGGGTCAATCTGCGGATAGTGTACCGCTTTCGCATCCACTACTGGATATCTACCAAAGGCAATATGAGCAGCAGTTGGCGGCTAATAATACCGTATCAAAAAAATACCTGCCTCGTCTAGGGCTGGATGGTGCCGCATGGGTGCGCAATTCAGGTATATCTAATGCCGGTGCTTACCCTCAAGGATTGTCGGACGGTATGCCTTACAGCAAGTATAACTACCTGATGGGCGTGACACTCACCTACAATATCGCAGACCTGAAGCACAGGCACGATCAACTGGCGGAAGGCAGGTATAGTGCACAAGCAAGAAGTATGGCTCTTAAAGAGCAACAGCTGAATCTGAACACCGTAATGCAACAGGCCAACGCCAGTTACGTTACCGCTATCGATATGCTGAAGGAGATACCCGTTCAGCTGCGATCAGCCCAGCAGGCCTACGACCAACAGCTGGCATTATACAGGTCGGGGCTCAATACACTAATAGACGTAACCAACGCACAGTATGCACTGCTACAGGCAGAAACCAACTATGTAGTGACGCAGGACGAGCTGCTACATTTACTGTATATCCGTGCCGCGCTCAGTGGACGATCAGACATTTTCTTACAACAATTTAAACGATAAAACATGAGCTTAGTATCAGCCTCGCTTAAACGGCCGATCACCATACTGGTGATCGTTGCAGCTGTATTTTTCAGCTCTGTTCTGGCGATAAGGACCATTCCGATAGATATATTTCCCACCCTCAACCTGCCTGTTATTTACGTAATAGAACCTTATGGTGGTATGACCCCGCAGCAAATGGAGGGTTTCTTCTCTACCCGACTACAGGACCAGTTCCTCTATGTAAGCGGTATAAAAAATGTGACCAGTAAGAACATACAGGGTATCAGTATCCTGAAGCTTACTTTTTTTGAAAGCACCAATATGGCGGAGGCAACTGCGCAGGTGGCACTGCAACTCAACAGGGCTATGCAGTTCTTTCCGCCGGGTGCGCTGCCCCCGCAGGTGCTGAGGTTTGATGCCTCTTCCCTGCCGGTAGGTACGCTGGTGTTCAGCAGTCCTGACCGTAAGTTGGAAGAGATCAATGACCTTGCGGCTACTCGCATCAGACCGCTCTTCTCTACTGTGCCTGGCTTGTCTGCTCCACCACCTATTGGTTCTAACCAGCGTACCGTGGTGCTGAACATTGACCCGGATAAACTGCGCAGCTTCAACCTCACTCCTGATGAAGTGGTAGGTGCTATCGCTCATAACAATGTGATGTCACCATCGGGTAATATCAGGATAGGTAATACCATGTATATGGCTACTACTAATGCGCTGGAGCGAACTGTCAATGACTTTGGAGATATACCAGTGCGTACGGAGAACACTAATACGGTGTTTCTACGCGATGTAGGTACTATACAGGACGCTGCTGACGTGACCACGGGGTATGCGCTCATCAATGGTAAGCGCTCCATTTATATGCCGATAGTGAAGACGCCAGACGCCTCTACGTGGGAAGTAGTGCAACAACTGAAAGCGAAGCTGCCAGAAATGCAAAGCCTGTTGCCCGACGATGTGAAGATATCTTATGAGTTTGACCAATCAGTATTTGTGATCAACTCGGTAAAGAGCCTCGTTACAGAGGGTATAATAGGAGCGATACTTACGGGGCTTATGGTGCTGCTTTTCCTGCGTGATTGGCGCAGTTGCATTGTGGTGGTGATCACCATCCCATTGTCAGTATTGTCGGCAGTGTTATTATTGAAGATGGTGGGGCAGACCATTAACATCATGACCCTGAGCGGGCTGGCACTCGCGATAGGTATACTTGTGGACCAGGCTACGGTGACGATTGAAAACATACATCAGCACCTGGAAATGGGTAAGCCGAAGAAGTTGGCTATCTATGATGCCTGTACGGAAATCGCTTTCCCTCTCTTTCTGATATTAATGTGCATTATCGCGGTGTTTGCACCATCGTTCATTATGCAAGGCGTGCCCAGGGCGTTGTTCCTGCCCCTCTCCCTCTCTATCGGCTTTGCTATGATAGCCTCTTATATACTGGCGCAAAGTATAGTGCCCATCGTGGCGAACTGGCTGCTGAAGGAAGATATATTCAGCTATCACCATGGTGAAAAGCATGTGTATGCCAGCCTTGCTTTGGACAGCGAGGAGGTTGCTGAAATAGATGTGCATCAGCATAAAGAATACAGTGAGCCTGAGAAGAACAACCTGTTCGAAAAGATAAAGGTGCGGTTCACACATTCGCTGGAACGGATGGTACTGCATAAGAAGCGCAATGTTATTATATACCTGGTGCTTGTATTGGTGGCCACGGGAGGCTGCTTTATGTGGATAGGCAAGGATCTGCTGCCTAAAACCAACAACGGCCAATATCAGGTGAAACTGCGCCTGCCCGAAGGCACCAGGCTGGAGCGAACAGAAGGGATGGTGCTGAGCGTATTGCAGGTGTTGGATAGCATCACCGAAAACCATATCGCCATAAGTTCGGCATATGCAGGTATGATGCCCAGTAACTATGCTACTGCCAATCTTTATGTATTCAACAGTGGCACGCATGAGGCGTCGCTGCAAGTGCAGGTAGATGAGGATTTTAAGATGGATAAGGATGCGTTTCAGGAGACGTTCCGTACTGCAGTGCATAATAAGCTGCCCGACGTAAAGGTGTCTTTCGAACCGATAGAACTTACGGAGAAGATCATGAGCCAGGGGGCATCTACTCCAATAGAAGTGCAGGTGGCAGGCAAGGATATGCAGCAGATAGCAGACTACGCCAGTAAGCTGGTAGCGGAGCTGAAAGGCGTATCCTTTATGCGTGATGTGCAGATACAACAGCCACTGAAATACCCAACAGTGCGGATAGAACTGGACAGGTATAAGATAGCGCAGATGGGATTGAAACTGCAGGACGTCTCGCGGTCGGTCGCGGCATTCACTTCTTCCAGCCGTTTTACAGAAAAGAACCTGTGGCTGGACACTAAGAGTGCTTACACCTTCCAGGTGCAGGCTCAGGTGCCGGAGTACATCATGAATAACATAGGCAGCCTTAAAGAGATACCGCTACAGATAGGCGGTATGGGGGTAACGCTACAAGATGTAGCTACCTTTCAGATAGATACTGCTGCCGGTGAATATGATCGTAGCGGCCCGCGCCGCTTTGTAACGGTGATTGCCAACTTGTATAAGACGGATCTGCAGAGAGGTACAGATGCTGTGAACAAATCGATCAAGCAGATGGGTGAGCTGCCAAAGGGGCTTGTGGTGAAAGTACAGGGTATGTCGAGCCTGCTTACGGAAACGCTGGATAGCTTGCAGAGTGGCTTGCTACTTGCGGTAGTGGTTATCTTTTTGCTGCTGGCTGCCAATTACCAGTCGTTCAAAGTATCGCTGGCAGTACTATCGGCTATACCGGCGGTGCTGCTGGGGGCATTGGTGATATTGTTGTTCACAGGTGCTACACTCAATCTGCAATCGTATATGGGTATCATTATGTCTACAGGAGTATCTGTGGCTAATGCCATCCTGATCGTTACCAATGCAGAGAAACTAAGGGTGGAGTACAACAACGATGTAATGCGGGCAGCAACAGTAAGTGCCTCTGTAAGGCTGCGCCCCATATTAATGACCAGCCTGGCTATGATAGCGGGTATGATACCTATGGCCAGTGGCATGGGTGAAGCGGGGGATCAAACCGCGCCCCTGGGCCGCGCAGTAATAGGTGGATTGATCGCATCCACATTTGCGGCGTTGTATATCGTGCCGCAATGCTACGCATGGCTGCAGCAAAAAGCCACTTTAAAATCATCTTCATTATTACCGGAACAACAAAACTAATTACTGATGAAAAGAATATTTCAGGTCACGACCATTATTACCTATACGCTGCTATTTGCATCATGCGGTAATAAAGATGGCGATAAGAAAGAAACAAAGCCAGCACAGGCAACTATTTATACTACCATGCCGTTGCAACCACATGCCATAAGCGGCAATGTGCAGTTGCCGGGTGTTATGCAGCCATTTGAGTTTGTGCAATTATTCCCGCGGGTGAGCGGCTTTGTCAAAACAGTGAGTGTCGACCGGGGATCGGTGGTAAGGGCAGGACAAGTGCTGATCACATTGGATGCACCGGAGGTAGAGCAACAGGTAGCAGCAGCAAGGCTGAAGTATACCCAGGCACAATCATCTTACCTAACCAGTAAGGATAGATATCAACGCCTGCTGGAAACGAGCAAGACGCCGGGGACTGTGTCACCCTTCGATCTGCAAGCAGCGCAGTCAAGGATGCAGGGAGACAGTGCCACTGCACAAGGCGAGTATGCCAATTACAGGGCGCAGGAAAGTATGCGTGCTTACCTAACAGTCACAGCTCCTTTCGATGGGGTGATCACTGAACGTAATGTACATCCCGGTGCGCTTGCCGGTCCGGGTATGCTGAATAATAAACCTGTGCTCGTGTTGCAACAGCTATCAAAGCTGCGTATGGTGGTAGATATACCCGAGCAATATGCTGCGCAGATAAAGAATGGCGATAGTGTACATTACAAGCTCAATGCCCTGCCAGGTAAGGATTTTGCAGGTGTGGTGTCCCGCTCATCCCAAAGCCTGAGCAGCAACTACCGCGCGGAGGTGATAGAGGTAGATGTGCAGAACACAGCTAATGCTTTTAAACCCGGTATGTATGCCGAAGTGGTATTGCCTACTAGCGGCAATGTGGATGCGTTTGTGGTGCCATCAGCAGCAGTGGTATCTACTACAGAAAAGAAGTATGTGGTACTGGCCGACAATGGCGCAGCCAAATTGGTGGATGTGTCTACCGGCAGCAATCATGGGGATTCTACGGAAATATATGGCCTGCTGCATACAGGTGACAATGTTATTGTCAATCCGTCATACCGTATCAAAAATGGTGACGCGATCTCAGGGAAGTAGGGCTTTATTATTACATAAAATAGAACGGCTGCATGTGCAGCCGTTCTATTTTATCTTATTTTTCGGAGTCAAATCGGATTAAGAAACATTATCCTTAGCGATCACTGTCCAGTCGTCGCCGCCGTGGCCACGGGATATCCATCGGTCCATTTCGGCAGCTATGGCAGGTATCGCGGTCAGGTGGGCTTTGCCATTGCCGCGCTCTACCTCCTGTATCATCAGTCCGGCATCCTTCCTGGCCATGCTCAATTCCCAAGATGGGTTATCAAAATTCTGAGTGGACATGCGCTCTATTCGGGCCGGTACGAGCCCTGCCGGATTCCATGCATTGAACAAGGTTGCCACATCACTATTGTCAATACCCGCGGACTTGGCTAGTGCGAACACGTCTGATAATCCTGCCGTCATACTGATGAGGAACAAATTACCAACTAACTTCATGCCTGCAGCCCTGTTGGTTTCTGTGCCGAAATTGATCACCTTGCCGGTCATTTTGCTCAGCTCGGGCTCTATTTTTTTAATGACATCCTGATCGCCGGATACCAGCATACTACCGGTGCCTTCCAGCGCATTGATAGGACCCATGAATACCGGTGCGTGCAGATAGGTAAAGCCCAACTGTTTCCATTTCTCCGTACGTTCTGCTGCGCCCGCAGTGGAGGTAGTGGTATGATCTATGATCATAGCCCCCGGTTTCAGTCCAGCCTTTACTTGCTCCAACACATCATTTACGGTGTGGTCGTCTTTCAGGGTCAGGTGTATCCTGTCGACACCTTTTACAGCATCGACTACGTTATCAAATGCCTTTGCACCATGTGCTTCCAGTGCTTTTGCTTTTTCGGGTGTCCTGTTCCATACATTTACCTGCATGCCTTTTTTCAGCATTGCTTGGACAAAGTTGGATCCAAGGTGCCCCATTCCTATAAATGCTACCATTTTTTTTTATTAAAGGTATGATGTAATTACTCTGAATTCCAAACTCTAGAAATACGGCGACATTTTTCGTGTCGCCGTATTGATTATCATTACTATCAAATTTCTAAAAGAAATATTTTCCTTCCTCTATTACCTTAGCAGCTATTCTGCGACGGGCTTCCTTGGCGTTGTAGTTGTCGGCCTTGGTAAATCGTTTCACACCCAGCAGCATCATGCGTTGTTCATCGCCATCCGCAAATCCGTTGATCGCATTTTTTCCCGCATGGTTGATACGGTCCGCTGCGTCATACAGGAAGGTGCGTGCTATGTCTGTAGCTATATCGGCATCAGCGTGGTCGTTTTGTTTCATCTTCATAGCCCTCAGCAATACACTTTCCGCCTGGAACGCATCTATGGCCATGTCGGCGATATACATGAGTATCTCTTGCTGGTTCTCCAGATCCATCATCAGTTTTTGCGCTGCTCCGCCTGCACACATCAGTATGGCTTTCTTGAAGTTGGCTATCACCCTTTGCTCTGCAGCAAATGGGGTATCATCTGTATCAAAGTCAGGAATGCTCATCAACTCCTTCTGCACAGCCATAGCCGGGCCCATCAGGTTAATGCGGCCTTTCATAGCGCGTTTCAGGTACATATCGAGCGTCAGCAACCTGTTGATCTCGTTAGTGCCTTCAAAAATCCTGTTGATCCTGCTATCGCGATAAGCGCGGGAAATGTTATACTCATCGCTGAAACCGTTACCACCATGTATCTGCACCCCCTCGTCTACTACGTAGTCAAGACATTCAGAGCCGAGTACCTTCAGCATGGCACATTCTATGGCATATTCCTCAGCGGCACCCAGCAGTGCATTGTCATGTTTCCCATCGGCTGCCAGCTCTTTCTCCTTATCGTCTATCCATTGTGCGGTGCGGTATAGTGCACTGTCAGATGCGAACACACGTATCACCATCTCTGCCAGCTTATGCTTTATAGCGCCAAAGTTGGCTATAGATGTTTTAAACTGTTCTCGTGTCTTTGCATATTCAACGCTTGTTTTCAGCGCCAGCTTGGCACCGCCGGTAGCTGCAGCGCAAAGTTTCAGCCGGCCTATGTTCAGTATGTTGAAGGCTATGATGTGGCCCTTGCCTATCTCACCCAGCAGGTTGCTCTTAGGTATCACACAGTTCTCGAAGAAGAGTTGCCTTGTACTGCTGCCCTTGATGCCCATTTTGTGTTCTTCTTCACCAAAGGTCAGTCCGGGTGTGTTGCGGTCTACAATGAATGCGCTGAATTGTGTGCCATCTATTTTGGCAAACACGGTGAACACATCAGCAAACCCGGCATTGGTGATCCATATCTTTTGTCCATTTATCGCATAACTATTGCCATCTGCTGTGAGGGTAGCGGTTGTCTTAGCTCCCAGCGCATCAGATCCCGATCCCGGCTCCGTAAGTGCATAAGCGCCCTTCATTTCTCCGGTAGCCAGCTTGGGTATATACTTTTGTTTTTGTTCCGGCGTGCCGAAGTAGAGTATTGGGAGTGAGCCTATGCCATTATGGGCTGCCATAGCCACTGCAAAAGAGTGGCCACCACCCAGGCACTCATTTACGAGTGTTGCGGTTACAAAGTCTTTCCCCAGTCCACCATATTCCTCGGGAAAAGCAGCGCCGAGTAAACCCAGCTCCCCAGCCTTGTCCAGGAGGGTTGGCATTAATCCTGCTTGTTGCTGGTCTATTTCTATGAGATGTGGCAGCACTTCCTTGTCCAGAAATTCCCGGCACATCTCAGCTATCATGTGTTGCTCTTCGTTGAAGTCTTCGGGGGTGAAAGTTTGTTCCGGTGTAGATGGTTGTATCAGAAAGCCACCACCAGGTATAGAAGCAAGTGTTTGCGTGTCCATAGCATTAATGTTTCTATAAAGCTAAAGAATAAAAGAATCCATCTCTGTTAATTTCTACGTTTTAACGAAATGGTGACTTTTTTAAATTTAGCTCCTTGCGGATATTACCACACTGTTGGCAATGAAGTCATGTATAGCCCTTCTTTCTTTGTTGGCGTGCATGGTAAGAAAGGAGATCCACCCCAGCAGGTTCTTAACAACAAAGCGAATATATATGAGCACCAGCGGTATTTTCTTCCCCTGTTCCATAGAGGCTACACGAATGCCCGTTAACCTTTGGCCTATTGTGCGGCTGTAGCGGGACATCAGTGGTTCGTAAGATGCGCCTAACGCGATGGCAATGATCTTCAGCGGTACATTATTATCGTTGATGGTACTTGCCAGCGCCACCAGAATGCCTATCAGCGCAAAGCAAATAAGCCCGTCTATAAAGGAGGACTGTATCCTTTTTACGAGGGTAGGGTATTCTACTTCTGGCTGCGGCAACGATTCAAAAATAGAGGTCTCATTTTCTTGCATCAGGTATATTTTACTATTGTTATTTCTTGCCGGGTACAGGGGACGCCGGTGGTGCGGTTTTAGGTGTTTTCAATTGCTTTAAGAGGTTTGCCGGGTAGAATATTATCCCGATGGCTATGGAGTGTTCGCCCCATTTGTTCACGTTGATGTCGGTATTGGGGGTGTTGCTGCCTTGCGCAAAATTGTAGCCTAAACTCAGTCCGTAATCTTTATAGCCCAATATACCTTTGAGGCCAAACTGAAGGTAGCTATTCTCCTTGCTCTGTGCGGGCACCAGCAGCGCTGCATTGGCACACGCCTGAAAGGAGAGTTTCGATCTTGTTTTGAATTGGAGGTATACAGCCGGTGATAAGCGCAGAAAACTGTAATTGGTTTGCACGAGCTGGTCTGTCTTCAGGGTTTTATTCATGTTATAACCCAGGTAGTCTACTGCCAGACCGAATCCCAATGGCTTCTGATCATCTGTCCTTGACTTGAACCCGCCACCTATAAAATACCCCGATCCGCCATAGGTGACGCCTGAATACCCGCTTGGGAGGTTACTGGTAAGCACCCATTGTTCCGACATCAGCCCAGCGTGTACAAATCCCAGGGGTTTGCGGCGTTCGCCCTGTTTTTTATGGCTAGTCAGGCTGTCTGTTTTTTGGGCAGAAGCAACCATGGGCAGGCAAAGCAGAAAAATAAGGAAGATTCTCATTACAGTTTAAAGTTAATAAGAATTATTGAACCCTCAGATCGTCGGGCGCATAAAAAATGCCATCCTTTCAGAGGATGGCATTTTTTGAATTTGGTAGTATATCGGTATTATCTTACGAGGGTTACATCACCTTTTGACACCCGTTCTTCGCCACCGCAATCATACTTCAGGAAGTAGTAGTATACGCCTATATCCTGCGGTATGCCGCCGTATGTTCCATCCCACTCCATTACGCTATTGGTAGACTCGAAGACTGTTTGTCCCCAGCGGTTTACGATGCGCAGATTGTGGAAGCGGTGATATCCGGCGGCTATTGGTCTGAAAAAGTCGTTCTGCCCGTCACCATTAGGAGAAAAAGCCATCGGGAAGATCACCGTGCAGCATGCGCTTGGATCAAGTTCCTGCGTTGTTGTGGACTTACAGCCATATGCGTCGGTCACCGTCAGGCTTATATCGCTTTTAGATTCTTCTACCTTGCCCCATATATCGTGTGTATTACCATTGTTAAAATAGTGCGCAGGTGCCCACATATACAGATCGTTATAGCTACTGTCATTGGCCGTGAAGTATACGCTGTCTTCCAGGCACAGGCCGTTAGGCGCATGGTAGGTAAATGAAGCATCAGGATAAGGGTGGACATGTATTGTATCATAGCCGGGTAACGAGCGGCAGCCTTCTGTAGTAAATGCGTAAACTGTAATAACATGCAGCGGCGTTATTGTATTCCAGCTTATTTTGTATGGTCCTCCGCTATTGGAATTGTGTGCTACAATATTCAGAGCCGCGGAACTGCTCATGGTTACGCCATCAACGGTCCAGGTAAATGAGTCTGCGTTAGCCGATTCACTGGCAAGCGCGAGGCTCACGGTATCACCAAGGCAAGGACCGTCGTTGGTGAACGGCACTGCCGAAGGCTGCGGCACTACTTTGATATCAATAGATTCTGTTGCACTGCATTGACCGCCCGGTCCGCCCGCGGTAAGTGTTACTACATTATGATCTGCCACTGCGGTGAATGCTACTATTACCGAAGACATACCTGAATTAGAACCATTTGCAAATACTGCACCTGCAGGCAATGACCACGCATAGTTAGATACCAGTGCTGTACCCGTATACGTTAGCGTAAGTGAGTCATATTGACAAACAAATGTTGCCGATGGAGTAATAGTAAATACGGGTACTGCTACGGTTAATACATTAAGTGGTGCGCGGTCGCTTTCGCATCCGTTCACGGTTTGAGTGACATACCACAGTGTGTTGCCCGGTATGGTAGTAGGGGGCACAGGCGCGCCTGACAGTGGTGCACCTCCTGTAGCAACCGCATACCATGTAAGGTTAGATCCTACAGCAGTCAGCGCAGCAGCTACAGCACCCTGGCAATAAGAAGTATCCCTGGTAACGGGTGGCACAGGTTTGGCCTTTACCGTCACTATCGACATTGCGCTGTCGCTTACGCAGCCCAATGCTGTTTGGGTTACATAGTAAGTGTCTACAAGCGCGGTCGTGGTTGGTGGTGTTGGTGCAGTGGCATATCCACCCGTTACGCCGGGGCCATACCAGGTAAGGTTGCTACCTGTGGAGGTAATAGGGACTGAGGCTACAAACTGGCAATAACTTGGTGATACCGGTACGGGAGCTGCCGGCTTGGGATTCACTGTAACCAGCAGGTGTAGCGGCAGGCTCTCGCATCCGCTTACGGTTTGCGTTACATAGTAGTTATACGTGCCCGACGTACTTGTACTGATCACCGGTGCCGTGCTTGTGCTTGCGCCGCCGGGTGTTGTATACCAGAGCACGTTAGTGCCGGAGATAGCAAACGCTACGAACGAATCATATTGGCAATACGTCAGTTGCCCTGCAGTCATGGTAGGTGCTGGGGGCACGGCATTCACAGTTACCCGTATGGAGTCGCGGGCACTGGTACAACCGCCAACCGTCTGTGATACGTAGTAAGTATACGTACCCGGTGTAGCTGTTACTATTGTTGATGGTGTAGAACTGCCTACGCCGCCCGTATCAGCGGCATACCAAAGTATGCCTGTACCTGTTACCGTAAATGGTGTTGCTGTGCTGCCTGCACAATACACTGTTGTTCCCGTTATGGTTGGGGGGGCTGGTACCGGGTTAACTATCACCTGTACAGAATCGGGCGCGCTGATGCAAAGGCCGCTGCCCTGCCTTACAAAATACCAGTAGGTACCAGGAACAGACGTGTTAGGTGTAGGGCTGCCCGGCAGAGATACTACGGTAGCGGTATCGGTAGTAAACCAGTGCAGTCCGGCACCGCCTGTGCCTACAGCATGGAGGGTGTCGGCAGTTGCACCCACGCAATAAGTTACAGGTGATGTTACTGTAGGTACGGTACCTACTCCTGTAGAGGTTATGTTCACATTTTTTACCTGCTGGGTGCTGTAGACGGCACCTGTACTTGCGCTGAAGCCGAAATAGCCCGCGCTTATGTATGACAGGTCATAAAAGCCCGAAAGTGAGGCTGTAGTGCTGTTGTTATAGTATACGTTGATGTTGCCCGCGTTGTAGGTGATCTTCACGTGGTGCCAGGAGCCGTCTGTAATGAAAGATTGATAGCCTACTTCAGGGGCCAGTGTACCGGTAGTAGCGTCTTCTACATAGCTCATGATCGTTCCGTTGTAGCCGAGTAGTGTTTCTATCGGCGTATTTACGGGTGGACCATTATTGTTATAAGTGTCTTGTATCAGTATAAGTCCGTTGGCGTAATTAGGTAACCCTATCGAACTACCTGTTCCTGCTGAAGAAGGCGGATTGCTGAGGAACCAAAAAGCAAATCCATCTGCCACGCCGGTTGATGATGAAGTGATCTTAAAATCGAAATCGACATTGACCTGGCAGAAAGCGCTCATGTTGACCGCTGTACTGTAGTAAATATAGTTGGCTTCGCTGGTTACCGGAGATGTCAACTGGAATTCGCTATCTACAGCAGTAGGGGCTATACCTGCGCCGCCTGCTCCCCATGTCCAACCTGTAGTTACCAAGGGATAGCCAGACAAGGTAATGGGAAACTGGGCTTGGGCAGATAGGGCGGACAAGTAAACGACAACGAATAGAAATAGTTTTTTCATAGGAGTATTCACCGAATTAGTAGACGTTTTGCATAAAATTAAATAAAAGTATCTGTGTCTTTACATGTAGCTGTTCTTTGTAGAGTTTATTCTATTTTGTAACATCTTATACCTTTTAAGACAGCATTTAACCCTTTTAAGATGGGTAAATAGCTTGTTAAATTTTGAGCAAATATACTCAGTCTTTCCTGCTATTTTGCTTTTGCCAAGCCAATATTGATTTCTTAAAATAAACCCAAATCATATGCCGGGTGTTGCCCTCCAGTAGTAAATAAGGTAGTTTTACTCATATACATAGCCCTTGCGCCAATTTTTACTTGCTATATTATTCTTATATACGGTTCCTTTGCATGCACAGTCGGTGCAGGGTAAGGTAACCGATGCGAGCACCGGCACGCCGTTATATCTGGTGTCTGTTGTTAATGTGCATACCCAGCAAACGACTACTACGGACCAATGGGGCAATTACTCCCTACCTGCAGCCGATGGTGATCCTGTGGCGTTTACGTACGTAGGTTACCGTACTGTGCAAAAACCCAAACCTCCTTCGGTACTTATAGCCACAATGAATATTGCTATGGACACGGCAACTAATGAATTGAGAGAATTTACCTTGCGGCCGGGTCGCCTTACCAAATATCAGCAGGACTCTATTGAGAACCGGGCTATCTATAAGCGTACCCTCCTGCGAAAGCCGCCGTCTCCCTTTAACAGTCCTGTTTCAGCTATAGCAGAGCTCTTCAATAAAAAGGCGAAGAATTCCTATAAATTCCAGCAGGTTTTTTATGAGGGTGAAAGTGAGAAATATGTGGACACACGCTACACCCCCGATCTGGTTGGTGACCTTACAGGCCTTACCGGCGACACCATTGCACACTTTATGTATGCCTATCCTATGTCTTACGAGTTTGCCCGTAATGCCAGCGATCTGGAGGTAAAGATGTGGATACGCAGCAACTACCGTGAATGGGCTAAGGCCATATTCATTGATAGCACGAAGAAAAAATAAAATACCCGGCAGCTTTGCAGCGCCGGGTATGGAGATTTGAATATTGTTATTTGAGATCTATTCCTCTGTTTTCTTCTTTTTTGCAGCTGTTTTCTTCGCTGGCTTTTCAGCGTCTTCAGCAGCCGGTTCAGCATCTTCAGTTTTTTTCTTCTTTGCAGCTGCCTTTTTCACAGGTTTTTCTTCCGCTACGGGCTCAGCCAGTGGTGCTACTTCCGCTTCTGCAGGTGTAGCTTCTGTTTCTTCCGCCGCAGTTTCGAAATGCAGCAAGTCGTTTGCTTTCAGCAGATCATACCACTTCAGCATTTTCTTCATGTCGCTCACATATACCCTTTCCTCATCGAAATCGGGGAATACGCTGGTAAAATATTTTTTGATTGCGTTGTTGTCGGCAGTCTTTGGGTCTATCGGCGGTATAGATGTTTCGTGTTCCAGCATTTTTTCAAATACGTTGTGCAGGCGCACATTCTCACCGGTAGTATATACTTCAATACTATCCAGCGGCGTCACGTTATGCTGACGCGCAGATATGAACTTTGTAGTCTTGTCGCCAATGTTGCGAACTACCGCACCATCGCTCTTCGTGGTTAATAATTGGAAAAGGCCACCAATGCCTGTTACTGAAACTATCTCTCTGTATTCCATATATTAAATTAATGTAAGGGGGAGCAAAAATAGAGTTTTTAATGCTAAAAAGACGGGACAGGCCATTTTTTTCTGCATAAATGTTTCGGATGCGTCATTTAGTATAAATAATGTATTTCTGAATATACACCCGCCACTATTTATATTTCAGCTTCAACGCAGAGAAAATATTATCAGAGAGAATGGCAAAACCTACCCCTTCCGTACCAAACCCTATCAGCTTTGAAGAAACGATGCCTAATACCTTGCCTTCTTTATTGATGAGTGCACCACCGCTGTTACCGGGGCTTACTTTTACGTCTATCTGTATGTACGTCATGCCATTGGCATTACGCACTCCCGATATGATCCCTTTCGATACACTCTGGCCCAGTTCCAGGCTTTTAGGTGTGCCTATGGCCCAAACATCAATACCTATTTCCGGTTCCTTGGCCTCGCTTAGCACCAATGGCACCAGGCTATCTTTCTTTACTTTTATCAGTGCCAGGTCGGCATCTGCATTTGTCTTTACGACATCTGCATCTGCTTTACTGCCATCTTTAAATATTACCTCTATCTTCTTCGTTCCTGCTACGACGTGGTAGTTGGTCACTATCATGCCATCTCGGGTAATCACCACGCCGCTGCCATGCCCATCATCTACTTTCAGGGTAACAACCGATTTCATAAAGTCATTCATGCGCTGGTCGGCCAATGGGGTAGGCCTGTCAATAACTACCGCTGCCGACGTATCGGCTTTAGGGCCCGTTATAGTGAGTAAACCTCTGTCCCTGAATTCCTTCCGAACACTGATAAACGAATATTCCAGATTATCCTCTATTGCTTTGTCAATTGCTTCGGAATATTTGCTTGGCTTGTCCCAGATAATGCCGGATTTTTTGCTGGTGGTGATAGTATATAATTTCTGTTTGTAAAAATCGAGGAGCTCCCATAGTATTTCCATTTCTGCACATATACCTATCTCTGATGGCAGGCTACCATAAGCAGATGAATATATTCTATGAATAGATATTTTTTTGACCGTAGCATTGATGAACATGCAATTGCCGGTGTTTGGAAAAATGGTATGAAGTGTGTCAATGAAGTTGGTCTTCCTCAAGGTCTTATTCAGTTCATCGGTAAAGATCGTATTATCAATTTTCAGTTGCTGGTTGTCGTCTTGTGTATTCGCTTTGTCCTCGTCATCCAGTGTCGATTCACTTGTTTTTTTCCTAAAAGATTGCTCACTTCTATAATGATAATATCTTATATCGCTGCTTTTAACATCAAATGCGGTCTTCTCTATATACAGGTATTTTTCATCGTTTTTACGAGCTTCAATAGTATCAGGTGTCGGTGTTTCAGGTTCCTTTACAGATGTATACTGATAGGTGTTGTCATTCTCTGTAGCTCCATGATGTGCGAGGTGTATGGACAAACTATTTGATCTTTCGCGTATCGAGGCCGGCATTGTGGCGCAGCCTTGCAATAACAGGAATACAGAAGCTAGAAATGATAACACGCGAAGCTGCCTTGGGAATTTCATCGGGTATTTATTGTTTTTTGTCAATGTTCCTTTATTGAGTAGATCTTCCTGAATTGAAGAAAGCTCAAATATATATAAACACAACAAAGAACAAGTCAATATCCTGTATATTTTTAAGCCATGGACAGTGGCCTGTTATGGCGTGGCCATGTCGGTTAGCTCCCTCAGCCGCTGGCGGGCAGTTTGCACAAAAGTGCTGCCCGGATAATCCAGTATCAGCTGCTCATAAAAGTGTTTGGCCTGCTCATTGTTGTGCAGGTCTTGCTGAAATATCTCCGCCATATGAAATACGGCATCATCGCCCAGCACGTCTTTGCCGTATTGCTCATAGATGGTCTTCAGGTAGCTTAGTGCCTTCACAAAGTCGTGGTGCTTTTCGGCGATACGGGCGTGCATCATCAATATGTCATCGCACAGCGGGTGCTTGGGAAATGCCACAGAAATACTATCCAGCAAAGCCTCAGCCTCCTTGTCTTTGTTGCAGAAGAGCAACAGGTCGGCTGCAGCAAAACGGCTGAGCGGATAATAATTACTGTCTTCCACATTTTCAGTTATTTGCACCGAAAGGTAGAGCGCGTCATTGGCTATCAGCTCGGTCGTTGACGCTTTGAGTACCGATAATTGTTTTTGTGCCCAATCAAAATCGCCCCGGTAGTAGGCCAGTTTCGCATTTCTGAATCGGGCATCCTCGCCCATAGCGTCATTCTTAAATGCTTTATCTACCTGGCTATAGAGCAGTGAAGCGTCCCATATCTTTCCTTTCAGCAGGTAGTAGTCACCCAATTGTAGCTTAAACTGGCCTTCCATACCCTTGCGTGCATCCGCCACTTTCAGGCCGCGCTCCAGTATATTTATCGCCTTATCCACGCTATCGGCATATTGTGCGGCCACAGCGGCGTAATCGCTGGCTGCGCTCATGCCATAGTACATAGGGTATTCCGTGAGGAAGGAGTCGTAATCCCTCATAAGGTTGTTCACCACCTCGAGCCGCACAACGGTGTCATTCTTTACCTGGTTGTATACTGCATTCAGTTTTTCGTAGCGCGCTACCGTGTAAAGCGATTGCTCTTTACCCTTGGCTATGACATCATCATAAGCTTTGGCAGCAGCTTCATATTGTCTGGCGTTCACGGCATTGCGGGCAAACTCCATCAGCCGCCTGCCATTTTCCTTGTTACGCTCATCTACCGCTTCCAGCTGCATCAGTGCTCCGTCCCAGTCGTTCTTTTGTGTGTATATCCAGGTCAGCAACTCGGCAAAATATACGTTATCCGGTTGTGCGTTTATCTTGTTGATCAGGGTCTTTTGTGCCACCTGCAGCCTTTGCGGGTCATTGCCCAGCAGTTGCAGCAGCAGTATTTTTACGTTGTCAACGGTTATGAATTGATTTGGCGGGCCAGACACCAGTACATCTATTGCCTTGTCCAGATAGCCGGCTTTGGCATAAAGCGTGGCCAGCTGCGAAGGGTAGACATAAGGGTTGCCCAGCAGCACCAGCGCCCTTTCGTAAGTCTTTATAGCATAGTCGGTATACCCAGCTTCCGTGAATGCGCGAGCTATATTGTTGGTGAGCATATCATCGCCCGTAAGCTTGCTTATTGCTGCGTCGAATGATTCATTGGCTTTCTTTTCCTTGCCATCCATCTTGTACACCCTGCCCAGGTCTACATATAATATGGGTAGCTGGGAGATGGGTTGCCGGTTATTATCTATTCTTGCCTGCACCATTTGTTCCGCCTCTTTATACTTCTGTGCCAGCACCAGAGCGTTCAGGTAATCCTTGTAGGTTTCATCGGGCTGTTGGGCATACAGGTCATGAAATATAGATAATGCCTTATTGTAATCCTTATTCAGTACGGCCATTTGCGCGGCGGCAAGGTCATTGGTCTGCGCAAAGACACTTTGGCAAGTACCGAGACACAACGCAATAATAAATAATATTTTAACTTTCAGGACTAGATTCATGCGCTCAACCACTATTGGTCGTTCAAATGTAATGCATATTACTTTTTCAGCTTCTTATCAAAAACTTAATTGTTATGTAGTTTTCGAACATCTTTTGCGTGTGCAACGTCCTTGCGCAATATTTACTCCATTTGCCGACATTTCGGGAAAAATAACAATATATTATCGCCACTTACCGATTCAGTTTAGGTCTATACCCATAAATACATACCTTTGCACCCTCATTTTCAAAGAATACATGGATCGCAATCAGATTATTGGTTTTGGATTATTGGCCTTGCTTCTTGTAGGTTATATCACATATAACTCTCACGAGCAGAAGGTCTTTATGGAACAAAAGCGTGCAGACTCTATAGCGCAGGCCCGTAACAGGCCGGTGATCGATAGCGTTAAGTCGCCTGTTGCGGCAGGCACTGCTTCTGCTGTGGTAGACTCAGCTACGGAAGCGCTCAGAAGGTTGCAGCCGCCTGCATATAATGGTACAGCACAGGATGTAATACTCGAGAACAAAAAAGTTTCCGTCAAGTTCAGCACTAAGGGTGCACATCCTTTGGCGGCCGAGCTGAAGGAATATAAGACCTACGGGCAAAAACCATTGTATGTTTTCAATGGAGAAGGCAATACGTTTAATGCAACACTGCCTGTCGATCAGGGAAAAGGTACAGAGAGCTTATATTTCACACCACAGGTGAGGAATGATGCTGATGGCAGTAAGACCATAGACTTCGTTGCTGATATGGGTAACGGTAAGAAGGTAGATATCATCTACACCCTGCCGGCAGATGAGTATATGATGCGTTGCAGCATTGTGCTTACGGGTATGCCTGCATCTTCACTAAAACTGAACTTGGCCAACCAGCCATTGCACTCTGAAAAGGACATAGCTAATGAAAGGCTGAGCACACAGGTGTACTATCACTTTAAAGATAATGATAACGACTTCTTCACTGTAAGGAGTAATGAAGAAAAATCGCACCAGAGCGATGCTGCCACTACGTGGATAGGCTTCCGCAAGCAGTATTTCAGCAATGTGCTGATCTCTGATGATGGCTTCAGCAAGATGAATGTTAAGTCTGTTTATCATCCTGAAGATACTAACCTGGTGGCGCTGAACAGTGCTGAACTGGTGATGCCAATGAAGCAGGGTGGTGCAGAAGCGAGCGGTTCACTCCGCTGGTACATCGGCCCTAACGATTATAACACGCTTAAGGCTTACAAGATGGGTCTCGATGAGATGGTGCCATTGGGTACAGGTATCTTCTCCTTCGTTAAGTACATCAATAAGTTTGCCATCGTGCCTATTTTTTATGTCATGGCAAAATACATCAGCAACTATGCCATCATTATTATGTTGCTGACGGTGTTCATCCGCCTTATACTTTCCTTCTTTACTTATAAGAGTTACCTGTCTGCGGCCAAGATGCGCGTGCTGAAGCCGGAGCTTGATGAGCTACGTGCCAAGATAGGCGACGACCAGCAGAAGATGAGCATGGAGCAGATGAAGCTTTACCGCTCTGCAGGCGTTAATCCGCTAGGTGGTTGCTTGCCAATGTTATTCCAGATACCTATCCTGTTGTCTATGTACAACATGTTCCCGTCGTTCATCGAGTTCAGACAAAAGAGCTTCTTATGGGCAGATGACCTGTCTACTTACGATAGCATATTCAACTTCCATTTTACGATACCGTTCTATGGCGACCACGTGAGTTTGTTTACGTTGCTGATGACAGCTACCAGCTTGTTCCTGGCATTGTATAACCGTAACATGACACCGCAGGATCCTAACAATCCTATGATGAAGTATATGCCGTTCATCTTCCCTATCTTTCTGATAGGTATCTTTAACAAGATGGCCGCTGCACTGACCTTCTACTATACTTTCTCTAACTTGCTCAGTATCGCACAGCAATTCATCATCCAGAAGTATTTCATTGATGAAAAAGTGATACACGCTCAGCTGAAGGAGAACCGTAACAAGCCGGCTACACCATCTAAGTGGGCAGCTAAGCTGGAAGAGATACAAAAAACACAGGCTGCGAAAGGCAAGCTGCCTCCGCGCATCAAATAGTTTTCTTGCATTGTAATAGAAATGGCCCGCTACATGCGGGCCATTTTATTTGCAAAACAGCCGTGGCACCGCTCTAAATTGTCCCACCATTAAAAAGACATTTATTGCATTATTAAATCAACACATTACCTTTGAATGTAAATATTGCCCATGGGTAACAGATCGGAGCTCCTGCAAAAGCTGGACAATAGTAAACTCATAGACGCTGTAAAAAACTATCGTCAATATGGATATGACGATGCATTGAGGAATGAGGCTATACGCATCCTTGAGTCAAGAGGCATCTCTGTTGAAGACCTGAAGAAGACCGGCAACTTCACGAGTCACGACTATGAATCAGCCGAAGGCTATTATATGGCATATCAGCGATATTCCACCTGGGCTATAGCCTGTTTTGCCTTGTTCATTGCCAGTATAGCATTATGTTCAGGTACGAGAGAGGGCGGCATGTTTACAGTTGCTGTAATAGCTAAGTTGATCACGGGCATTGCATTCCCAGCGTTCATTATCATTGCCGCCGTCAATCAAAAAAATTTCTACAAAGTATTGGGTAAGGATTTTGAGACTAGCATAGCATTGTTCTACACTATCTTTTTTCCTTTTTACTTCCTTTTATTTCTCTTTTATCGCAGCCAGATGAAGGAAGAGATGAGAATGATCAAATAGGCTTTCCCGTTCAATAATAAAGCCGTGACGCCGTTTGAAACGGTGCCACGGCCATAATCTTGTGAGTCTTATCTATTCACAAAATTCAGCATCCAGTTGATACCAAAGCGATCGGTGCACTGACCAAAGTAAGCGCCAAAGAACATATCTGTCAATGGCATGATGACAGTACCACCATCAGTAAGGGCGTCAAATATTCTCTTCGTTTCTTCCCTGGTCTCGGGTTCTACACAGATGTGCATATTGTTGCCCTGGGTCAATGTGAAACCCATTTCCTTCGGTGCATCTGTTGCCATGAGTACATGCCCACCAGTGATAGGTAACTCCACGTGCAGTACCATTTTTTTTACGGCATCCATTATTGGTGGATTGCCCGGTTCGTTGGGTATATCGCCAAAGCGCTGAATGCCTTTGCCGCTGAACTCTGTGCCAAATACTTTCCGGTAAAAGTTGAATGCTTCTTCGGTATTACCTGCAAAATTCAGATAAGTGGTTACCCTTGGCATACTGCTTGTTTTTAATTCGGTCCTTAATTTAAATTTTGCCTCGATGTACATATCCAGGTTGGTCATAGCCGATGTGAAGCCTTCCTTGAAGCCCCTATTCACCATCATTTCAAGATGGGCTGAGTTTTCGTAACTGATATTGATCAATACCTCGGTGCCATTGTCAATACTATTGAAGTTATTTTCCCAGCTAGATCGCGGCATGTTCTTCATGTCATTACCGTCTGCATCAGTAAAACCGACCAGCGTTGTGAAGCGCTTATATAGAGTGATGGTTTTGTAGTCTATCCTGCTCCAATGTTTGTCACCATCCGGACTTACCATAGCGTAAAGCCACTTACCACCCTCTCGGAATTCCATGGTCTTTGTTTCCGCCTTCCATGGTTTGGGTGCCCACCACTGGTCCAGTATCTCACTTTTGGTAAATGCATCCCATACCATGGGTACGTCTGCATTGAATTGTCTTTTTACGGTAATGGTGTTGTTTTCCCTGTTTACCGTGAAGTCTGCTGTCAGGTTGATGCTCATTATTTTTTGTTTTTCATTGTTAATAATATTTCGTCTAGTTGGTCAAATCGGGTATCCCATATCTTTCGGAACTGCTCGAGCCAAACATCGATCTCTTTCATTTTGTTGGCATTTAGCTGATAAAATATTTCCCTGCCTGTTTGCTCTTGCCTTACGAGCTGGCACTCTGTCAGTATTTTAATATGTTTTGATACGGCCTGCCTGCTCATATCAAAGTGCTCGGCCAGTGCGTTGGGCGTCATTGCCTGCAAGGCTATCAATGTGATGATGGCTCTCCTGGTAGGATCTGCTATTGCGTGAAAAATGTCTCTTCTCATAATTGTTCGGTTGCCGATGCGCAACCTTTCAGTTGCAAATATATGTGCAACCTTTTAGTTGCGCAAATTTTTCCGAGTTTTTTTTCAAAAGAAGAAATGGGTACCTAAACCCAGCCACCAATGGCTAACGAGTACTTGCAGATTTTCATCATTGTTCTGCTAACGCTCAGTTTAGGCGCTCACGCATTATTGCTATAACACCCGGCTAATTACCTTTTTAACTATTTAACCAATTACCCTTTTATCTATTTACACCTTTAACTCTTTAACTTTGCGCACGATTTCAGGCGCGGACTGTGTCAGTCCGATGACCAAATGATATATCAATGACCAAAGAATTAAAACTATATAACTCATATACCCGACAGAAGGAGACCTTTGAACCTATAACACCGGGCTATGTTGGCCTGTATGTGTGCGGTCCTACCGTTTCCGGAGAATCTCATATGGGTCACGCCCGCCCCTACATCACTTTCGATGTGGTAAAGCGCTACCTGCAGCACAAAGGTTACAAGGTACGCTACGTGCGTAATATAACTGATGCAGGGCATTTTGAGGAAGAAGGCCGCGATGCGATAGATAAAGTTGGCGAAAAGGCGAAGCTGGAGAAGCTGGAGCCTATGGAAATGGTACACAAGTACACTTCGCTATTTCACAAGGGCATGCGTCTTTTTAATTGCGAGGAGCCCGCCATTGAGCCCACTGCCACAGGCCATATCATAGAACAGATAAGTATGATCGAGACGATCATAAAAAAGGGATATGCTTACGAGATAAACGGATCAGTGTATTTTGACGTAAAAAAATACGCTGATGGCTATCCTTACGGAAAGCTATCAGGAAGGATACTGGATGATCTGCTGGAGACAACACGAGAGCTGGACGGGCAGGAGGAAAAGCGCAATAAAGTAGACTTTGCACTCTGGAAAAGTGCCCCCCCGGAACACATTCAGCGCTGGATAAGCCCGTGGGGTGAGGGTTTCCCGGGATGGCATATTGAGTGCTCTGCTATGAGCAGTAAATACCTTGGCGAGACATTTGACATTCATGGCGGTGGCATGGACCTTCAGTTCCCCCATCACGAGAGTGAGATAGCACAAAGCACCATAGCACATGGCCATGCACCGGTAAACTACTGGATGCATAACAACATGATCACCATCAATGGCAAGAAGATGGGCAAGAGCTACAACAATGTGATCAAGCTCAGTGAACTGTTTAGCGGCAACCACCCAATATTAGAACAACCGTATCACCCGATGGTGGTGCGTTTCTATATACTGCAAACACATTATCGCAGTACACTCGACTTCAGTAACGAGGCACTGCAGGCTTCTGAGCGTGCCGCCCGCAGACTTTGGGACGCATATGATGTGCTGATGAAGCTCAATAATGCCAACGAAGAAGCCGGAGATAAGGACCTGGACGGAAAGGTGGTAGCATGGTGCAATGAGTGCGAGGATTTCATGAGCGACGACTTCAATACCGCTAAAGTGATTGCCAATCTGTTTGAGCTGGCACCTGTTATCAATGGTATTAAGGGGGGGCAGATCGCAGCATCAGCTTTGTCGGCTGCGACCCTGCAGCTGATGAAAGATACCTTTCATATTTTTCTGGAAGAGATACTGGGCATGAAGCCACTTGCAGTGGCGCAGAGCAATAAAATGGACCAGGTATTGTCGCTGCTGATAGAGATACGTGCTGATGCCAAAAAGCGTAAAGACTTTGCTACCAGCGACCAGATAAGGAACAAGCTGACAGAAGCAGGCGTGATCATCAAGGACGAAAAAGACGGTACCGTTAGCTATACAATAGAATAATAGAGAAGCAGTAAAGCACACTGACTCACAGGTGCTTTTATATAAGATCCGGATGAAGAAAATTTCAAGGCTTTTAAAATACTTAAAGGACTATAAGAGCCAGATAGCACTTTACTTTACTTCTAACCTGTTTGGTATACTGTTCGGTATGTTCTCCCTGGGCTTACTGGCACCTGTGCTACAGGTTATCTTCAAACAGGGTGGGGCAAATACATCTGCTGCTGACACAACCAAGACCCATGGGTCCGGTGCACTGGAGACCGCTACTGCTTATGTGAACAAGCTGGTACAAGAGAGTGGGCCGCTGACGGCGTTGGCTTATATTTGTGTAGCCATAGTGATACTCACCATCCTCAAAAATTTCTTCCTCTATGTTTCTTTGTACATTCTCAACCCTTTGCGCAATGCAATACTTCGCAGGCTAAGAGATGATATTTTTACAAAAACCTTATCCTTGCCTATTGGCTTCTTTACAGAGGAGCGCAAGGGCGATCTGATATCCCGCATGACCAATGATATCAATGAGGTAGAGTTGTCTATCATGGGAGTGTTGGAGGTATTTATTCGTGAGCCGCTGACTATTATTTTTTACCTCGGCGCTATGACGTTCATGAACTATAAGCTCACACTCATATTGCTTGTTGTTTTGCCTGTCGCAGGTTTGATCATTGGCCGCATAAGTAAATCACTTCGTAAATCATCTAACATCGCTCAGGAACAACTGGGCAGCATGCTGGGTGTGATAGATGAGACACTTGCAGGTATGCGTGTAGTAAAAGCATTCAATGCTGAGAATGCGCAGCATGCACGTTTCATGAAGATCAACAACATCCTTTTCCGCACACGTAATAGTATTGCTGCGCGCAAGGAATTAGCATCACCGCTTTCTGAAACTATGGGTGTGCTGGTGGTGGCAGGGATATTGTGGTTTGGCGGCCGGCTGGTATTGTCTACCGGATTTGGCGGGGAGTGGTTCCTCACCTACATTGTCCTGTTCACACAGATCATCAGCCCGTTCAAAAATTTGTCTTCGGCATTCTATAATGTACAAAAAGGTACTGCCGCACTCGACAGGATAGAACATTTATTAGGTGCAGAGAATACGATCGTTGAAAAACCTGATGCAGCTCCGGTAAAAGCATTTAATACCGCACTGGAACTGAAAAATGTAAGCTTTGCATATGGTGATAAACAGATACTGCAGGGTATTGATATTAAAGTAGAGAAGGGTAAGACCATTGCTTTGGTAGGTGCATCAGGGGCGGGCAAGTCTACATTGGTAGATCTCATACCTCGCTTTCATGATGTGACGGGTGGCGAGATATTGATAGACGGTGTCAACATCAAAGACTATAAGATAGATGATGTACGCCGCCTTATGGGTGTGGTGGGGCAGGACCCGATTTTATTCAATGATACTATTTACAACAACATTACATTAGGCACCGGCGGTGCTACACAGGAGCGCGTGGAAGATGCGGCACGTATAGCGCATGCTGATAATTTTATTAAGCAAAAGCCGGAAGGTTACCAGACTATTGCTGGAGACCGCGGTGCAAGGCTGAGCGGTGGTGAGCGGCAGCGTGTTACTATTGCCCGTGCTGTGCTTAAGAACCCGCCAATATTGATACTCGACGAAGCAACCTCATCACTAGATACCGAGAGTGAGCGCATGGTGCAGGATGCGATCAATAAGCTGATGCAAAACCGTACCTGTATTGTTATAGCGCATCGCCTGTCTACAGTGCAACATGCCGATGAGATCATTGTATTGGAAAAGGGTCGGATAGCAGAACGCGGTACACACCAATCGTTACTTGCTAATGATGGTATCTATAGGCGACTGGTAGAGATGCAGCAGGTGAGGTGATTTAATGTGTGAACAATATAAAAACGAAATGCCGCCTTATCCTTGGCGGCATTTCGTTTTAATGATGAACCTTTAGTTATTACCGTGGATATGCTAAAAACGTAGTGTTATTCCTCCCAGTACATTAAAGCCTGCCTGCGGGAAATAGGCATTAGAGGTATACATAGACCCTCCGGAGATATAGCTATACGTGTAGCCATTGTTCTCATATAGCTGGCTGAATATATTGTTTAGCGCTAAAGTAGCCACCACTTCTTTGAATGGTCGGAACTTTGTGCTGTAGCGTAGGAGCACATTGCAGAAGCCATAGTGTTTGATGATGCGGTCTTCGTTGCTGGTATTGTCCAGGTATTCTTTGCTTACATATTTGCCGGTGATGTCCAGTTCCAGGGTATGCTTGCCAGTATGCAACGGAGTGATTGCCGCAGTAAGTGCCGACACCACATTGGGAGAGAACGCGATATCGGTAGTGCCGTGATTTACGGCGCGCTGTGCGGTGCTATCATAGTTATCGATATACTCTGTGAAGTTGCTGATCTTGTTTTGAGAAAAGGTGGTGTTACCATAAAATTTCAACCATGGCGTAGCTATTACACTAGCTTGTAATTCTATACCTGCACGGTAACTGCTGGCCACGTTGGTTTGGGTGTATGCACCCACATCATTGATCTGTCCTGTGAGCACCAGCTGATTGTTGTAATGCATATAGTAGAGGTTCACACCTGCATTCCAAGCACGTCTGCTGATCTCGTAGCCAGCTTCACCATCATATAGCGTTTCCGGTTTCGGCATCATAGACGGGTCTACTTCAAAGTCGTCGTGGTTAGGCTCGCGGTGGGCTACGGCCAGCGATGCATAAAGTTTCTGCTGATCGGTGGCTGTATTCTTAATCTTCCATGTAAGTCCCGCCTTAGGGTTGAAGAAGTCATAATTCACAGATGGCCTAAGGTCGGGATGGTCTTGAAAGCCATTGATGTAGTAAGCGACGTTGCGGTACTGCATATCTCCAAACAAGGTTATCGTACCTATCACCTGTTCTGCTTTTGCATATACATTCAGGTCATTCTTCTGTGCATCGTGGCGATACCACTCATAGTTTTCTGGTATACCACCATTTTGCGCCCATATCACAGTACCATAGTGCTGGTTCTGGAATTGTGACCAGCCACCGCCCAACGTGAGGTGTGTGTTATTCTTATTATAGAGCAGGGAGAATACGGATCCATAATAGTAGTTATCCAGCCATAACCGGCGGATAAGATCTGTATGAGATATAGTGTCACCAGTCGGTGTAATTATATTGGCCAGGCCATAGTCACTGTAGCTCTGTCCTTGTTTGTACTCTTCATAGTAGCCCTTACCGCGAGTGAGAAAAAGCCCTATATGGCCTGTAAGGCTACTACAGAATTTGTGGTCGGCAAAAAGCTGGTAGTAGTTCTGCATGTAGTTATCGGTCTGGTTGCTGTAGTAGCTGCCATCCGGCTTCAGGCCAAGGTCGTTGTATTTACGGTTGGTGCCTAGCGAGTCTTGCGGTACACCATCCCATGCCTGTCCGGTTTTTTCTGTGCCCGGCATAAAGAGGAAATGGAATGAGGTCCGCTCATTAGGTGTCCAGCCGGCAGTGAACTGCATGGATTTAAGGTCTGTAGAAGATCTGTTGATATAGCCATCAGATGTAATGCGCGACATGCGTACATCGAACTGCCAGCCACCTTTCAGCAAGCCCGTTCCTGCAACCAGCGTATTTTTAAAGGTATTGAAGGAGCCATAGCTGCTATTGTATATCGCTCCTGCACTGTCCATTTGCTGCAGGTTGTTGATACTTATGGTGCCGCCAAAAGACCCGGCACCATTTGTGGATGTACCCACCCCACGTTGTATCTGTATAGAACTGGTAGAGGAGGCGATATCGGGGATATCTACGAAGAAGGTAGCCTGTTCCTCCGGGTCATTGACAGGCATGCCGTTAAAGGTGACGTTGATACGGGTAGGGTCGGTGCCTCGTATGTGTATACCGGTGTAGCCTATACCTGTTCCTGCATCGGAATTGGTAACCACAGAAGGCGTGTATTGCAGCAGCAGCGGAATATCCTGGCCAAGGTTGGATTTTTGCAACTCTGCTCCGCTGATATTGGTTTTAGCGAATGGGGAAATATCCGATGCCCTGATGGCCCGCACTTCTACAGATTTCAGATCGCGGCCTTTTTTTGCGGTATCTGTAGTTGCGTTCGATACGGCAGACGTGTCGTTATCGTCGGTGCTGTCAACTACAGGGGTCGTTTGCCCCATGGCGAATTGAGAGATTGCAACCGTGGTTGCCAAAAAGAATAGAAATTTTTTAAACATGACGCAAGAATTTTAATGCGTCGAGATGCAGCATTAATAACGGAGACCGGAACAGTTTGATCTTTAATGCATTGTGTGCAATTAAACTTCAAGTGTAGCTTTGCGTTTTTCCTAACCGGCATTACCCGGTCCAGGTTCAACGGGTATGATCTCAGCCAGAAAAGTAGGCACCCCGAACAACAACTTTGAAATAATAGGGCAAAAGTAGTGGATAAAATCGAAAAATGATACGACTACTTTTATATAGGCTGAAGGGCAGTCATTTTTTAGATGCGACGTAGTTTCCAGTTAAAAAAATCTTGATAATATAAAAACATTGTTTACTTTAGCATTCTTAATGAAACCTTAATTTAATCAAAATGATGAAAAGATTACTCTTCCTGGGTTTAACCGCAGGCATAATCAGCCATACAGCCCATGCGCAGTTGGCTCCTGAAAATTTTAACGCAGGTGTTCTACCGGTGAATTGGGTAGAAATCAGCGATGGTCATACCGTGAGCACATCGTTCGCGTCTGGTGACCCTACCATTGCAACACGTTTGGATGATAGCGCATGGATCAACTATCCATTGACCAGTGCTACAGACATGGGTATGCTTACCACATCTTATTTCTCACCTGCAGCTACTGCTGATCGTTGGCTGATCACTCCTTCATTCAATGTTACTAGCGCAGACATGGTTATCCAGTGGGATGACAATGACCTGGGATCAGGTGAGAACATTGAGGTATGGGTATCACCAACAGCTGTTGCTTCCGCAACTGCGATGACCACTATGATCTACTCTGCTCCTGCTACATCGGGTGGCGTGTTTGGTACACATCAGGCAGCAATAGGTGTTCCGGTAGGTACATCCGTTCGTATTGGTTTCCGTGATCACCAGAATGATAACTGGGGCCTCGGGCTTGATAACGTTCAAACCACGATTATTAACCATACGGACATGGGCGTCACTTCTTTGAATATCCCTGCTTTCATACAGACAGGATCTACTCATGCCATTACGGGCCTGGCGCACAACTACGGAGCTGCTACAACAACCTCAATGAATCTGGACTATAGTATTAACGGAACCATCGTTACTCCTACAACCAGTTTAACAGGTTTGAGCATACCACTGGGTAGCGACTACACTTACACAAGTGCTAACAACTGGACACCGGCAACTGCAGGTACATATGTACTGAAAGTTTGGACAGATGCTATCAGCTCTGGTACAGACGCTAACCATGCAAATGATACTTTCACTACTACTGTAGTTGTTCTGGATTCACTGCAGCCAAAAACTGTAATGATCGAAGAGTTCACACAAGCTTCTTGCGACCCATGTGCTAACGCAGCACCTAACGTAGATTCAGTTTACGCTAATAACGCCGCTAATTCATTATTGGTTCGTTACCACGTTAATTTCCCTGGCCGCGATTGTATGGATAGCGTTACATTGGCTCCATTCGTAAGCACACGCCTTTCTTATTATAGCGTTAGCGGTGTACCTGATGCGAAGATCGACGGTGTAGATTGTTATCCGGGTGCAGGTTATTTCACAACAGGCGTAATACAGGGTGAGAGAGCACAAGGCTCACCATTTAAGATACTTGTAACACCTAACTTCAACGCGACAACCCAAACTTATTCATTCACTGCAACTGTTACTTCATATGCTGCATTGCCAGCTGGTCTGAAACTTCGTGCGGTTCTTGCTGTTGACCAGCTTACTTACGCTGCTAATCAAAGTACAGAGAGCATCCCTCAGTTTAATTTCCCTGAAGTAGCTGAAGGTATGTTGCCGAATGCTGCAGGAAACACACTGACTGCATTTACTGCAGGTTCTACTCAGACTGTTTCAGGTACATGGGTTAAGAATCACCCTTGGGGTTCTGACCGCGCAGTTTGGTCTTATGACTCTACTAACACCGGTAAGATCATAGTATGGGTACAGAACGATGCTAACCAATATGTTTATCAGGCTGCTTATGCTACTGTTTCTACTGTGTACTCTACAGGTGTTAACTCAGTGGTTGTTAATGGTGGCAGCATGGATGTATATCCTAACCCTGCAAGCAATACAACAACTGTAGCGCTTAACCTGAACAACAACGCAGACGTGAAAATGGATGTATACAATATGGCTGGTCAGCTGGTTTATTCTATGCCAGTTGAAACCCGTAATGCAGGTACTTCAGTTTCAACAATCGATGTTTCTAACTTTGCTAATGGCGAATACCTGATAAGGGTTGCTATTGGTTCAGAAGTTTTGAATAAGAAAGTAACGATTATCAAGTAAGATCGGTTTAATATATTGCAGATCTTTTAATTCAGGTCTTGCTGAACAACCCTCTTGGGGTTTCAGCAAGACCTGTTTTTTTGTGCCCTTTTTAGCAATGACCCATTGCTGGAAAATAAGTGTCGGCATGTTTTTTGCGGGTAATAAGTTGGTAAGAAATAAGTTAAAGTCTGCAATGGCTGAAATTTATTTGGTGATAAATGGATTAATTCATAATTTGCGGGTTATAAATCTTGTGAGATGAAAAGAATTTTTATTTTAGTCTTTAGTACCATCGCCCTATTTTCTTCAGCTGCATCGCAAGCGCAGTCTTTCAATATGTGGAAAGACACTGTCTATTATAATTACGTTGCAGGTAGTGGTTCTCATAACGTGGTGGATTCAGTGGTTGTACCCGGAACGTTATCAGGTGCCAGCGTTACTTTGAGGTGGGCGGTTATTAATTCAAATATCCCTTCTGACTGGATCACTGGTGGTGCAATTGGTATTTGCGACAACAACAACTGTATCACATTTACAGATCTTTGGCCTTCAGGCTCTAACAGAACGAGCTTAGGTTATGCAGCACACACTACTAATGGTGATTATCATTTACAGATCAGCTTACCCACTGGTGCCACTACAGGTACTTACTATATCACTGCTAAATTAGTAAATGCTACAACAGGTGCTGATAGCACTACAGCAACATGGGCTATTACTTACTCTCCGCTTTCTGTACCTGGTGTTGGCAAGACATCAACCGATATCTCTTTGTACCCTAACCCGGCAAACAGCGAAATAAATGTTGTTTATGATGCTAACGATGATGTAAAGACAATAGCAGTATACAACATCATCGGTAAGGTAATGTCTGTTTACCGCGTTACTGGTAATAGCGCAAACCTGAACCTGGAAAACATCCCTACAGGTATCTATTTCGTTCGCCTGATGAATACACAAGGCGATGTAGTGGCAACCCGCAAGTTTACCAAGCAATAATTTCTTAGCTTATTATACTATTGATAAAGGCAGCCTGCAGGCTGCCTTTATTGTTTGCTTTGTAAGAATTTTGTGGCGTATGGAAAATAAAAAAGGCAAAGCCGGTGGTTATAATAAGCTTTGCCTTTTTAGGAAGTCCGTGCCTACTCTGCCATTTCCGTAAGTATCGGAATCACAAAGTCTGCCAGTTCCTTTACATATGCCGGAGAAAGGTCGAATTTTATTCCTGCTGCAGTATATAGTTCTTTTAGCGTTTTCGTGTAACCAAGGCTCAGCGCCGACATGTAATTATCTAATGCCTGTGTAGGATGATGCCTGTACTGGCGCCACATAGCCAATGCGCCCAACTGGGCTATACCATACTCTATGTAGTAGAACGGAACCTCAAAGAGGTGTAATTGTTTTTGCCAGAAGTTGGCGCGGTATTCTTCAAACCCTGTCCAGTCCACATTATTAGTTGAGAACTCGTTCAGGATTGATAGCCATGCCTTTTCGCGCTCCTCATTGGTGTGGCCCGGGTTGGTATATATCCAGTGTTGGTACTTATCTATTGTGGCTATCCAAGGCAGTACGCTGATCACACGTTCCAGCTCTTCCAGCCTTGCGCGATGCAGTTCTTTCTCGTCACCAAAGAATACATCCCAGTGCTCCATAGAGAACAGTTCCATACTCATGCTGGCCAGTTCCGCTATTTCCATAGGGTATTCCTTGAAGGCCGACAGTTCGAGATGGTGAGAGAGGAAGGAATGCACAGCATGGCCGCCCTCGTGCATCATAGTGATGACATCACCCATAGTACCCGCGGCATTCATAAAGATGAAGGGCACACCTGTTTCCGCCAACGGGCAGTTATAGCCGCCCGGCGCCTTGCCTTTGCGGCTTTCCAGGTCCAGCCTGTGCATTTGTTGCATGGTGGTAAGGCAACCGCTGAAGAAAGGGCGTAGTTTATTAAAAACGGTAACAGCTTTATCGCTCAGTTCCTTACCGGTGTGGAATGGTTGCAGCGGCTGGGTGCCTACAGGTTCTGCATCTGTATCCCATGGGCGCATCACATCCAGACCCAATCTTTTCTTGCGGTATTGTATCAGTTTTGATTGCAGCGGTACTATATGCTCGCGTACGGCATTGTGAAAGGCAAAGCAATCATCAATGCTATAGTCGAAACGACCGAGCTCGCGGAACTTGTAATCGCGGTAATTATCAAAACCTGCATTCACTGCTATTTGCTGACGCAAACGAAGCAAACCGTTAAATAATTCATTCAGCTTATCCTTGTCCTGCATGCGGCGTGATGACATCTTCCGGAATACTGATTCGCGCACATCCCTGTTGGGATTCTGGAGAAACTTGGCAGCCTGCTGCATAGTATACTCTTTACCATCTATCTCTACCGACATAGCGCCTGAAATGGCTCCGTATTGCTGTGCCTGTATGCTTTGCTCTGCCTGAAGGGGCACATTTTCCTCGCGGTAAAGCTTTATGGCATTATCTACATTGCGCAGGTAAGGGAAATATACTCCCTTATCCAATTCGGTAGTATACGGTGACGCCAGTAATTTCTTATTCAGCTCAAAGCCATAAGGTTTCATCTTAGGCTCTATCTCCATGCAGAAGAAAGTAAAGGCCTCTTCGTATTCTTTGTTGTTGGTATCGCAGGTCATATTGATCTGTCGCCAGCAGGCATCTTCACTGATCACAGCTTCCAATTCGCTCACATCGCGGAGCCATTGCTCCAGCTCTGCTTTATTATTTATTATGCGGTCTGCCAGTTGTTCAAAATATGGTTGCAAGGCTTCCCACGTAGTGATCTTAAAATCGGCAGGTAAGAAGACTCTTTTTATCTTTTCTATCGGGGTGAACTCGTTACTCATACTTAGCTTGTTTTATAGCTACTGCAAATTACATATCGGGACGTGAATGATCGAAGACGAAAATGATAAAAAGAGAAAATTAACAAAAAGGGCAGGCTTTTATCATAAAGAAGCAGGAATTATATAATTTTAAAATTGCACGTATGTGAAAATCCAATCAAATTGTAATTTATCATCTTTATATTTTTTGAATGAAAAAATCAACTATGTGTTATGGAGGTTAAGTTTTTTAATAGAAATATTATTATGCAATAAATAAACTATTGATTATCAGCATTTAATGTCAAATCAGATACGCCATTAATAAATATTAATAAACTCAATAGTTAAATACGGTATTCTGTTTTGATAGTATAGCCACAATTCTTACTTTTGTATCAAGTTGTGAATTTAATGGGTTAGTAAGTAAGAGCTGCCGGATTCCTCCGGCGGCTCTCAATTTTTAAAGAAGTACATACACTGTCCACAATATTTCTCCTCTCTCTTCACAAGAATTTTTTTCAACAACATCATTTTTACTTTCGCACGCCCGCACAAAATATTTTAGTGCCGGCTGCAATAGTATTGTTGATCGTTCATCATTTATGCATCACTTTTCGAAATGTGTTGAAGCAATTTATGGTGAATGCTTTTCTCTTAACTTCGTTTTATGGCAAAAATTAAAACCGCATTCTTCTGTCAGCAATGCGGACATGAAGCTCCTAAATGGGCTGGTAAATGTCCGTCGTGCGGAGCGTGGAATTCATTTGTGGAAGAAGTAGTGCAGCGTGATGATAAAGGAAAGCCTGCCGCAGGGTGGGATGCCGATGATGCTAAGGAAAACAAGAAGGCTCATAAACTGGATGAAGTAGTACAAAGTAATGAACCAAGAATAGAAGCGCCTGATGCGGAACTGAACAGGGTGCTGGGTGGCGGCGTAGTGCCGGGCTCGGTGATACTGGTGGCGGGCGAGCCAGGTATAGGCAAGTCTACACTGTTCCTGCAATGCGCACTACAATGGCAGAACATCACTACCCTCTATGTATCGGGCGAGGAGAGTGCACAGCAAATAAAGCTAAGGGCTGAGCGCATTGGGATACACAATAAAAACCTCTACTTGCTTACGGCCACGGATACCAATACGCTATTCCAGGAAGTAAAAAGAGTAAAGCCTGACCTGCTGATCATAGACTCCATACAAACATTGGAATCACCATATGTAGAATCTGCAGCCGGAAGTGTATCACAGGTGAGGGAGTGCGCAGCAGAGTTGCAACGATTTGCCAAAGCAAGCCATATCCCGGTCTTCATCATAGGACATATAACTAAGGAAGGATCTATAGCAGGCCCTAAGGTATTAGAGCACATAGTAGACACCGTGCTGCAGTTTGAAGGCGATAGGCACTACGCGTACCGTATACTGAGGACATTGAAGAACAGGTTCGGATCAACATCGGAACTGGGTATCTATGAAATGGTGACATCGGGCATGAGGCCGGTAAGCAACCCGTCTGAGATATTATTATCTCAGCACGATGAGCCGCTGAGCGGCATAGCCATAGCATCTACCATGGAGGGTATGCGGCCGCTGATGATAGAAGTGCAGGCACTGGTGACCCAGGCTGTATACGGCACGCCGCAACGCACAGTAAGCGGACTGGACCCACGCAGGCTGCAGCTGCTGCTGGCCGTGCTGGAAAAACGGGGTGGTTTCCACTTTGGCGCCAAAGATGTATTTGTGAATATTGCCGGAGGGCTGAAAATAGAGGACCCATCCATAGAGCTGGCGCTGGTATGTGCGCTGCTATCATCATATGAGGATAAGGCACTACCATCCAATATATGCCTGGTAGGCGAAATAGGGCTGAGCGGAGAGATAAGAGCGGTGAACAGGATAGACCAGCGCATAGCTGAGGCCGAAAAGCTGGGTATGGATGTGGTATTCATACCTAAGGCCAATGCCAAGGGGCTGAATGAAAAAAGCTACCAGATAAATATTCGTACAGTAAACAAAGTAGAGGATGTATATAAGATGCTGTTCTGATGATATCTAACCCTGACGGCATAGTTTTTTTGATTATCGTTAAAATTGGCTTAAAGCACTACGGACAGGTAAACCACGCGTAAACATTTATCGTTCATTATGATCATGCGCACACTAACACTGACCATTGCTGCTTTATGCATCATACTGCTCACCCAATGCAAGGGTGGCGGAAACGATACTACTATGACGGTACACAAGAACAACCCCTACTACTCAAGGACGGATACTACTCACCTGAAAGTGAGTAATGAAGAATGGCAGAAGATCCTGCCTAAAGAAGTATACAGGATAGCCAGGGAGAAAGGCACAGAATGGGCCTACTCAGGTAAATACTGGAAAGAAGACACAAAGGGTACTTATTATTGCGCCGTATGCGGCAACCCGTTATTTAAGTCTGATGCTAAATTTGCCAGTAGCTGTGGATGGCCCAGCTTCTTTGAGACGATGAAACCCAATAGCGTGAACTATACTGACGACCATACCGATGGCATGGAACGCACAGAGGTGACCTGCGGCAGATGCGACAGCCACCTGGGTCACATATTTGATGACGGCCCACCACCTACCTTCAAAAGATTTTGCATGAACTCAGCAGTGCTGGAGTTTGAACCTGGTAAGTAGGCATATTCAAACAGTACAAATTTTAATATCCTGCCAAATATTTTTCATAACTTGTAATCGTATATCAACGAACAGGTTATGGCTATTGATAATCAATCGCTCAGTGCAAGAATAATAGAACTGCTCGATAAGGCGGAGAGCCGCTCAGATATCAAGAATATCCTGCTGCAGGAAGGTCACGACGAGCGATTTGTCAAGGACCTGATAAAAGAGACCACCAAGGTCTATAATGCTAAAAGAGTTTCTTCGGGTTTGGTTTATGTGTTATCGGGTGCACTTATCTGCCTCACCAGTTGCATCGTCACCATGACCACAACTTATTCTCACGCATCATTTGGCTGGATGCTGTATGGCCTTACTACTTTGGGCATCCTCGTTGTCTTTGCCGGGTTAATGAAGATATTTTAGTTCGCTGTTCTTTACATTTTTGGTGCGTTTATTGCATTAGTTAGCAATACAATGTCCTCCCGATGAGAAACTATACCCTGTTTGTTTTTTTATTGGTATCTATACTGCTTATTTTTTCTTGCTCCTTTGCCCAGGACAGTACGCTGAAAGCTAAGCAACCTTCCTCGCCGCGACATGAGATCACGATAGGGGATGGTATGGTGAGCACTGAGCAGATAAAGGGCTGGGTAGGACCACCCATACTTACAAGATTTATTTCAGAACCTAACGGATTTACCGGAGCTGCATTTATTACCTATCGCTATTTTGTCGTGCCGGAATTAGCAATAGGTTGCGCTATTGGCCTTGACAATGAACAAGGCAAACTATCGTACGGCAGCCAGGGATATGGAGGAACAGGCGCTGCTATCGATGCAACGACAGGGCAATATGCAGTACACTCCTGCACTTTTGCCTGGGAGGTGCTGTGGGTATATAAAAGAAATAGAGAACGACCAGGCATGCTATATGGTTTTGCAGGAATAGGTATCACTTCATTTGATGAACTGTTCACCATTTATAGCAACGACCCTTACGGTCCGCCGGTAGCATTGCCTTCTAATCCTTATGACTATCATGTAAACCACTATAACTTCCAGGTGACACCTTTCGGTTACAGAAGCGGCAAAGCAACAGCCGTCTTTGTAGAGTTGGGTTATGGGTATAAAGGACTGATAAGAGGAGGTCTTTCAGTAGGGATATAGTACAAATAGCACATTTTAACAAAGCGAAGGCTTGTTATTGCCGGTAAAGACATACCTTTGCATCATTATTTATTGCTGTGTTCCTTCCCAGGGTCAGTACAAACACTCTTCTACGCAATACAAATCCGTGATTTCTCGGGCTGCGTTAATCGATTCTTTGCCGGCTGACAATTCTCACTTCCGTTGAGAATATAACAATGGTACTGTTATACAGCGCTTTAAAAACTATTATGACATTTAACGAATTGAACCTGATCCAGCCGATCTTAAAGGCGCTGGAAGCAGAAGGGTATACACAACCTACGCCTATACAAGAGCAGGCCATACCTATGTTATTACAAGGCAAGGATCTGCTGGGCTGCGCTCAGACAGGTACCGGTAAAACGGCAGCATTTGCCATACCTATATTGCAGACACTGCACGCTGCTCACGCAGAACGTGCCCCTAAGGTGATCAAAACACTGATACTTACCCCAACGCGTGAACTGGCTATACAGATCGGTGAGAGCTTTGCAGCCTATGGCCGCAACCTGCACCTGAAGCATACCGTTATTTTTGGTGGTGTGCCGCAGGGTGCACAGGTGCAGGCACTGAGGAATGGTGTAGAGATACTGATAGCTACTCCCGGTCGCTTACTGGACCTGATGAGCCAGGGATACATACACCTGAAAGACCTGAGCATTTTTGTGCTTGATGAGGCAGACCGTATGCTGGACATGGGTTTTATACACGATGTAAAGAAAGTAGTGGCCAAATTGCCTGCAAAAAGGCAGACGTTGTTCTTCAGTGCTACTATGCCGCCCGAGATACAGAAGCTGGCCAACACCATACTGGTAAATCCGGAAAAGGTAGAGGTAACCCCTGCATCTACCACAGCCGAGACTGTAGGACAGTCGGTATACTTTGTAGACAAGAAGGACAAAAGGCAGTTGCTGACGTTTGTGCTGAAAGACCCGGCTATCAAGAGAGTGCTGGTATTTACCCGCACGAAGCATGGTGCCGACAAGGTGGTAAAAGACCTGGAAAAAGTGGGCATCAAGGCTGCAGCCATACATGGTAACAAGTCGCAGAATGCCCGCCAGCGTGCACTGGGCGACTTTAAAGACAGTAAGATACGCGCACTGATAGCTACCGATATTGCCGCAAGGGGAATAGATGTAGACCTGCTGAGCCACGTGATCAACTATGAGATACCGGAAGTGCCTGAAACCTATGTGCACCGTATAGGCCGTACCGGCCGTGCAGGAGCAACGGGTATCGCTATGTCATTCTGCGATGGCGAAGAGCGCACTGACTGGAGGAATATTGAAAAGCTGACAGGCCAGAAGATACCGGTAGTAAAAGACCATCCGTATCCGATGAGCGAAGAGGGAATGGTACACATCAACCTGCCTAAGGGCAAAGATGTAGTGCGCCGCCCGAACGCAATACAGTCTGCACCGCGCAAACGCTTCGTGCATAAGAACAATGATAGGAAGCCACTGTAAGTGGAAGATTTGATATAAAAGGCAAAGCCCTCCGATTGGAGGGCTTCGCCTTTTATAAAAACGGCTAGTGCGGATAATAGGTGAGTAATCACTTCTGAAGATTAATCAACAATTGGTCTAATGACTTTGCCTTTTTTGTTTCCCCCTTTCTGGCGCTATCTATTGCCTTTTGGGTTTCAGTATTTGGTTCTTTAAGTATCTTGGCAAAAGGCATAGTTTCAATAAGCTCCACGAACTTTTGAGCCTGCTTGGTTTTGGTATCTATGGTTATATAAGTCATGTCTTACTAAATTTATGTAACAAAGTTAAGTAAAAGAAATATAGTAAATTTAGGTAGCATTATGAGAGTGTACCTTGTTCTCGTCTTATTTCTCCTTAGTTGCCGTTCAGGGGTTGATAAAACAACCAGTGAGCATTATATCCCCATAACCGGAGATTGGGATTATTGGTGTAAAGATTGGGACTATTATCCTTTAAGGCGCGATTTTGAAGCCAAACTTCAGCTAATACCAATTAATATAGCAACGGTTGGTGTGTACATGCGGTATACTACTGAAATGGGCTTGGTAGTAGAGATATGGACCAAGGATTATAAGACATTTAATGGGGTTGTCACAAGCTATGCAGATTCGCCTAAAGAATTTATTTCGGATAGTCGCTTACAGAATGTTCATTTCAAAAAAGACTACCTGGATACCGCTTTGGCGAAGGAGGTATATAAAGACATGAAAGAAGTTAGAGATATGCCTGCATCTTCTGCAATAGATGAGTGGCAACGTGTACTGGATGGGGTTTCCTATGATTTTGAAATATGCATGTGGGGAAAACACGAGGAGAAACCCTACAATAATCCCTTTTCTCAACCAGACTCCGTCGTTTCTGCAAGGAAGATAAAAGCGATCATAAAAAATATAGATGAGAGCTTAGACCTTAGACATAGATACGATGAGTTTTTCTATTCCTTACCGGCCGGCAGGGTCAGAATAAAAGAAGGGTGTTTCTATTTGTGGTTAACACTGAACAATAACAAAGCCTACCGAAAGCTTCAAAAAAGCACCACGCCTATCTACAATATAAAATAGATAGGCGTGCGCGATTTACAATTCCTCTTTCAAAAACATTCCTGTAAAACTCTCTTTTATTTTGGCAATATCTTCAGGAGTGCCCGAGCCCACTACCGTGCCGCCACCTCCGCCACCTTCGGGGCCAATATCTATCACGTAGTCGGCTACCTTTATCACATCCATATTATGCTCTATCACCAGTATAGTATTACCTCTGTCCACAAGCCTGTTGAGCACAGACAGCAGGTGCTTGATGTCTTCAAAGTGCAGTCCCGTTGTCGGTTCGTCCAGAATATAGATCGTTTGTCCTGTATCTTTTTTAGATAGCTCTGTAGCAAGTTTCACGCGCTGTGCCTCCCCACCACTCAGGGTCACCGCACTCTGTCCCAGTGTCACATAGCCAAGGCCTACATCCTGTAAAGTCTTTACACGGCGATGCAGGAAGCTCACATTCGCAAAGAATTCCACCGCATCATCTACAGTCATGTTCAGCACATCTGATATAGACTTGCCTTTATAACGTATCTCCAGTGTTTCCCTGTTATACCTGCGGCCATTGCATGTTTCGCACGGCACATATACGTCGGGTAAAAAATTCATTTCTATCACACGCATACCGCCACCCTTGCATTCTTCGCAGCGGCCACCTTTTACGTTGAAGGAGAAACGGCCCGCAGAATAACCGCGTATCTTGGCCTCTGGCACCTGTGCAAACAATTGGCGCACATCATTGAAGAAGCCGCAATAGGTTGCAGGGTTGCTACGCGGTGTACGCCCTATAGGGCTTTGATCTATTTCTATCACCTTATCTACATGCTCCAGCCCCTGTATCTTTTTGTAGGGCATAGGCACCTGCTTAAAGTTAGGGTAGCAGTGTTTGGCCAGTAAAGGATAAAGCGTCTCGTTGATGAGTGTGCTCTTGCCGCTGCCACTCACGCCGCTTACGCATATAAAGGTACCCAGTGGCAGCTTAATGGAAACATTCTTCAGGTTATTGCCTTTAGCGCCTTCCAGCACCAGCTTCTTCCCATTACCCTTCCTTCGCTCTGTGGGTACTTCTATTTTCAGGGTATGGTTCAGATAGCCCGATGTAATGGTGTCCTGCTTCAGTATCTCGGCAGGTGTGCCCGCACTCACTATCCTGCCGCCATGAAAGCCCGCAGCCGGTCCCACATCTATCAGGTGATCGGCAGCCAGCATAATGTCTTTATCATGCTCCACTACCAGCACCGAGTTGCCGCCATCACGCAGATTTTTCAGCGCTTTTATCAGGCGCATATTATCGCGCTGGTGCAGGCCTATGCTAGGCTCATCTAGTATGTAAGTAATACCCGTGAGTTGTGAGCCTATTTGTGTAGCCAGTCTTATGCGTTGCGATTCACCACCACTCAGTGTTCGTGTAGCACGGTCCAGCGTCAGGTAATGCAGCCCCACATCTATCAGGAAGTGCAGCCTGTCCCGTATTTCTTTAAGTATGTCTTTAGCTATTACGTTCTGCTTATTGCTGAGTCTCTTTTCCAGGCTGCTGAACCAATCACTCAATTCCTGCAATGATTGATGGCTGACTTCAGAAATGTTCAGTCCATCTATTTTAAAGAACAGGCTTTCCTTTCTCAGGCGTTGTCCTTCGCATTCGGGGCAGGTACTGAGCTGCATGAAACTCTCGGCCCAGCTACGCACATGTTCTGAGCTTGTCTCGCTGAACCAGCGCAGCACCATATTGACAATACCCTCGTAATTATGTTCGGTGATCTCCTGTTGGTAGGTTTCCTGTCCGTCATTACTGTAAGTTATCTGTCCCTCTTCATTACCATACAAGAGTATGTTCAGTTGCTTTTCAGGCAGGCTTTTCAGCGGCGCCGTGAGCGAAATTTTATTCTTCTTGGCCAGTATGTTCACCATCTTGAACGACCATGCATCGCGCAGTTCGCCTAGTGGTGCTATACCGCCGTCATTAATGCTCTTGTTCATGTCCGGAAGCACCTCCTGCATGTTCACCTGGTATACACTGCCCAGGCCTTTGCAGCGGGGGCATGCCCCATATGGCGAGTTGAACGAGAAGGTGTTGGGAGAAGGCTCTTCATAGCTGATGCCCGTATCAGCACACATCAGTTGGCGGCTGTATTGGGCGATAGCATTTTTCTCCGTATCCGCTACAAACATCAGGTCTTTGCCCATTTGCAGCGACTTCTGTACACTCTCGCTCATGCGGGGCAGCGCTTCTGCATTCACGGCCAGCCTGTCCACTACCAGCTCTATATCGTGTATCTTATACCTGTCCAGTTGCATACGCTCCTTTAGGTCCATCACCTCTCCGTCTACTCTCACCTTCAGGTAGCCACTCTTGCGCAGCTGTTCGAACAGTTCTCTGTAATGTCCCTTACGGCCACGCACCAGTGGTGCCAGCAACATTATTTTTTTGCCGCCAAAATTTTCCTTGATATGGTTGATGATCTCTTCTTCGCTGAACTTGGTCATCTTCTTACCGGTGTTGTAAGAATAAGCGTCAGCCACACGGGCATACAGCAAGCGCATAAAATCATACACCTCTGTCACGGTGCCCACGGTGCTTCGCGGGTTGCGGTTGGTCGTCTTTTGTTCTATTGATATTACTGGCGACAGTCCGGATATCTTATCTACATCGGGTCGCTCCAGGTCGCCCATGAACTGCCGGGCATAGGCGGCAAAGCTTTCCATATAGCGCCGTTGCCCTTCTGCAAAAATAGTATCGAACGCCAGCGACGATTTGCCGCTACCACTGATACCGGTGATCACCACCAGTTTATTCTTAGGTATGCTTACGTCAATATTCTTTAGGTTGTGTACCCTGGCACCCATCACTTCTATATTCCCATGCTCTGTAGGCGACTCTGTAATTACCTTGCTCATCTTACCTGCAATTTACGTATCAATTCCTTATTCTATTTTATCTGTAGATAGTTTATCTCAATCGGGATATTAGTGCCCCGGTACTATATAATGCACAAAAAAACCCGCTTCACCAAAGAAGCGGGTTTTTGAAATATGAAGATCAACTAGAACGGAAACAAAATGCCGTGGTATTGATTTACGTCGACCGTATGAACTGTAGAGTGGTACTTGGCGTTCACCGCCTCAATGATGTGGTTGGCCACCAATGCATAACCACGTGGTGTAAGGTGTACGCCATCCAGAGAGAACGCACCGCCTGTTACATACTGAGCGTTGTACTTAACACCGTTGTAAACGATTCCTGAGCTGATAGTGCCGAGGTAAGAGTTCATGTCTACAAGTGCCAGATTATTAACCGCTGCCGCACCTGAAATGTGGTTGTTAAATGCTGTTGTCGCATTCCTTACCTGCTGTATCTCTTCGGTGGTCAATACATATTTTTTAGGTATCGGATACAGGCTACCCATGCCATAGCAAGTAAGTGAATCCTGAGGTACGGTAAGCAGAACAAGCTCGCCCGGAACTGCCTGACGCGTATTGCCCATGTGATCCTGAACTACGAAGTAGTTATAGCCTAACTTAAAGACAATATGCAGGGTAGATGCGTAATAAGCGGTAAGAGAGTCAACCTGACCCTGACGGCTCAGATACAGGCCATTTGCAGGAACTGTAGTAAAGAATGGTATTGATGTAACATCCGGGATGTTGATCAATGCACCCTTAGCACCAGTAGCTACAGCCGCAGCAACAGCTGAGTCATAATTATTGTAGAAAACTGTGTTAGGAGTGATGTCATTAGGGTTGTAAAAGTTGCCGGTAGGTACTGCAAGGCCGGAACCATCACCCTCTCCACCCGAGGTAGCAAAGCCCAATACGTCATTAGCGCCCAGCCACATAGTGAAGAAAGTAGGGTGTTGTGTAGCTACGCGGTATTTGAGTTCGTCAAGTGGTGTACCGGTATTTGGTGCGTGATAAAATCTTGCTGCCCATGGAGCGTTGCCAACTGCAGCAGCCAGCGCAGCATAACCTGCAACAGGGTAGTCTGCAATACGGATACCCGGAACGCCGATATTGTCTATTTCTCCGTTAGGGCCATTGCTTACATAAGGTGCGGCATCCTGCGCATCAGCTGAAAAGCCGATAAAATCAACAGGGCTCAGTGACGTTACACCTGCGCAGCTGGTCACGGTATCCAGTATTTTTTTAGGACCCGGATAGCCCTGGTCGCTATGCAATAGTGGCTGGTAGAACTCGTCAAACTGCGCACCTCTATCTTGCACCATTCTGAACTGTTCATGAAGCCTTTGAGGATATGAATTTAACTGACCAGTTACATAGAGGCTGCCATCGGCATAGCCAGCCGTTAGCGAGTTGCCGATCGCCAGATAGCTTCTGAAGTCGGCATCGCCTGCGGTAGCAGGAGTTGTAAGATTTACTGATGGTTTACAAGCAGCAAAAAGACATGCAAGAGATCCGATCAAATATATTTTTCTCATTTTATGTTTATTCTGTTGTTGAATGAATATTAGAAACTATAGTAGATGCCTATACCAGGAGTGATAGCCTGGGTCTGGTAAGTACCATTAAAGTTAGCATAGTCGTAAGTTCCGTTCCTTTTGCTGGTAGCGGTAAACTCACAAGCTGCAAGTATTGTGAACCTTTTTATTGGCTTTATTGCAGCACCGCAGCTAAATACATACCTGTCTGCATCTGGAAGTTCTGGAGAAACATAGCCTGTAGGTACAGGAGTAGGGTCAATAGCAACACCGCCCATTACAGAAACGACTTTGCTTATCTTGTAGTTAGCACCCAGACGCTCGGTCATAGTGTTTTTATAGTTGCGCGGAGCATTGATGTTCTGCAAGCTCGTAGTTTGCTGTGCGAAGTTGAAGTGCAGCGCCTGGTATGAATTCCAGCCAGTATAGTTCATGTCAAACTCCAGTGTCAGCCTGTCGTTGCGCAATGGCTTAACAGCAATACCCAGAGTGGCAACCTGCGGCAATGGAAGTGCCGACTCGAAACGTGTATCCGGGAATTGAGTAGTCAATGAGCTAGGAACAGTGAATGTAGCCGAACCGCCCTGCAGATCCATATTCACCTGTGAACGGTAAGTAAGACCTACCTGCAGACGATCGCTGAACTTCAGGTGGGCACCCAGGTTGAAACCTACACCATTGGCAGTACCATGCAGATGTGCTTGGCCGTCAACACCATTAAGGTCCTGAACAGGAAGTGCCTGTGTGAAATCAAGCGTACCGGTTGAGTAGATAAAACCACCACCTACAGACAAAAATTCGCTTAAACGGTAGCTGATCGTAGGCTGTATAAATAAACACTTGAGGTTGATCGATTCTGCTACGTAGCGCCCAGCCCAATTATTACCCCAGTTGGTACCTGTGCCAAACGGAGTATAAAAACCAATACCTAATGCCAGGCGGCTTTTCGCGCGAACGGTACCACCCAAATATACGTTGAATGGTGTAAATGTCTGATTAACAGTTCTTGCGGAACCCTGATAGTTGCCGTAAGCAGTTGATGGCACGATAGCTAATATGCTGCCATATGCTTGAATATTTTTGATGCGAGCAAGTGCGCCGGGATTGTAAAATATGGTGGATGCATCCCAAGGTATAGCAGCTCCTGTGCCACCCATTGCAAGTTGTCTTATGCCTTGCACGTTGATCTGGTAGCCGGCCCCGAAAGAGGACAAGGACGCCATTACTAATGATGCTGCCAATAAGTGTTTCTTCATAAACCAGGTTTGTTAATTATAATATTTTATAATAGTGCACCGCACTAGTCGTGTAAGGTATGGTGATTTTTTTTTAAATCCAAGATGCAAAACAAAAAAACACTGCAAATATAAGTGTTATGAAATGGCAATACCAATGGTTGTGAGGCTAATTTTTACACTTTTTTCTGCTTGTAACGCAACAGCACAAGACTCCATTGTTGCCCCGGTAGTCAGTATATCATCACATAAAAGGATATGTTTGCCTGCAAGGTCCTTTTGGGCTGCTATGGCAAAGGCGCCGGACATATTATTTACTCTTTCGGTGCGGGTCTTATTGGTTTGGGTTTCGGTATTCCTCGTCCTCAATAGCAACTTGTCGTGCACGGGTATGCCGGTGGCCTCGCTAATGCCCTGTGCTATCAGCAAACTTTGATTATAGCCGCGCTTGGCCAGTTTGGCAGGGTGCAGCGGCACAGGTACTATCACATCTATTCCCCCCACCCATCCCGAAGCCATCAGTCTTCTGCCCCAATGCTCACCAAGGTAGAGCCCTATATCCTGTTTATTGTTATATTTTAGTCCGTGTACCATGTGCTGCAGGAGGCCGTCATTAGTAAAATACGCAAATGAGGCAGCTTTCATAAATGGGACACGACCCGCAAATCTCATCGCAGCATCATTATCAGCTATGGTATCATGCCCCGTTTCCGGCAGCAGCGCTTCGCAGCCAATGCATAGCACTCTTTCCTGTTTGGTAAGAGGTTTGCTGCACCCCTCACACAAATGAGGATAAAACAAGTGAATGAGGCCTTCTTTAAGTTCCCTTAGATACATGGATTGAATAGTAGTATAAATATAACCAATTATCTTTTAGATGCAGCACGCTACGCAGCGTGTAATTTTGCGGTGGCATGAAATTGTCACGCCTTCGGCTAAAAGGACAAAATGCCGCATTATGGGTAAGAAAATTGTAATACTTGGGGCCGGTTTTGCCGGTCTGCAATTAGCAAGGCGATTAAATGGCCCTCAATACGAGCTCACTTTAATAGATCAGAACAACTTCCATCAATTCCAACCCTTACTGTATCAGGTAGCTACCGCAAGGCTGGAACCAAGTGCCATCTCGTTCCCGCTACGCAAGGTTTTTCAGCGCAAAGAAAACGTACACGTGCGGATGGCAATGGTGACGGAAGTGGATACCGCTGCACAGAAAGTAATTACTAATGAAGGCGTATTTGAATACGACCAATTGGTCATTGCAACAGGTTGTGTTTCTAATTTCTTCGGGAATAAGCAGATTGAAAAATATGCGTTCCCTATGAAGTCTACCAGGGATGCGATCGCATTGCGCAACCGAATTCTCCTCAATTTCGAAGATGCATTACAGGCTGCCCCCGGGCAAAAAGAAGAGATCATGAATATTGTGGTGGTAGGTGGTGGCCCAACGGGTGTGGAACTTGCAGGTGCGATTGCAGAGATGAAGAAGAATGTCTTGCCTAAGGATTATCCCGACATGGATTTCTCTGAATTCAATGTGTATCTCGTAGAAGGTGGAGCACACGCGCTGCAAAACATGAGTAGCGCGTCGCAGGCTAAGTCACAGCAATACCTGGAGGCAATGGGTGTAAAGATGCGTATGAATGCTATAGTGCAGGATTATGACGGGCACGTAGTAACATTCAAAGACGGCACAACTATAAGAAGCGCCAATATGATATGGACTGCCGGGGTTATGGGCAGCATACCTGAAGGGATAGCGAAAGACGTCATAACCCGCGGAAACAGGATAGTTGTTGATGAATATAATCAGGTAAAAGGAATCAATAACGTTTTTGCTATCGGCGATGTTGCTTATATGGAAACCAAAGAATTTCCCAAAGGCCATCCCCAACTGGCCAACGTGGCCATCAATCAGGCAAAGAACCTGGCTAAAAATATCGGGAAACTCAGAGGTAATCAACAAATGGCTCCGTTCACCTACACCAATCCCGGCACCATGGCCACAGTAGGCAAAAGGAAGGCAGTTGTAGATCTGCCTTTTGCAAGTTTTCAGGGTGTGCTGGCATGGCTTACATGGATGTTTCTGCACCTGATGCTCATATTGAGTGTGAAAAACAAGCTGTTTATTTTCATCAATTGGATGATCAGTTATTTCACCAACGATACCACTCTTCGACTGATATTATTGCCAACCGAAAAGGAAACAGTCTTTGCTGAGATACATGATGGAGACAAGAATGTAATGACCCAAGAACATGTTAAGATAATGGCGGAAAGTGCAGAAGGAATAAAATAAATGGGTACTTTGGCACAATAAATGCTTTGTCAAAGTAATGGCTCAAACAATATTAGTAATAGACGATGAAAGGGCGATCCGTAAGGCGCTCAACGAGATATTGACCTTTGAAGGTTTTGTGGTAGACGAAGCGGTGGACGGAGAAGAAGGTATCAGAAAAATAAAAGAGAACAGCTACGACTGCATACTCTGCGATATCAAAATGCCCAAGAGAGATGGGATTGAGGTGCTGCAGGTAGCCCGGGAAGAGCGTCCGGATACACCATTCATAGTCATATCAGGACACGGTAATATTGAGACGGCAGTTGATGCCGTAAAGAAAGGTGCGTTTGACTATGTGTCGAAGCCTCCCGATCTCAATCGCTTGCTCATCACCCTGCGCAATGCGATGGACAAAAAGTCTCTGGTGGCCGAAACCAAACAGTTGCGCAAACGCATAACCCGCGGCAGCGAGATGATAGGCGAGAGCGAAGGAATCATGCGAATACAGGAAACTATAGCCAAGGTAGCACCTACCGATGCCCGCGTGCTGGTGACAGGAGAGAACGGGGTAGGTAAGGAGTTGGTAGCCCGTAAAATACATGAGCTCAGTAACAGGGCCGCCGGGCCGATGGTAGAAGTTAACTGCGCCGCCATTCCATCTGAGTTGATAGAAAGCGAATTATTTGGCCATGAAAAGGGCTCATTTACTTCTGCCATTAAGCAGCGTATAGGTAAGTTTGAACAGGCTAATGGGGGTACGCTCTTTCTCGACGAGATAGGCGATATGAGCCATGACGCCCAGGCTAAAATGCTGCGTGCGCTGCAAGAAGGCAAAATAACCCGCGTAGGCGGCGAGAAGGAAATAAAAGTAGACGTGCGTGTTATCGCCGCGACCAACAAGAATCTGCTGGAAGAAGTAGAAGCTAAAAAATTCAGACTCGACCTTTACCACAGGCTTAGTGTGATACTCATACACGTGCCATCCCTCAACGATCGCCGTGACGACATACCTCTGTTGGTAGAACACTTCCTGAAAGAGTTGAGTGAAGAATACAAGCAGCCGTCAAAAGAGATAGAGCCAGCTGCTGTAAAGGCTTTACAGGCATATAACTGGACTGGTAATATCCGCGAGTTGCGCAATGTGGTAGAGCGCCTCATCATTTTGTCAGATAAAAAGATAACCGCAAAAGATGTGGAGACTTACATCGTGAAATAGTTTTTGTCTGCACGATAAGAATAAGAAAGCCTGCCCGATCAGGCAGCCTTTCTTATTAATAAATCGCTTGTCGAAATCCTACAGCTGACAACGATACTTAGCATCACATTTCTTCCACGTTCTATCACATTGTCGCATTTATTGAAATTACCACACGGCTACTTTCTGTCTGTATGTTTTTGCAGCGGTATTTACTGAAAGCAGGTAAGTGCCCGCAGGCAGGTCACTAAGTGTAAATGTCATTTTTTGTGCCTGGCTGTTGCTGCCATTTTTCGATTCAATAACGTGCCCGGTAACATCGGTGATAACAACTGTAAATGCGCCTGCCAACTGTGGTATTTCTACGTTAAATACCCCCGAGGAAGGGTTCGGATAAACACTCAGGCTGGCGTCGATAACTATGTTCTTTACCTCATTTGGCGCGCCTATTACTTGCGCTACATTGTTGATCTCGTCAGTCAGATAAACTTTGCCTGTATTATCTACTGCTACGCCATATGGGCCTGCCAGTTCGGCATCTGCGGCATTTCCGCCATTTCCGCTGTATCCGCTGGTGCCATTACCTGCATAGGTGCTTATGGTGCCGTTGGGCATTATTTTGCGAATGCGGTGGTTGTTGTAGTCTGCAAAATAGAGTGAGCCATCCGGTGCTACCACCGCTTCTGTTGGGCTGTTCAGCAAAGCATGGTCGGAAAGGCCGCCGTCACCGCCAAAGCCAAACGAAGGGGCACCGGATATAGTGGTATCACCTGCATATCGGCTGATGTAGCCCGTAGGAAACACCTTACGTATCATGGCATTGCCTCGGTCCACTATGTACACATTGCCAAGTGTATCTACCGCTACACCGCTGGGATAATTGAGGGCTGCGCCGCCGGCATAGCCACCATCACCACCGTATCCGGCAGTGCCTGATCCTGCGAAAAGGGTAATGATGCCTGCTGTATCTACCCTGCGTATAAGTTGATTGTTGGCATCGGCAATATAGATGTTTCCGATATGGTCTACGGCTACGCCTGTTGGTGAGTTGAGTTCTGCAGATGTGGCCTGAAAGCCATCGCCGCCATATCCAGCAAATCCATTACCTGCAACTGTTGATATGTTGCCCGATAGGTCTATTTTGCGTACGCGGTTGTTATTGTCATCGGTAAAGAACACATTGCCATATTGGTCTACGGTCACGCTGGTAGGCTGATTGAGTAAGGCCGCCGAAGCCGGCCCGCTGTCACCCCCGAATCCTGCTACACCTGTACCGGCTATTGTATGTATAACCCCATCTGGGGTTACCTTGCGTATCACCGAATTACCTAGATCTGATATATATACGTTTCCAGCGGCATCGGCTGCGATACCCGCAGGTGCAAAACATTCGGCAGCAGTAGCAGGTCCATTATTGCCTGTATAACCGCTTACATGAGTACCGGCAAAAAGATTGATGATCTGAGCATGCACTCCCTGCGAAAGAAAAGAGGAAAGGATGAGCAGGGCAGCAAAAGGGTTGTAAAGGAATTTCATAATGACTATGTATGATTTTCGAATGAAAAATTAGACTTTTTTAGATTCTTAAACAAATTTTTGTCGGCCTACGCGGGGTCTACGTCAAACAGGATCTGCACATTGGCGTTACCTCTCTGGCTGAGAATGTATTGTTTCTGAGTTTTCAGGTACTCTTTTACAGACTCGATCAATTTGTTGTCGCGCGGGCATTTTATCCATATCTCCTGTATATATTGGTTGCGCACCCGCGATACAATAGCTGGCCCCGGCCCTTGTACGGCGATACCAGGTACGGTCAGCAAGGCTTGGGCCATAACATTGGCAGCGGCTATTGTCTTCGGCTCATCTGCATGTCTGAATATGACCTTGATAAGTCTGGTGAACGGTGGGTAAGCAAATGCCTCACGATACTTGATCTCATGCCGGTAAAAGGATTGCACATCATGATCTTTGACCCACTGCAGTACCGGGTGCTGCACATTGTAGGTTTGTATCAGCACGCGGCCATCTCCATCGGCCCTGCCTGCTCTGCCACTCACCTGCTCCATCAGCTGAAAGGCACGTTCGTTCACCCGGAAGTCGGGGTAGCTGAGCAGGCTATCTGCGCTGAGTATACCTACTACAGACACCGAAGCAAAGTCAAGCCCCTTCACCACCATTTGTGTGCCTACAAGTATGTCTATTTTGTTTTTGTCCAGTTGTGAGAGTAGCTCTGTCATGCTGTTTTTACGCCGCATACTATCCACATCCATACGTGCTACACGGGCATTGGGGAAGATCAACTGCACCTCTTCTTCTATCTTCTCTGTACCAAAGCTTTTGCTCGATAAGCTATTGCTGCCGCATGATGGGCACGAGTGCATTACTGCAGATTTAAGTCCACAGTAATGGCAGTGCATTTTATCTGTGCTCTTATGGTAGGTGAGCGATACCGCGCAATTCTTACATTGCGGCACCCATCCGCATACCGTGCACAACTGGAAGGGAGCATAGCCCCTGCGGTTCTGAAACAGGATCACCTGTTTGCGGTGTTGCAGTGCATGAAGTATAGCATCCTGCAGTTCAGGTGTTATCAATTTTTGCCCTGTCGCTTTTACCTTCTCCAGCGACTTGGCATTCACCACTTCTATATCGGGCATCTTCACACCCAGGTACCTGTCTTTTAGTGCCACATAAGCATACTTGCCTTGCTGCACATTATACAAGCTCTCCAGCGATGGCGTTGCAGATCCCAATATTACTTTCGCATTGAATAGTGATGCCAGGTAGATGGCCGCATCCCGCGCATGAAAGCGTGGTGCCGGGTCGCGTTGCTTGTAGGAACTGTCGTGCTCTTCGTCAGTAATCACCAGTCCCAGATCATTGTAAGGCAGCCACAGCGCAGAGCGAGGACCTACTACTATTTTGTAAATACCTTTACGCACTTTCTCCCATATCTCTACCCGCTCATTATTGCTGAAATGTGAATGGTATACGCCCAGCATGTCGCCGAAATAAGCAAGTAGTCTGGTTACAAGGTGGGTTGTAAGTCCTATCTCAGGTAGCAGCAATATAGCCTGCTTACCCGCTGCCAGGCACTCCTCTATCTTCTGCACATAGAGCAGTGTTTTGCCGCTACCGGTAACGCCATGCAGCAGAGCTACGTTCTTATCTTCAAGCCCTTTGTTCAGCTCGTCATAGGCCTTTTGCTGGGCCGTGGTAAATACTATTTCCTTTGATGCCACCACACCACGGGGCGCTATGCGGTCTACATCTTTTTCCTCTACTATAAACACCCCTTTATCCACCAGGGCCTTTACTTGTGCAGTAGTGGCATTGGTGCGGTCTATCAGGTCGGCCTGCTTCACTACGCCGTGTTTGGCAGTTAGTTCTGTATAGGCCATCAGCAGGTGGAGTTGCTTAGGTGCCCTAGATAGCTGGTCAAACAGTGCTATGAGCGCAGGTTCCTCTTGATAGGTAGCTGCCAGCATAAGTACCTTTTCCTTACGGGTACGGTAAGTAGGCTCCAGTGAGTCATTGATGCTGATGGCCTCTGCCTCCAGCAGTTCATTAAGCACTGTTGCAAAATGTTCTGCACCCGCCAGTGTACGCAGTTCTGTTATGGTTATTTCTTTTTTGGCTTGCAGCGCCTCCACTACAAAGTAGGCCAGATCGCTCCATTCGTGGGCGTCATCTGCGGCCGCTATCCACTCCAGCCTCGTCTCACCGGTAAGTTTCAGGTGGGCAGGTAGTGCCGCATTCATCACCTCACCCGGTGCTGCTATATAATATTGTCCTATCCAACGCCAGAAGAGGAGTTGCTGCTCATTTACCACCGGGTGGCGGTCTATGATCGCCTTTATCGGTTTTACGATGTAGGTCTCCGGCTTTTCATTATGCAGGCGCTCTACTATGCCGGAGTATTGCTTGTTCCTGCCCAGTGCCACTTCCACCCTCATGCCGGGGCGCAATACCTCCTGCATGTCTACGGGCACACCATAGGTGAGCAGTTGTGGTAGATTAAGTGGCAGGATGATATCAGCAAACATGGCTGCAAGTTAATTACAAATGCCATCTTTGGTTATTAGCATTGCCGCTATATGTATAACATAAAACAATTGTCTCGTGGCTGTATCGGCTAAAATGAGCCTTTAGTACCTTTATGCCCCCAAAACCTCTGACTATGGAAATTTTAGTAGCACATTTCGGCCTATCACCCAATTGTTTTGATGTTACATCAAGAATAAAACAAGATGTTGCTTCAGGCACTCTCAACAAGGTCTATACCGTACACGACTTCGGCGACCCGGTGCCTAAAAAGATGAAAGAGCTTACTATCATCTACAGCCACAACGGCAAAATAATCACTAAGGTTTTTAAAGAAGGTGTTGCAGTGGGCCCTATGGCGGTTGAGCTTCCGTAGACCAATATAAATCACTACTTTTTCAGCGTGAAAAAATGGCTCCTCATGTTTGCGGTTTTGTTCTGTAAGGTTGTATGCGCCCAGACGGCAGAATACGGCAACCTTGAGTCAGACGAATACAACGAACGCTACCTTGCGGACAAAAGAGACCTGGCACACTACGACATATACTTTGTGGGTGAGCTCCACGATTATATGCAGGTGCCGGAAGCCAAGCTGGCCGTGATCAGGTTTTTGAACAGGAACGACAGCGTGTCCGACGTGTTTATGGAGATAGGGCAAAGCGCCGCTTACCTCTATAACTGGTATCTGGAGACAGGCGACACAGCCTTTATCACTTCCCCTGCATTGGTTTACGCGGGTTCAAAAGAAAATAAAGAGTTTTGGAGAGGCCTGTACGAGTACAACAAAACCCTTTCAAAAAAGATTGTCATTCACGGCATGGACTTCGAGCGCATGGAGTTCATGAAGGTGCTGAAAATGTTAAAGCAACACACCAATGAGGTACAGCAAACACCATTCCTGTTGTCAGTAGATAGCCCTAAGATCACAACCGTCAACTATGATCAGCTGGGTAAGGTGATCAATAATTTCAGAGATGACATACAGCAAAATGAACAAGTGTATAAAGAACTCTATTGGTCAGACTTTAAGCTGGTTCAGGATATTATTCTCAATGAAAACACTTACGCAGCATACGCTCAGCGTGATTCAACCATGTTTGTTAATATTCGTAAGCAGGTGCAAGAGCAGAATATCCGCAAGTATCTGGTTTTTGCTGGTCTCAATCATTGCAACAGGTCAGATAGCGCAACACTTTACAGCAGGTTGCTGAGCTTTGTCAGGCAACAACCTGGGTATAGCGAAGACAAAAGAAAGATCGTCAATATAGCGATGCTTTGCTATTCTTGTTATATCGGGGATGCCTACGGTAAACGAATAGAATACGATGGCCCGATAACCTATAAAAGCGATAAGATATTAATGAGGGATATTTTCAAAAACGGCGTCGGTCACGGTCTTGCATGGGTAGTTCAGCCCGCGCGCGGGAATAATTCGTTGGTTACGGACTTTTCTCAATTGTTACTATTGATCGATGGCTCTGGCAATCGGAATTAACGCAACTCCTTATCCACAAACAGGTCGCTCGCTATCCTATCAGCAAACAACCTTCCCTGCTGTGTTAGCTTCAAGATGTTACCTTCCCGTATCATTAGTTTGGGGTCCACATCCCGCTCCGCTTGCTTTTCTATAATGGTCACATATTCACTGTGCCATTCCCGTGCTATTTTGTTCAGGTCGCAGCCCCACATCGTGCGCAGAGAGGTCATTATGTATTCGTTCAGGTGCTCGATCGGTGTCAGCTTTTCTTCTTCAAATGTCAGCTGCTTATGCTCCAGCAGGCTGGTGGCATACTGCGCATTATTAGCCACATTCCATCTGCGTGTGATCCCGTTGAACGAGTGTGCCGACGGCCCTATACCCAGGTAGGGCTTGCCTTTCCAGTAATTGGTATTGTGCACGGCATGCATGCCCGGCAGCGCCAGGTTCGATATTTCATAATGCTCATAGCCATTCGCTTCAGCAAATGCCGAAAGCAGCTCAAATTGCCCTGCCGCCTGTTCCGGGTCCACGGGTCGTTCTTTCTTTTGTTTTATGGCATGGTGCAGCGCCGTCTTTTCTTCTACCGTCAGCGCGTAAGAAGAGAAGTGGGGTATGCTCAGTTCTTTTAGCTTGGCCAGATTTTCTTTCCACGCTTTATCTGTAAGTCCCGGCGTGCCATATATCAGGTCTATGCTCTGGTTGGTAAATCCCACGTCTTGCGCTGCTTTTATGGCATAGTCCGCCTGTTGGGCATTATGCGCCCGTTTCATGTATTGCAGGTCCTCATCTCTGAATGATTGCACGCCTATGCTTAGCCTGTCTATAGGGGTAGCGCGCAGTTCTTTCAGGTATTGTTTGCTCAGGTCGTCGGGGTTGGCCTCCAGCGTGCACTCTATGAGCCTGTGGACAGGGTAATACTTGTGTACGGTGTCAAAAATGATATTGATCTCATCGGCAGTGAGCAATGACGGGGTGCCGCCGCCCAGGTATATGGTCTCTATGGGGGTGTCTTGCAGGTAGTCGCGCTGCAGTGCCAGCTCGGTGAGTATGGCCTGCAATACACTGTCCTTATTGCGCAGCGATGTGGAAAAATGGAAATTACAATACACGCATGCCTGCTTGCAAAAGGGTATATGCAGGTATATTCCCCCCTTGGGTTTCGCAGGGTGACCCAGGTTATTATTTGTTTCCATCGCTGGGGCAAAATTACACTAATGACATCGTGTTAGCGCAAATAGGTGTTAGGCCGATTTCGGATAAGCGGGATAGATATTAACAACAGATAGTGGATAAATAAATGCCTGTAATAGGCATTTGTAAATAGTAGGGACATTTTAAAGAAGTAATTTTGCACACTGTCTATGCGCATTTTTCGGTACCTCATCTGTTGTTTATTCCTTTTTACGGGCTTTGAGGCCGGCGCTACCGTGCGCGCAGGGCTCTATGGCATACCATATTATGGCGATACTACAGTATTGAATCAGGGTACTGCAAAGTTGGCAGACAGCATGCTGGCCACCCACCCTATGTTGGCCACCCGGTTCATCATTAGTGATGTAGAGCTGCCGCACAGCAACATGTCGCAGACCGCCGACTTCTATCTGCTGCTCTTCCTTTGCCTTATGCTGGGCATCATCAGGTTCGCAGATACCAGGTATTTTTATAATCTGTGGCTCGCTTTCTGGAATCCCACACTCAGTAACCGCCAACTCAAGGACCAGCTGCAAGGGGCAGGACTCCCCAATTTGCTCATGAATATCTTTTTCACCATTGCTGAGGGTTCATATATCTATTATGTCGTCAGGTATTATACCCCTCACCATTCAGGTGTCATTCCACCATCACTGCTCATCATCATGCTCATTGCGGGCACTGCATTAATATATGTGGCCAAATATGCTGCTGTGCGTTTCAGCGGGTGGGCCTTCCGGGTAGAGGGGGTTACAGAACATTACCTATTCAATGTTTTTCTGATCAATAAAGTGCTTGCAATCATCCTGGTGCCATTCATCATTATCCTGGCCTTTGCCGATAAAAATGTCGCCCAGCAGATGATAGTTATCTCTTTTATTATCGCAGGCATATTATTATTAAATCGTTATATCAGGTCGTGGCAGGTGTTCGGTTCATTTTTCCAGTACAGCAAATTTCATTTTTTTATGTACCTTTGCGCCTCCGAATTATTGCCATTGGCGGTATTAATGAAGTTATTGGTTAAAGGGCTAATGTTTTATTAGGTCATTATTATATCAACAAAGTTTCAAAGAAGTCCGAAATCCTTACGTATGGCCAAAGCTGTTAATCCAAAAAAGAAAAGCGCCGAAAAAAAAGAACCTAAGGTCAGCAGTATATTAATAACGCAGCCACGCCCTGAAACTGAAAAGTCGCCCTATTTCGATCTTGCAAAGAAGTATGAGATTAAAGTTGATTTTCATCCGTTCATAAGGGTGGAGGGCCTTAGTGGCAAGGAATTTCGCAAACAAAAAGTAGATATTGCCGAACATACAGCAATCATTTTCACCAGCCGCAATGGTGTCGATCATTTCTTTCGCATCTGCGAAGAACTGAAAGTAAAGGTGTCGCAGGATATGAAATATTTCTGCATCACCGAGGCAGTGGCTTTATACCTTCAGAAATTCATTCTTTACCGTAAAAGAAAAGTGTTCTTTTCAGCCGATGGCAGCACTGCAGGGCTTATAGAGGTCATCGGTAAGCACAAGAACAATGAAAAGTTCATATTACCTATCTCCGATAGTGGTAAGAACGATATTGCCCAATTCATGATCAAGCATAGCGTCAAATATTCTGAGGCGGCATTATATCGCACTGTCTCTAACGATATCGCTTCCGTTATGAAGATGGCTTATGATATGATCGTATTCTTCACGCCATTCAGTGTGCAAACATTGTTTGACTTCGATCCTGAATTTAAGCAGAATGGCACGCTCTTAGGCGCTTTTGGACCCACTACTTCCAAGGCTGTTGAAGATAAAGGATTACGGCTCGATGTTAAAGCTCCGGCTGTTAATGCACCTTCTATGGTGGCCGCATTGGAAATGTTCTTATCGCAAGCCAAAAAATAGTTCCACTTTCTGCCGTTGTGTTGTCTTTCTATTATACAATACTTTCATGCTCCTGTGTGTTTGCCGGCTCATATTGCCATTGATGCAGGTTTATAACTCAGTCTGTTTCATTGGCTATCGGACAATAACAGAGCCTTAATGATTTTTTTATAATATTCAGGTGTTTGTTTCGTTTATTTGGCAACACAAACGCCTTCATGAAATACCTGTTTACTTTCCTCTTGTTGTTGTTTTTGTCACCGCCCGGGCAGGCCACATCGGTTTCCATTGGGTTCGCTTCTGATAAACTGACTGTATGGAGATATTGGGAAATAAATGAACAAGGCAGACCTGTGCCCAGGATGATCGTATATAACAAAACTGACTCATCGGTTACACTTTGCGTAACGAAAACCGAATATGACAGCCTTACCCTCAAAGGCCGCACAATGATGAAAGACAGGTATCATATGGACAATGATACAGCCATGGCCCCTGCTGAACTGGCGCCTCACACCTGCGGCATATACGATATGCGGGCATCGCGCGAAAGTGGACTATACGATGAGCTTTTTGCAGATGGCCAATCATGTGGCATCCTCCCCGATATGGGGGCACTTCAGTTAGGTAAGTATGAACATAAGTACTACTCTCGCGAAAGCTATGGCAACCCCTGCCCATGCCTGTTTGGCGTTGACGACCTCTTCTCAGAGCGGAATAAAGCGATCAAAATGACCCTCTATTTCAATTGCGATTACAAGGACCCCAGAGAAACTTTCTGGCAGCTTTCAGCAGAGATCAACGAGGGCGTAAAAAGCATCTTGTTGGAGGTAGAAGGTGAAGGCGGCGAAACCTATTCTATGGACGCTACTCTGCCTAAGGTATCATTTCATGTCCCTGTGCAGTACGCCAGCGTTTTCATTATAGAAGCCACGTACAAATTGGCTAAGAACACCATCATCCCGTCTGTAAAAATGCGCAGGTCTTTTGCATATGGAGATTCCGGTTTCGAGTTGCCGCTTTTCGTAAAGGAAGCTAACCGCTAACTTTGCCAAATGGCTAACCGACTCATTAGTGAACAAAGTCCCTACTTACTACAACATGCCCACAATCCCGTGGATTGGTATCCGTGGTGCGATGAAGCCTTCGAAAAGGCTAAAACCGAAAACAAACCCGTACTGGTAAGCATTGGTTATGCCGCTTGCCACTGGTGTCATGTTATGGAGCACGAGAGCTTCGAAGACGAGAGCACTGCGCGATACATGAACGAGCACTTTGTGTGCATCAAAGTAGATAGAGAAGAGCACCCCGATGTCGATCACATGTACATGGATGCAGTGCAGGCCATAAGTGGTAGCGGCGGCTGGCCGCTCAACGCATTTGTTACGCCCGATAGGGTCCCATTTTATGGAGGCACATACTACCCGCCCAGGCCGGCATACAGCCGCCCGTCGTGGATACAGGTATTGCAGCGTATGGCGCAGATATGGGCGGAGCAAAATGATGAGGTGCAACGGCAGGCAGAGCAAATGGTCAATCATCTCAGGCAGTCTTCTATGCGCATGTTTGGCAAGGCTAACGCAGGTTGGGATGTAGAATTGTGCCGGAAAATAGCTGCCAACTTACTCAACCATGCCGATAAGGAAAAAGGTGGGTTTGGCGCAGCGCCTAAATTCCCCGGTACTATGGCCATAAGCTACCTGTTAGAGTATCACCGTTTTACGGGTCATGAAGACGCGTTGGCCCACGCGCTGCGTAGCCTCGATGCCATGGCCGATGGTGGTATCTACGATCAGTTGGGTGGCGGCTTCGCACGTTATTCCACTGACAGGGAATGGCTGGCACCTCACTTCGAAAAAATGCTCTACGATAATGCGCTGCTTGTAGGTGCCTATTGCGACGCGTATACCCTTACACGAAATGAACGGTACAAGGCCATCATAGAGGAGACCATAGCCTTCGCCGAACGGGAGCTGAAAAGCCCTGAAGGTGGTTACTATTGCGCCCTTGACGCAGATAGCGAGGGCATAGAAGGTAAATTCTATACCTGGACATGGAATGAATGGCTGCATGATCTTGGGGGCGATGAGCCTGTTGCCGCTACATATTTTGGTATTACTGAAGCAGGCAATTGGGAGCACACCAACATACTGCATGTGGCCTGCAGCACTGCTGAAACAGCACATATACACGCTTGTACCGAGGCAGATGTGACGGCTATTGTAGATCGTGTAAAGGCTGCACTGTTAGCAGTGCGTAACAATCGCATACGGCCTATCACAGACGATAAATGCCTCTTGTCCTGGAATGCGTTGATGAATATTGCCCTATGCAAAGCCGCAACAGCCCTGCAGAGCGACGATTATCGCGACCGGGCTGCGCAACATATGACATGGATGCTGCAGCAATTTGGCTGCAATGATCAGCTAAAGCATACCAGCAAAAACGGTATTGCTAAAATACCTGCTAAGCTCGATGATTATGCATACCTTATACAGGCGATGCTGCAACTGGCTTCGCTTTCAGGCGACGAGGCACTGGTGCTGAAAGCGGTCGATCTCCTGGAAGTAACGCTTCGTGATTTTGTACATGAGGAGGGCTTTTTCTACTATACACCTGTAGGCCAGGCAGATATCCCGGTGCGCAAAGTAGATCTGTATGACGGGGCTACCCCCTCGGCAAACGCTGTAATGGCGCACAATCTATGGCTATGCGGCATGTGTATGGAACGCACCGGGTGGATAGATATGTCAGTGAAAATGTTGCGCGATATGACCGGTAATGCAGCTAATCATGGCTATTCATTCGCCTATTGGGCCCAATTGATACAACGAAACATCGTAGGAATGAAAACCGCAGTGTGCACAGGTGTCGGGGCACAACCGTTAGCGACAGAACTGAAGACGAACTACCTGCCCAACGCTTTCATCTTGTTTTCAGATAATCAGCACACAGTACTGCCAATAATGGCAAATAAATTTTCTCAAGACAAAAAGTATATATTTGTGTGCTCCGAAGAAGCATGTTTACCCCCCGTGAGTAGCGTGGAGCAAGGGGTAGGGCTTATAGCTAAAATCATTATGTAACGGCCTTTTTGCAGATATGCGGAGTTATTTGTTAACATTTTTTTACGGAAAGTTGTATTTTTGGAAAAAACTTTGAATATTGTGCTTCGGTTTTTAAGACCCATGTCCTGAAACCGTGATTTTTTACTTGCCAAATTGCTTAAAAACAATAGATAATAGTATGAAAAAACAATCCCTGAAGGTCTCTGCTTTAGCATTGCTCGCATTCGCTGCAAGCTGTGGAAAAGGGGGCTCCAACGGCCAGTTGATAGGTGACCAGACCAGGCTTAATTACAAAGCCCCGGTGCCATTGGGCATGGTGTACGTCCCATCAGGTACGTACAAAATGGGTGCCAGTGATGAGGATATTCGTGGCAGAAATGATGCGACTATCCATACTGTTCAGGTAAATGGTTTTTACATGGATGGTACGGAAATATCCAATCAGGAATATCGTCAGTTTACCAACTGGGTAAAAGACTCTATTGCGCATACCATATTAGGTGATTTCAAAGATAATGCTGATGGTACGCAGCGTATCGATTGGGCTAAGCGTATTAAGTGGAACGATGCTGAAACTCAGGATCAGTTAGCTTCTATGTACATCCAGGCTGAACAATCAGGATGGGGCAAAAAAATGATCAACACGACAGTACTTATGTATCACTATGAGTCCTTTGACTATCTTGGCGCATCTAAGATGAAGGGACAGAAAGAATATAATGAGAAATTATTCGTTGTAAAGAGCGATCCTCCTATTTACCCGGATACTACCGTATGGGTTCGCCAGTACGCCTACTCTTATAACGAGCCTATTTCTCAGCAGTATTTCTGGTTCCAGGGTTTTAATACTTACCCAGTGGTCGGTGTTAACTGGTATCAGGCTAATGCATTCTGCGATTGGAGGACTCACCTATGGGCTTCTGAGCGTGAAAAAGCTAAAATGTATACCGAGAGCAGGTTCCGTCTGCCTAGCGAAGAAGAGTGGGAGTGGGCTGCACGTGGTGGCCGTAACGAATCTCCTTATCCTTGGGGCGGTCCTTATATCATCAACAAAAAAGGCTGTTACCTGGCTAACTTCAAACCTCAGCGCGGTAACTACTCTGCCGATGGTGGCTTGTACACGGTTCCGGTTGATAAATACGCAGCTAATGATTACGGATTGAAGAACATGTCAGGTAACGTATCTGAGTGGACTTCATCAGCATACTTTGGCGGTACATACAATCAGGTGGCAGATCTTAACCCGTCAATTACTTATGCTAATAAAAAAGGTGACGATATCATGCTGACACGTAAAGTGGTTCGCGGTGGTAGCTGGAGAGATGTTGCTTACTTCCTTCAGGTGGGTACCCGCGACTACGAATATGCGGATACTGCTAAGCCTTACATCGGTTTCCGTTGCGTATATACTGAGGTGTTACCATCCCTCAGCAACAGGCGCCCAATGAGGAACAGATAAAATATTAACCGTAGGTAATAAAATAAAATTTCTAACGTAACGTTAATAACCTAAGAAAATAAACTAAATAGAAATGAATCCGGTAACACTCTTTTTTGAAACGAACAGGGGTAAATATGTTAAGAACTTGATCATCGGTCTCGGTGCCTCTGTGGTACTCTTGGGTGCGCTTTTCAAGATTCAGCACTGGCCAGGTGGTGCAGTAATGCTTACGATCGGTATGTCTGTTGAGGCATTCATCTTTGCGATGCTCGGCCTGCTCCCGCCACACCACGATTACTACTGGGAGCGTTTCTACCCGAACATCACTGAAAGTCCGGAGGTGGAAGCTCACCGCAAAGGCATCAAGATGACTCATGGTGCTGTCGCTGACAACAAACCTGGTGGCTCTGCAATGGCGTCATTGGATAAAATGATGGAAGAAGCGCAGATCAACCCGGCCAGCCTGAAACGCCTGAACGAAAATTTCGGCAAATTCGGCAACACGGTAGAGCAAATGAAGGATATCACTCACGTTACAGCTGCTACTGAGAACTACTCAAAGAGCGCTAACGAGGCTGCTGAAGCGCTTGGTCAGATGAAAACTACTTTCCAGGGGGCTACTAAGTCTATGAGTTCATTCAACAATGCAGCTGAAGATACTGCTAAGTTCCACGACCAGGTAGTTGTTCTGTCTAAGAACCTCGGTACATTGAATGACATTTATGAAGTAGAACTGCAGGACGCTAACAACCATCTGAAAGCTATGAATAAATTCTATAGCAATCTGGTTTCTGCTTCTGATGCAATGGCCAACAGCGCTAAGGATGCAAACAGTGCTAAAGAGCAGATCGGTATGCTGGCTAAAAACCTTACTACGCTCAACCAGATATATGGCAACATGTTGTCTGCTATGCAGGGACGTTAATACCAAATACAAGACCGAAATATTATTATAACTCACTTATAGTAAAAGTAAAAGAATGTCTATACCTAAAGAGCCGCGGCAGATCATGATCAACCTGATGTATCTGGTTTTGACAGCACTGCTGGCCCTCAACGTATCTAATGAGATCCTTAACGCCTTCAAGACGTTGAGCAATAGCATAGATAAATCAAACCAATCAATTACTCAGAATACTGATGAGCTTTACAAAGCTATTCAGGAAGGTGAGAAGGAGAAAGGACAATATGATAAGGTGCACAAATACAGGCTTCAGGCCGATGATGTTGTGGCTAAATCCGATTCAATGATCGCCTACCTTAATAACTGGAAGAAGAGGATCATTATGGAAGCTGGAGGATATGATAAGGAAGAGAAGAACTTACCTGCCAACTTATCTAACATCGACGCTACCACTAAGTTATTGGTAGAAGAGAAAGGTGGAGATACGTTGAAAAAGAGGATACTTGACCTTCGTCAATTTTTGTTGAGCAGTGTACCTTTAGATTCTGCAGGCTTTTCTCCTTTGATGCCACTGAATATTCAGCCGGTGAAAAAATCAGATAACAATCCGCATGCAGACTGGAACATGGAAAACTTCGAGCACATGCCATCTATCGCTGCACTAGCACTGTTCTCTAAATTTCAGAATGACGTTCGCAGCAGTGAAGCTATAGTTATCAGAAGGCTTGCAGAATTGGCCCATACTAAGGAGTTGAAGTTCGATACTCTTGTGGCCATAGCTATTCCTAAGAGTACTTATTTGTTACAAGGCGACAAGCTTGAAGCTAATATACTCCTGGCTGCATTCAATAAGGCTAACAAACCAGACATACATGTAGCACAGGGTGGTGGTAGTGCTAAACCTGTTGAAAATGGTGTTATTCCATGGGAAACCACGGTAACAGGTACTGGTATGCAGACCGTTGCAGGTACACTTACTTATCAGGCTCCAGGTCAGGATCCTAAATCATATCCTTGGAAGTTTGAGTACATGGTGGGTTCTACCGGTGCATCACTTCAGTTAGATAAGATGAACGTGTTCTACATAGGTGTTGATAACCCGGTAACAGTGAGTGCTGCTGGTTACTCTATAGAGGCTGTATCTCTGGAACTTCCGGCAGGTGCTACACAAACCGGTTCTAATGGTCACTATGTTATCAAGGTAAATGGTCCTAATCCTAACTTTGCAGTAAATATTATGGCAGTACCTAAGTCAGGTGGTGCACCAGTTAAAATATCTTCAATGCCTATCAGGATCAAAAGGATTCCGGATCCGGTGGCATATGTCCTGAATAAAAATCAGGGTACTATGTCTGCTGCGTTATTCCGTGAGGCTATCGCTCCTCAGGCAAAACTGGAGAACTTTGATTTTGATGCCAAGTTCATCATCAGGGAATTTACATTCTCTATGACGCCAAAAGGACAGGATATCGTTGGTTCTTTCACTGCCAAGGGAGATGCTCTCGGTACCCGTTTCTCTAATAGCGCGGATATCACAAAGGCAATGACAAGGTGCAAACCAGGTGACAAGGTATATATTGAAGGTATCAAGGCCGTTGGACCTGATGGAACAACTCGTTTGTTGAATCCTATCATTCTTTCATTGAATTAATTAACTTCGTAAAAAATACAAAGGATATGACCATCCTGAAGACATATAAATTGACTCTTTCCGTAGCCCTGTTATTGGGTTCTGGTGCGGTGTTTGCACAAAAAGGCACAACAGACCAGCCGATCGGTACAAGTACCGATTATCCGGGTGTGACTAAGAACTGGGCTCCGTCAAAAACACCGGATGGTGCTTACGACCACGTAAGGCACGATAGGAATGTTCCTATTCCTTGGCAGCCGATCCGTGAGGCGGACATCCTCTGGAAAAAAAGGGTTTGGCGGGAGATAGATACGCGTGAAAAACAGAACATTGGTTTCCGCTATCAGGGAGATGAAAATACCGGTGGTGGTATGTTCATAGAAATACTCATCGATGCTATCAAGCGTGGTTATATCACTGCGTATTCTGTGAACGATGACCGTTTTACTGCAGAGCTGACAAAAGACCAGCTGATCGAACAACTGACGCTAAAGCCGGATACACAGCAGATAGAAGATCCGGTTAGCGGCCAGATGATCACCAAGATCATCCGCAAGGACTTCAAACCTGAAGAAATTACTAAGTTCAGGATCAAGGAAGACTGGATTTTCGATCGTAACGAAGGTAAGATGGTGGTTAGAATAGTAGGTATCGCTCCGGTTAAGGACGTTTATGGCGACAATGGCGATTTCCGTGGTCAGCAGGCTATGTTCTGGTTATACTATCCGGATATCCGCGGCGTATTGGCTAAATATGAGGTATTCAACCCGCAGAACGATGTATACCGTTACACTTGGGACGAATTCTTTGAAAGCCGTCAGTTCTCTAGCCGTATCTACAAGGTGAGCAATTCTCTGGATGCTAAGTTTGAAGAGATATATGGTATCGATGCTCGCGGTAAAATGGAGTCTCTCTACGAGAGTCAGCAGACTGCTAACGAGATATTCAATAAGGAACATGATATGTGGGTTTACTAATCTGTACACCGCTACAACATAACTAATTTGAAATGCGCCGCCACTTGCGGCGCATTTTTATTATTTTGCGATCCAATTCTGTTGCATGAGTACAAAACAAAAACCTAGGCTCGAAGTATGTTTTTCGCCGGCTTTACTTCATCTCTATGATACTAAAGACGTAGTAGTGGTGATCATTGATGTTTTTCGCGCCACATCTACCATCACTGCAGCTTTGCACAATGGGGCCAAGTGTATCATACCCGTTGCATCGGTGCCGGAATGTATTGAATTAGGGCTCAGGATACCCGGTAGTATTACTGCGGGTGAGCGCGATGGTAAGGTAGCAGAAGGTTTGCAATATGGCAATTCGCCATTAGAATACCCTAAAGAGTTCGTATCAGGTAAAACCATCGTGTTGACCACTACTAACGGTACTCGTTTGTTGCACATGGTGGAAGGGGCCGCTTCCATAGTAATTGGCTCATTCCTCAACCTTACTGCTGTATGCGATCATTTGTTGGCGCAGGGCAAAAATGTATTGCTGGGTTGTGCCTCGTGGAAGGATAGGGTAAATCTAGAGGATTCATTATTCGCGGGCGCAGTCGTCGACCGTATAGGCCATGAGTTTGATATCAACTGCGATAGCGCCAGGATGGCTAAATACCTTTATCAATTTTCTATAAGGGACAATTTTATAGATTTTCTGAAAGACAGTTCACACTATAAGCGTTTGGCTGCTTTCGGTTTACAGGAAGATATGAAGTATTGCGCAACAGCCGATTTGCACCCCATAGTTCCGGTCCTGCACGGCAGTGAGATCATTGCTTTATCCTGAAAATATAGACCATTGAATTTACTCGGATAGCATGGCAAAAAAATCGAACAAGCAGCAGCAACCCGCTACCTCCAGGCCTTCACCCGCAAGACCTGTAGTGAAGTCCCCCAAAATAGTAGAGCAAAAGAAAGAACCATCAGCACTCAGGAATCACCTGTTCATCGTTGCCGGTATACTTCTGGCTACGTTTGCTGCGCTCTATCCATCACTAAGTAATCAATTCACCAATTGGGATGATCCCGGTTATGTGATCAACGAGCAGATATTTAAGAATCTATCTGCTGTAAGCTACCACGATATACTCACCAAGTCTATCATGGGTAACTACCACCCGCTCACTATGCTTACCTATGCGTGGGATTATAGTGCTGGCAATCTCGAACCATACCATTATCATTTACAAAGCCTCTTATTTCATTTGGGCACAGTATTACTTGTCTATTGCTTTGTGCAGTTACTAACAGGTCGTATGCTGGCAGCCGCTATTACAGCCTTGCTATTTGGTATTCACCCTATGCACGTAGAGTCTGTAGCATGGGTCTCAGGGCGAAAAGATGTTGTCTATGGATTTTTCTACATGGGCGCATGCATCGCTTACTTGTATTACCATCGCACGCTGGGTAGCAAAAAGTGGTTATGGTACGCAGGTATTGTCGTGCTTTTTCTCTGCTCGCTATTGTCAAAGCCGGTTGCAGTTATTCTGCCTGTTACTTTGCTGGTCATTGATCTTTTTGAAGGCAGGCTATTCAGATGGAACAGCGCGCCCGTCAATTTTTCTGAAACAGGGGCGGTAGCGCAACCTAAGGTCAATTACCTATCGGTATTTGTAGAAAAGGTCCCTTTCTTTTTGATGTCTGTTGGTTTTGGTATCCGCTCTATTCAGGATCAAAACCAATTCGGAGCACTAGGTACGCAGGGCGAGCATTTTAACGCCATAGAGCGTATTGCACTAGGTGGCTATGCACTGGTCACTTATTTATGGAAGGCAGTAGTACCCGTTAAGCTGCTCTGCTTTTATCCCTATCCTTTGCAAGAAAAAGGTTCTTTACCCGCTGTATACTACATATATCCGCTTATAGCTGCCGTAGTACTCGTGGCTATATTCTGGTTCGCAAGAAAGAATAAAGGCATCATTTTTGGCATGCTTTTCTTCCTTACCAATATTGTCTTATTACTGCAGTTCATCCCGGTAGGTGGCGCTATCATTGCAGATAGGTACTCTTATATTCCTTACCTCGGTCTTATTTTTATGTTGGCATGGGCCGTGTCCTCTTTGTTTCAGGAAAAGGGTAATAAGCAGATAGGGCGTATAGCAGTTGCGGGCGTAGCAGTATACGCTTTATTTATCGGTGTATTGAGTAACGATCGCTGCAGGGTATGGTATGATGCACTCAGCCTGTGGCGCGATGAGATAGAAGTGGAACCCGTGCGTGCCCCCAACGCCTATAATAACCTTGGCTTTCGGTATTACCAAAAATTCAACGAATCTCCTAGTCCGGCTGAGCGTAAGATATACTACGATTCCGCTGCTATGCTGCTCAACAGGGCTATACAATTGCAGCCCGATTTTGTGAACCCATACATCTCATTGGGCGAACTGCAGCGCAGTAACGGCGAATATCCTGCTGCTAAGATTAATTACTACACAGGCCTGAAGAAGAGTAAAGAAAATGAACAGTCCGCAAATGCCTATATGGGCCTGGCTATTACTTATAGCATACTATATAGCCAAACGCATTTGCAATCAGATAAGGACTCGGCAAAGTACTGTTTTATAAAAATATTTGAACTTAAGCCTTTTAACCCCGAAGCCCATAGTAACTATGCTAACTATCTGGATATGACAGATGAGAAGCAAGCGGCGATAGTAGAGTATGGAAAGGCCATCGAACAAAATCCCGATATTTATTCGCCGTACCTCAACAGAGCCCGCGCTCTACAGCGAATGAAAAACTACAGCGAAGCGCTTAAAGATTTTGCCAGATCTATAGATCGTAAGCCCGAAGATTTTGCCAGATCTATAGATCGTAAGCCCGATTTGGGAGAGATATATTTCTATCGCTCACAGTGTTATGTTGACATGAATAATTTACCTGCTGCACTTGCAGACGCCGATAAAGCGAAGTCTCTCGGATTTGTGCAGTTCCCTAACGGCTATTATGAATATTTGAAGAGTAAGGGGGGAGGCAGATAATATCGAGGAGCAAATAATATCAAGGGGCAAAACAGTTATTGATGTTTTAATAACATAGGATGTCAACACATGTCACTCTGAATTTGTCCCGCATGATTTCGGGAGGGTCGGGGTGAATTTGCAGTTAGCGAAGACTACGTATCATTTTTGTTAGCGGCTTATTATAACACTACTTTTTATTTACTTTGCTATAAAATAAAACGAATAATGTCAAGTACTACATTTTATACTCGCTTGCAGAAGGAATTACAGGAGATACAGGATGCCGGTTTATTCAAGAATGAACGCATCATAGCATCAGAACAGGGTGCGGAAATTACCGTTAACGGTAAGTCCGTGCTTAATTTTTGTGCCAACAATTATCTTGGCCTGTCATCTCACCCCAAGGTGCTGGAAGCTGCAAAAAAATCAGTAGACTATCGCGGTTATGGTATGAGCTCTGTGCGTTTCATCTGCGGTACTCAGGATATACACAGAGAGCTGGAACAGAAGATCGCTAAGTTCCTGGGTACAGAAGATACTATCCTTTACGTTGCATGCTTCGATGCCAATGGTGGTGTATTCGAGCCGTTACTCGGCGAAGAGGATGCCATCATATCCGATGAGTTGAACCACGCATCCATCATTGACGGTGTGCGTTTATGCAAGGCTCGCCGTGGCAGGTACAAACATAACGATATGGCCGATCTCGAGGCGCAGCTAAAAGCAAATATGGACGCACGTACGCGCCTGATTGTCACCGACTCAGTATTCTCTATGGATGGTACTATTGCCCAGCTTGATAAGATATGCGACCTCGCCGATAAATATGATGCACTGGTAATGATAGATGAAAGCCATTCCTCTGGGTTCATGGGTGCTACAGGCCGTGGTGTGCACGAGCTCTGCGGCGTCATGGGTCGTATAGACATCATCACGGGTACTCTGGGCAAGGCGCTTGGTGGGGCATCTGGCGGGTTCACCAGTGGTAAAAAAGAAGTGGTAGATATGCTGCGTCAGCGCAGCCGTCCATACTTGTTCTCTAACTCCCTGGCGCCATCTATAGTAGGTGCTTCTATTGCTGTGCTCGATATGCTCAGCGAGACAACCGCACTTCGCGACAAGCTGGAAGAGAACACGCTCTATTTCCGTAAGCGTATGACAGATGCCGGTTTTGATATCAAGCCGGGTACACATCCTATTTGTCCGTTGATGCTCTATGATGCAGTAGTTGCCCAGAAGTTCGCAGCTCGTATGCTCGATGAGGGTATCTATGTTGTAGGCTTCTTCTATCCGGTTGTTCCTAAGGGCCAGGCACGTATTCGTGTGCAGATATCTGCAGGCCACGAACGCCACCACCTCGATACCGCTATAGATGCGTTTATCCGTGTAGGTAAAGAGCTGGAAGTAATTAAGTAAGACGTTCACCCCCATTGATACTAAGCCGTCACATTTGTGACGGCTTTTTTGTTCTCTGGCAGTTAAACCCGAACCTATTTTTTCTTAATTTTATATCATGGATGTCAGGGAGCCCGCTATAGCATATGGCAAGAGTCACTTTACCATCGGGGAGTATCTCGAGATGGAAGACGCCGCCACAGAAAAACATGAATATTATAAGGGAGAGATATTCGCTATGTCCGGAGCAAAGCTGGATCATAATATCGTCACATCAAATCTGTACAGCAATATCGGGCATCTGCTGAAGGGCAAACCATGCAGGCCCCTCGGTAGCGACTTCCGGATCCACATCGAAAAGAATACACTTTTTACTTACCCCGATCTTTCTGTCTTCTGCGGCGAAATCCAGACGCTCAACAATGACGAAATGAACGCACTCAACCCAACAGTCATTTTCGAGGTATTATCACCATCTACCAAAAGCTACGACAGGGGAGAGAAATTCATGTTATACAGGGACATCCCTTCTCTCCGCGAGTATATTTTGGTCGATCCGCTCTCTATAAAAGTGGAAGCATATGCCATCAATGCCAATGGCAATTGGGAGCTGAGAGAATATACCAGCGTAGATCAACAGTTGGTAATGCCATCTTTGCAACTTTCCCTGCCGCTCACGGACATATACGAGGGAACCAAAGCCGCCGCGCTCCCAAACGCATAGCTTTTACAATATCCTTCATTGATTTTTATTATACATCCATTATCTCGTTTTTAGATTTTGATTTTAGCGTACATTTGTACTTGTTAACACATAATGTTTTATGACTGTTTATTCATTTCAGGAACACTTTGACGAGAAGATAGATAACGACGTCACCATTGAGCCGAAAGACTGGATGCCGGATGATTATCGTAAAACATTGATCCGTCAGATATCGCAGCACGCACATAGCGAGATCGTTGGTATGCTGCCGGAAGGCAACTGGATCACTCGCGCGCCAAGTCTTCGCCGTAAGGCTGTCTTGCTGGCAAAGGTGCAGGATGAGGCCGGTCACGGTCTATATCTCTACAGTGCTGCGGAAACCTTAGGTATCAGTCGCGACGAGATGTATGATCAGTTACACTCAGGTAAGGCTAAATACTCATCTATATTCAATTATCCTACCATCACCTGGGCAGATATGGGTGCTATAGGTTGGTTGGTTGATGGTGCAGCTATCATGAATCAGGTGCCACTATGCCGCACGTCTTATGGTCCTTATGCACGCGCCATGGTGCGTGTATGTAAGGAGGAAAGCTTCCATCAGCGCCAGGGTTTCGAGATCATGCTCACCCTGTCTAAGGGTAGTGAAGTGCAGCGCAAAATGGCACAGGACGCCCTCAACCGTTTTTGGTGGCCATCGCTCATGATGTTCGGCCCTCCCGATGCCGAAAGCCCTAATACAGAAAACAGCGTAAGATGGCGTATCAAAAGATTTACTAATGACGAGCTTCGTCAGAAATTTGTTGATGTTACAGTAGAGCAGGCTAAGATCTTAGGGCTCTCTATACCAGATAAAGACCTGAAATGGAATGAAGAGCGTGGACACTACGACTTCGGTACACCAAATTGGGTCGAGTTTAAAAATGTGGTAAAAGGTAATGGCCCTTGCAACAAACAGCGCCTCGAGACCCGTAAAAAGGCATGGGACGATGGTAAGTGGGTACGCGATGCGGCCAGTGCATATGCGGCTAAGAGAAATGCCCGTAAAGAAGCTGGCGTAAAGGCCGCTTAATAAGTGGAATAGCAAAATTCAAAAAGAACAATCAATGTCTGAAGATAAAAAAGTAGTAGGTAAAGCAGAATGGCCTTTGTGGGAAGTATTCATCCGCAGCAAGGCGGGTCTTGATCATAAGCATGCAGGTAGCCTGCACGCAGCAGATGCAGAGATGGCCATAGAGAATGCGCGCGACGTATACACCCGCCGTATGGAAGGTGTAAGTATATGGGTAGTGGAAAGTAACAATATTCATGCATCTGATCCGGGTCAAAGCGCTTCGCTTTATGACCCGGCTAGTGATAAAGTATATAGGCATCCCACCTTCTACAATCTGCCCGACGAAGTAAAATATATGTAACAATATTACTCAACCCTGCTTGTAAAGCAGGGTTTTTTGTTGACGCTGCATATGAAAAATGCTATCAGAAAAATGCGGGCTACATCTTAACAGCGTGAGCACCAATGCAGGTCAGCCTTTAGGATTTGGGTAAACCAACATGCGATGGATATAGACCGGTCACTTTCTTAATTTTTACTTTTTTAATTTTTGCTTTTTACAATGTGGTGGATATACGCGTTATTATCGGCTCTTTTTGCTTCGCTGGTCGCAGTTTTTGCCAAGGTGGGTATCAAGGGTGTTGACTCTGATTTGGCAACAGCCATTCGCACAGTCATTATCCTCATCATCGTATGGGGTATAGTATTCGCTAAGGGCGCTTCAGACAAACTACCTCAGCTCACCAGGACCAATTGGGTTTTTCTCATTCTTTCCGGCGCTGCCACCGGACTCTCGTGGCTGTTTTATTTCCGCGCCTTGCAGCTCGGCGAGGTGTCTAAGGTAGCACCCATAGATAAGCTCAGCGTAGCGCTGGCTATTATTCTCTCTATTATTTTTCTGCATGAAAAACTAACGTGGCAAGAGGGGGTAGGGGCAGCAATGATACTCGGCGGAACTTTGCTCCTTATCTTTAAGTAAAACCTGTATGCAACAGGATGCAGTCTTTATATTCATAGTCCATCAAATAATCAAACGAGTCATAGTCCAAGACACACGCATGTCAATCAAAAGGGCCGCACTTGGCGGCCCTTTTGATTGAAAATTATTTGCTTGATGATTAATCTACCATGAATCGGATGATCTTTCCTTCGCCATCTTTTTCCAGGTGCAGTATATACATACCTGCAGGTACGCTCTGCATGTCTACAGCTTGATCGATCTTACCATTCTGAACGGCAGTAACACCATTGTAGATTACCTGGCCTATTGAGTTGGTAACACTTACATTGACGTTGCCATAGTTAATTCCAGCCAGCAGACCTTTCACAGAGAAACTACCGCTGTTAGGGTTAGGATACATTGCTATATCGCCAAATGCACTCGATACATTAGCAACACCTGCAGCCCAGCCTATGTGCACCACTATAGTATTGCTGATACCTGTATTAGCGCACTTAGCATTGCTGGTTACCTGCAGCTGCACAGTGTCAGCAGTTGTTATACCCGTCAGTGTATAGGTAGTGTTGGTAGCACCTGGAACAGCTACGCCGTTCAGATACCATTGGTAGCCTATTATTGCAGTACCGCCTACATAGCCGGTGAAGGTTACGGTAGAGCCTGATGTTACAAAGGTGTCAGGCGCCGCTACGATGTGTACTATTGGGGTAAAGTCTTCTACTACCATATTTACCACATTACTGGTGTCAGTTGGCTTGTCAGGGCACATAATGTCGTTGGTAAGTATGCAGTATATCTGCGATGTGCTGCTAAGGAAAGCCGAAGAGTAAGTGCTGAAAATAGCGCCTACAATTGGGGTTGTTCCGTTCATCCACTGGTAGCCAGGTGTCACACCTGCATTGGTAATTGTAGTCGTGAAGCTCGCCAGATCGCCCACACAAATAGTATCACTAGGATTTACCGTGATAGTAATGTTAGGGGTATCTATCGGATTCACACTAGCCACAATGGTAGATGCCGGTGATGGGCATCCCGCCAGCGTATCCACAACGGAATAAGTACCTGCATTAGATACAGCCGCTGGCGATATCACAGGGTTCTGATCGGTTGATGTATATCCGCCCGGGCCGCTCCACGAGTAGGTGAACGTACCCGCCATGCCGCTGTTGGCAAAAAGATACAGATTTGATCCTGCGCATATCGCCGGGCTAACGCTGTCTATTGGTGCAGGGGGTATCACGGTCGATACTACAATGTTGATTGTGCTTACTACCGCGGGGCAACCATTATGTGTCGTAGATACAGAGTAAATTCCCGCATTGGCTGTCGTTGCCGATGCTGTCACACCTGGATTTTGCAATGTAGATGAGAATGCGCTAGGCCCTGTCCAGGTATAGCTGGTTACCGCGTATGGAGCGCTTACGCCTACAGATATCGGGAAGCCCACACATACCGGGGTAGTACCTGTCATAGTTGTTGCTGGCAATGACGTTACCACTTGTATGTTCACAATATTATCAGGTGATGTAAATGCGGGATTGCTTGCATGAATGCGTATCCTGTATCCGGTACCTGCAGGAGTTGCTGCCGGTATAGTGCAGCTTACTGTACCCGATGCATTTGCTGTAACCGTACCGATATTCACCGGAGCCGCAAAGCTGCCGGTAGCATCAGATAGTTGAACGGTAAAGGTGTTGGTAACTTGAAAATTAAAGTTTGTAGTGTAGGCCACAGTAAGGACACCACCAGGGCAAACAAGAGTGTCTACATAAGGCTGGTTGATCTTTACCAGTGTGTCTTTTAGAAACATGCTCACAAAACCATCAGATGTGCCACCACCGAAAGTGGTTTGCTGTGCACCTGCAGATGCTATGCCGGTTGTACTGTTGGTATAGCCAGCTATTATTATGTTGGTATTCGTCGGGTCTACAGCAACGGCATTGCTATAATCAAAGAATGCATTACCAAAATAAGATCCATAAAGATTCTGACCATACACGTTGAACTTGGCAATGTACGCGTCATCATCTCCGCCCAGTGTTGTCTGGTACCCTTGCGAAGTAGCTATGCCAGTCGTGCTGAATGTATATCCGGTGATAACAATGTTGCCGAATGCGTCCGTGCAAACAGCTTTTCCATAGTCGTCGCTTGCACCGCCAAAGTAGGTACCCCAGTTTACAACGCCTGCACTGCTAAGCTGCGTAAGGAAAGCATCTTGCGTGCCTCCGCCATAGGTGCCTTGATAAGAAAGGCCCGTCGCTATGGCCGTAGTGCTGGTGGTATTACCTGTTACATAGATATTGCCTGAAGCATCTGTCGCTATACCATTACCTTGCTCTGTACCGGTTCCACCAAAGTAAGTGCCCCATGATAGTGCACCCGCTGATGAAAATTGAGCTACGAACGCATCATTAGTGCCACTCAGCGCCGCTTGATACGCTCCTGCTGTTGCAATGCCCAGCAAACTGTTAGTTTGTCCGGTGATGCTGATTCTGTTAGATGCATCACTTGCCAGTCCGTCTATTTCATCCTGTCCCGAACCACCAAAATAGGTAGCCCATGTTTTAGCGCCGGTAAATGCATTGAATTTTGCAAGGTAGCCATCAGTTGTTCCTGATAGGGTCGTTTGGTAAGCGCCCGCGCTCGCAACGCCCGCGCTGCTGGTAGTACCACCAATGTACACCGCACCAGCAGCATCAAAACCAATACAGTAACCAAAATCATCTGTTGTGCCGCCCTCAAATGTTGCCCAGGTCCTTGATCCGTTTGTACGGGAAAACTTGGCTAGGAATATATCTGAACCTCCGCTGTTGCTAAAGTGGTCAGCTCCGGCTGTAGCCAGGTTTGCGGCTGTTGTGGTAGAGCCTACCATGTATGGGTTACCACCGGCATCTGTAGCTACGGCCATACCTTTGTCAGTTCCCGTACCACCGTAATAGGTACACCATTGCAGTACACCTGTATTGCTGTATCGTGCCAGAAATGCATCGTAGTTACCTGCTGTTCCCGCTCCAAATGTGCTTTGATATACTCCCGCTCCTGATGAAATACCTGCGGTACTCAGAGTATAGCCGGATACAAAAACACTTCCGGCAGTGCTCATCTTTACACCGGTGATCACATCTTCCAGTGTTCCACCCAGGTAAGTACTCCATTGCAGGTATGGGTCTATCGTTAAAGATCCTTGGTATTTGTCGGTCACAAAGCTGACTACGTTGTTGTGCAGCGCAAACCTTGAGGCAACTTTCTTTCCCGTCGTTGTTTCAAATGCTACAGGCTGGTGCTCTGCCACATCCCCCATTGGGGTCTTGGCCAGTATGCCGCCGTCCTTGGTTAGGCTCAGATCTGTTGCTCCACCGTATTGCAGTTGTATGTCGCTGGTATTACCACCCGGGCGCACCACGAAGTCATATTCTACTTTGTCGCTCTTTACATAGATCACCCAGTCAATGTTTGGGTATACATCCTTGTAAGTCAGTTTAGCGTAGGTATGCGCTGTTATGCCGTCATTACCCAGTTGCGCCAGGTAATAATTCTCGGTATACTCCAGCTGCTCAGAGGCGGTCACTTTGGCATTTTTGTTGGCGCCAAGCAAGGTCACATCCATATTGTAGTTGGTAACAATAGGGTCAACACCGCTTAAGTCTGCTTTTTTGAACTGGTAGTGCAGTTGCCCGTTACCAACGTACATGCTTACACCCGGTGTAGAAAGTTTATACTGGATATCCTTACGGGAGTGTTGTTGCTCATCCATAACCTGTCCCTTGTTTTCCACAAAGCACAGCGGCTTTTGCATACCCGTAGCATTGAGTGTCTTGATGTCTTTTGCAAAAAGAGAGGTAGACGCCAGACAACTAAGGATAAACAGGCGGCATTTTGTACCATTAAAATACATATGCGAATAATTTGTTTGTTGTTATTGTATAGACTGCAATGTATGAATTATATCACAAATAATGAAGTTTTTGACCCTGTTATTATATAGGCTGAAAGTGCACTCTCTACTGTGGTTTTGTCCTTCCTTTTACCTTGTCTATATTTAGGTTATGAACAGGCGTCATTTTGTTAAGCAGGCTTCCCTTGCATCGGCCGGAATTGCTCTTGCAGGATATGCATTCGCGGGAGACCAGAAAGGAAATTTCCCGGTAGTAAGACCCCCACTTGGTAAACGAAAATTTACAAGTAAAGCAGTAGAGCGGGTAATAGCTGAAGTGCAAAAAAATATAGGGAACAAAGAGATCGCTTGGATGTTCGGCAATTGCTTTCCCAATACACTAGACACTACTATAGATCATACGCTCAAAGACGGGCGGCCTGATACATATGTAATTACGGGAGATATAGACGCCATGTGGCTGCGCGATTCCTCAGCTCAGGTATGGCCATACTTACCTCTTTGCAAGGAAGATCCGGAACTGAAGGCGCTGATACAAGGCGTTATCAACCGGCAAACCAGATGCATATCCAAAGACCCCTACGCCAATGCGTTTTACAAAGACGAAAGCAAGATCAGTGAGTGGAGCAAGGATGAAACAAAAATGCAACCGGGCATTCATGAGCGCAAGTGGGAGATAGACAGCCTGTGTTACCCAATACGTCTGGCCTATGGTTATTGGAAGGAAACAGGAGACACAACACCTTTTGATGAGCAATGGTTGTCGGCAATGCAATTGGTTGTAAAAACTTTTACCGAACAGCAACGCTTGCACAACAAAGGGCCTTACAGCTTTATGCGCAGCAGTCCATATGCCACAGATAGCGTGCCCATGAGCGGTTATGGTTACCCTGCAAGGCCCAATGGTCTTATCTGTTCCATGTTCCGCCCCAGCGACGATGCCACGGTTTACCCATACTTGGTGCCGTCTAATATTTTCGCCGCAGGTGTGCTTTTGCAATTGGCTGAAATGTTGGATGGCAGCGCCCATGCCCTCTTAAAAGATCAGGCAACGCAAATGAGCAAACAGATCGTTGATGCTTTGGATGCAAATGCGATGGTCTATAACCAATCTTTTGGCCGTATTTATGCCTATGAAATAAATGGCTTCGGTAGCCATAACTTAATGGATGATGCCAATGTTCCGTCCCTGTTATCATTGATGTACCTCTTGCCTGATGCCATGAAAAAAAACGAAGTAGTGTACAGCAACACAAGGGCCTACGTACTTTCAGAGGATAACCCATTCTTCTTCAAAGGCAAGGCAGGCGAGGGTGTCGGCGGACCTCATGTAGGTATGGATATGATATGGCCCATCAGCATCATCATGCGGGGCCTTACCTCAATCGATGATACTGAAATACGAAACTGCATCGACACATTACAGCGTACGCACGCTGGCACTGGCTTCTTGCACGAGTCATTCCACAAAGACGATCCGAAAAAATTCACGCGTTCCTGGTTCGCATGGGCCAACACTTTGTTTGGCGAATTTATCTGGAAAATTTATAAGGAACGACCACATTTACTAAGCTGATAACCTAGGGATAGTGCTTGCCCCTGACCTTACATAGAATCGATAAAATGTCGCTAGCCGCCGCACGGAACAACGACAGTCAATTTCTATTAAGCAGAAAGTAGGTCCATTAGGCCTACCGTTGTTTGGGAGAGGATCGAGGGGCTAGGCTGAAGACCATCACACCTAGCAGCGCACCAATGCTGTCTGCTACGGCATCCATCAACTCACATGAGCGGCCAAGTGATACAAACACGCCTTGCAGCACTTCTATGAGGGCGCCGAGGGCTATGCCGCACAGCAATACGGTAAGGTAGCGGGATAGTGTACGGGCAGGAAAGGCACATAGCCAGAGAAAGGAAAACCCGCCAAACAGAACAAAATGCACCCACTTGTCTATCAGCGGCACGTCTACTTGAGGCAGTTCTTTGGCGGGGGTAAAGCAACCAATAAAAATAAGCAAGGTCCACAGCATCGCCATGTACCTTGCTTGTTTCTTATATTTTGAATCAGAAGAAAATATGCTGCTCATTATTCGCCTATCAGCGCCGCGTAACCGGCTGAATCCAGCAGTGCCGCTACATCGGCTGCATTGTCCACTTCCATCTTCACCATCCAGCCAGCGCCATAAGGATCCGTGTTCACACTCTCAGGCTTGCTGTCCAGTACCGAATTCACTTCGGTAACGGTACCCGCAACAGGTAAATACAGGTCTGATACTGTTTTTACCGCCTCTACAGTGCCAAATATTTCATTAGCCTGAAGGTGCTTTCCTTCAGTAGAGATATCTACGAATACGATATCGCCCAGTTCCCTTTGTGCGAACTCAGTGATGCCTATAGTAGCTATATTGCCATCCAGCTTTATCCATTCGTGGTCCTTGGTATAGTGTAACGTGCTAGGAAAATCCATTGTCTTATTTTTTGAGGTAAAAATAGGAACTTTCCGTAAACAACGAAATGATATAGCCTGGTAAACCGAAAAAAGATATTATTTGCAAAATAACCCATACACGATGTCACACATAACAATAATACCATGTCATACGCTTGACACGCCGCGGTTGCTGCTCAGACAGATAACGCCCGAGGTGCTGCACCAACTCCACACGCAGTATGGAGATGAAGAAATAAAACAATTTCTTCACTTAACTACCGATGAGCAATTAGCACAGCAAAGACATAAATTCAATAATGGGCTCACCATGCACGATGTTTCCTTCCGCCATTTCCAGATGATAGAACGAAATACAGGCCATTTCTTAGGCAAATGTGATTTCCATACCTGGAGAATGAGCATAGCCCGTGCCGAGATCGGTTATGCAATAGCCAACGATGCGAGTAAAGGACGCGGCTATATGAAAGAGGCGCTGACAACCATAATAGGGCATGGTTTTGATGCAATGGGGCTACGGCGCATTGAGGTATTTACGGCACCACAGAATATACCGTCTAACAGGCTCTTGAAAAGTCTTGGTTTTATTCCGGAAGGTATACTGCGAGAGCATTACTTCAAAAATGGCCACGCCGAAGATTCAACATGCTACTCGTTACTGAGCCATGAGTATCAGGTGCTGCGGCATAACGGGGTATTTCCAGACTAGTATTACTGCTCCAGCGAATGCACGCTATGGAATAACCTGCGCCAGCGAATGCCCTTGGCAATGCCATCTTTATGGTAAGAAAACCAGACGAACCATGCCTTACCCACAATATGGTCTACCGGCACATATCCCCAATAGCGGGAGTCGAGCGAGTTGTCGCGGTTATCACCCATCATCCAGTAGTAGTCCATCTTAAAGGTATAAGCCGTAGCTTCCTTATCGTTGATGTAGATCTTACCGTCTTTCTCTTCCAGCTTGTTGTGCTCGTAGTTGCGAATAACCCTGCGGTACAAGGCAATGTTCTGCGGGGTTAACTGCACCGTCGCGCCTTCCTTGGGCAATACTATCGGGCCAAAATTATCCCTGTTGAATTTAAAATTGGCGCTATCATGCGGGAATACTCCTGTCTCATTCACTATACCTTTCGGCACTATAAATGGTTTGATGTCCGCTACATTCGGGTTATTTTTCAGCTCATCATATTGCTTATTCTCCAGGAAATAAACATTGGTCAGCCCCGGATAAGGTACCGGCTCTATCTCATTAGCATCAATGTAGTCAGAGATGCCGTTGCCCTTAGGCGTTACTATGTACCACAGCTTCTGGTGAGGATAGCGTTGTGCAGGCTGGTCATTGATGTACAGGATAGCATCCTTTACTTCCAGCTTATCGCCCGGCATGCCCACGCAGCGCTTGATGTAGTTCTCTTCTTTATCTACCGGCCTTACCAGTATGTGGTACTGATTATACATCTGCTCCCGGTTACCACCAAAATCATCGCGCAGTGTAGAGTAGTAGTCGTCGGCAGGGCGCTCCGTCATCACGGTATCACCGGCAGGATAGTTGAACACCACGACATCATTGCGCTCAACATGTCCGAAGCCGGGGATGCGGTGGTAGCCCCACTCTACAGAAGTTGTATAAGACACACCGCCGGTCAGCGGCATGGTATTGTGCACCAGCGGCAGTGCCACGGGCGTCATAGGTATGCGGGGACCGTAGGATAGTTTGCTCACAAACAGGTAGTCGTTCACCAGCATGCTCCCTTCCATAGATCCGGTAGGGATGGTATATGCCTCGAAAAAGAACGTACGGATAACAGTAGCAGCCACAATAGCAAACAGAGCAGCATCTACCCATTCCCGCCATACCGGCTTTCTTATTTTCTTCTTCTTTACTTCCGTGGTTTCAGTAACGCTCTTTTTCCAAAATGCCATGTGGGCTGATATGATTATATGCGCCCAAAAGTAACAACCTTAACCCATACTTTATGTCACAGATAAAAGTTGGAATAATATTTAACAATTATTCATACGCGGCAATACGGTGGCCTATTTTTCCAGGGAGTGTATGCTGTGGAACAGGCGGCTCCAACGCATATGTGCCATGTTCTCGCCATAACTCATCCATACGAATGATGCACGGCCTACAACGTGGTCTACCGGCACAAACCCCCAATACCTGGAGTCTAGCGAATTATGGCGGTTATCCCCCATCATCCAGTAGTAGTCCATCTTAAAGGTATAAGACGTAGCTTCTTTATCATTGATGTAGATCTTGCCCCCTTTTTCCTCCAGCTTATTCCCTTCGTAAGGGCCTATTACCCTGCGGTACAGGGCTATATTCTGCGGGGTGAGCGATACCGTAACACCTGCCTTAGGCACAGTGAGCGGGCCGTAGTTATCGCGGTTCCACTTGTAGTTGGCAGTATCAAGGGGAAACACCCACTCGCCGGGATTAGAAGGAGCAACGCCGGCAGGGTATTCCATAAACAATTCAACACCGGTCACATTCTGTGACTTTTTCATTGCCTCTACCTGATCGTTGGCAAGGTTGTATAGGTACATTCCATTGCCTATCGGCTTCACAAATTCCATTTCATCATCTACACCGGGTGCATTGCCATTGGTCTTCACTACATAGTTGATCTTCTGGTGCGGGAAAACCTCTGCGGGCTTGCCGTTGAGGTATACCAGCCCGTTCTTTATTTCCAGTACATCGCCCGGTATAGCGATGCAGCGCTTGATGAGGTTCTCTTTTTTGTCGACCGGATGGGTAATGATCTTGAAACGTGCATTGACTTCATCATGGCCATAGAGGCGGCACAGCTGGTAGTAATTGATTTCGCCTTGTCCGGCTATAGCTGTATCTCCATCGGGGCCGTTGAAAACCACCACATCGTTGCGCTCAATGTTCGAGTATCCGGGTAGCCTGTGGTAGCCCCACTTTACCAGGTCGGTATAAGATTTAGTGCCTAATACGGGTACACTATTGTGCATGAGCGGCAGGGCCAGCGGAGTCATAGGCGTGCGGGCACCATAGGCCAACTTGGTCACCAGCAGGTAGTCGTTAATGAGCATCGTGCCTTCCATAGAGCCGGACGGAATGGTGTACATCTCGAAGATGAACATCCTGATGAGGGTAGCCGCTACAAGTGCAAATACACCTGCATCAAGCCACTCGCGCCAAACCGGCTTTTTCTTTTTTACCGTTGTAGTTCCATCCGCATTTTTTTTGTTCCAGAGTGCCATAAAGTGTTGTCTACGAGCCCGAAAGTACACAGGATACTCAATAATGAAGATAACCAAAATGTTAAAAATGAATATAAGTACATAAAAAATGCCACGCGCAAAGCGTGGCACCGTAAAAATATATTCTATCAGCCTTAGAGAGCTGCCTTGTAGCGCGCAGCTACAGCATCCCAGTTGATCACGTTCCAGATAGCTTTCAGGTAGTCGGGGCGACGATTCTGATAGTGCAGGTAGTACGCATGCTCCCATACATCAATACCCAGTATCGGTGTGCCCTTTACTTCCGCTACATCCATCAGCGGGTTATCCTGATTAGGTGTAGAAGAAACAACCAGCTTACCACCGCTCACTAACAGCCACGCCCAGCCGCTACCAAAACGTGTAGCGCCTGCGGTGCTCATTTTTTCTTTCAGTTCGTCGAGCGAGCCGAATGTTTCATTGATAGCAGCTGCAAGATCGCCGGTAGGCTGGCTGCCGTTGTTGCCCAGAATGGTCCAGAAAAGACTGTGGTTGTAGTGGCCGCCGCCGTTGTTGCGTACTGCCATTGGTTGTGATGATATATTAGCCATCAGCTCCTCGAGTGTTTTGCCTTCGTCGGCAGTACCTGCGAGCGCTTTGTTCAGGTTATCTACGTAAGCCTGGTGGTGCTTGTCGTGGTGTATCTGCATGGTCTGCGCATCGATGTGCGGCTCAAGTGCATCATTTGCATATGGTAATGCGGGAAGTGTGTATGCCATAATTTGTCTGTTTTTTGATTTTGTCACTCAAAGATAGTCGCTAAAATAAATTGCGGGAATTAAAATTAGCAATACAGATATTAAACTACAAAAATGGTGCCCGGAGAGACCTCTTCCCCCATCCTTTCTCCGGGGGAGAAGGGCGACAAGTGCTGATTCCGAGCTAAGAGGAAGTGATAATGCCCCCTCTCCTTGAAGGCAGTTTGAGCAACGTACGTCGCTCTTTTACAGGCACATCACCGTTATGAGGTGTATGGCCTTGACAGATAAGTGAATGGCGTAGTTAAAGGCTAACGTCAGATACTTCATATTTTGGTTGTTTGTGTAGCGGGGCATGCTCGCGAACGATCTTCGCGATGATGTCGGCAGTCATGTCGGGATAGTCCACGGTGATGGGTTGCCCGTTGTCCAGCCAGTTTTGTATGGTACTGTAATATTTTTCGCTTAGTGTAAGAATAGAGGTGGCACCCATGGCTACCGCGCCGGCGGCATTGCAGTGCTGCTCATACTGGGTAAGCATAGGCACTACCAGCACTTTCTTATTCAGGTACATGGCCTCTGCAGGTCCTTCAAATCCGCCGCCGCACAGCACACCGGCACTCGATACCATGCTTTCTATAAAAGCAGTATTATCTATCTTCCTTACCCTTACACTGCCTGATGTGAATGGCTCTTTATTGTGCTTGGAAAATACATCCCAGCTGGCGCCGGTAAAGTGTGACAGGTGCTTAACGATAGAAGCATCATCATAAGCGGGAAGGTATACAGTATAGTGTCCCTTATTGGTAGGTGTCAGTTCGCGTATCTCCCTGCGAATAACGGGTGTAAATATGTTCTCTCCGAATGCCTTGAAGTGAAAACCATAACCTGCTGTAACCGGCGCATACCGCTGCAATACCAGCTTACCCATGGGGTCTTCACTATCGGGCTTTGGTGCATTGGGGTGTAATACTGCGTATTGATGACTTACTGAAATGCAGGGCAGCCCCTTGCGTTTGCATGCCCATGATGAAATGGGTTCGAAATCGTTGATCACCAGGTCGTAATCCTCCACCGGAAAATTGCGGATATCCTTTAAAAGTTGAAACAACTTTAACTTTTTTGCGGTTGCCAGGATGTCTACTCCGCCATTTTTGCCGAAGATGAAACTCATGCCGTACATCTTGTATTTTACCGGAAACGGCACCTCTACATCTGCCTGTATGCCGCTGATAAGTACGTCTACATCACCGTATTTGGCCAATTCCGGATATACATCACGTGCACGGCTCAGGTGTCCGTTACCTGTCCCCTGAATCGCAAAAAGAATTTTCAAAGTGTTTGTTGTTTGTTGTGATGCAAAGTTCTTCAAGTAATCAATGGGTAGTTATTCTATAATTCTTGTTTTAACTTAATATTCTGCTAATACGACGTTACGTAACATCTCCCTCTCCTAACGAGAGGGTCGGGGTGAGGCTTCCTTATGCCGCTTCAAGTCCGCCTTTGTCAGTCAGGTTGCTGTTACTATTGATGTTCAGTTCCATCATCAGGCTGGCCATCATTTCCTTGGCAGACTCTTTATTCTGTTTCTTTTTATCTACATCTACGGCCTGCGCTACAGGATCTTCGAAGTAGTTGTATATGCTCCACTTGCCGGCGGTATATTCCAATGAGGTGAGGTTCTCTATCCAGTCGCCTGAGTTCAGGTACATCACAGAACCTTTTTCATTGTGCACCTCCCTTATTTCCGGCTGGTGGATGTGTCCGCATATCACGTAGTCATATTTGTTCTCAATGGCTATATCGCATACGGTATCTTCAAACTTGTTGATGAATTTCACGGCGCTCTTAACGCTGTTCTTAACTTTTTTAGAGAGCGATACTTTTCCCTGGCCCATGCGCTCAGAGAACCAGTTGATCAGCCTGTTGATGAGGATGAGGGTATCATACCCTACAGCGCCCATCTTGGCCAGCCAGCGGCTGTGCTGCATCACTACGTCAAATACGTCACCATGGAAGATCCATACGCGTTTGTCATTCACCTTCAGCGATAGCTTATTGGTGATCTTCAGTGAGCCCAGGTGAAACCCTTTGAACCTGCGCAGCATCTCATCATGATTGCCCGGTATATAGTATACGGGCACCTCTTTGGCTATCAGACCTATCAGGTGCTTTACTACCATCATGTGGGTGGTAGGCCAGTAGCGCTTACTGAACTGCCATACATCAATGATGTCACCATTCAGCACTACGGCTTTAGGCTTGATGGTTTTCAGATACTGGAGTAGTTCGCGTGCATGGCAACCGTAAGTACCAAGGTGAATGTCAGACAGGACAACGATGTCCACTTCTCTCTTTGCCATTTATGCTCCGGGCGGAGTATTTAGTTATACAAAATGACATCTTTTGTATTGTCGCATCGTTACCGAGTGATTACCTTAATGTTAAATATGTAAATATTACATAGCGATAAGCAGTCAATAGTCTGATTGGATTTAACTGCTGAGGCGAAAAGACGCTAAGCCGTTGAGGACAATTACATTTTTGAACTCATGCGAAGAACGCTAAGACTCATCATCTTCGATCTTCATTTAGACATTAAATTGGAATACGCGCGCATTTTAACACGCCTTTGGCCGCTACAGTCAATAATATTAGTTAATTTTAATGTGCATGCGGTTTGTCTATGTTGGTTAGCCGCGCCGGGAGGTAGGCATGGAAGTGAGGCTGTACGCGACGTCTCACTTTTGCAAACCGAGTTATGCACAACTGTGCATTACTTTAAACATTCAAATAAGACAGGTGCCCTAATTTCGGTATCGAAAGTAAAGCAGTCCCCCTATGGATATTCAACAATTAATGCCGCATGTAGAAGCACTCATTTTTGCGAGTGATAAGGCCCTTACGCAGTTAGAGATAACCGACTTACTGAGCCAGGCACTGGAAGCAGAGATAGATACCGACCGTATTGCCACCTGTCTGTCGGCTATAGTAGAGAAATATGATGCTGAATACTACCCGTTCCAGCTGATGGAAATAGGTGGTGGCTATCAGTTCCTCACTAAAAAACAATTCCATACTACCGTTCTGAAGCTGAATGGCGAAAAGCACATCAAAAAGCTTTCTGCCGCAGCCATGGAGACACTGTCTATTATCGCCTACAAGCAGCCGATCACTAAGAGTGAAATAGAATATATACGTGGCGTAAGTGCTGATTACAGTATCCAGAAGCTGTTGGAAAAAGAATTGATCGTAATATCTGGTCGCAACGAGGATATGGTGGGCAAACCGCTTATCTATAATACCTCTAAGAACTTTATGGACTACCTGGGCATCAATTCTCCATCCCAGCTGCCGCAATTGAAAGACATCACAGACCTTGAAATAGTAATGCCAACCAATGCCGAAGAGGCCATACCCGAAGATGCAGCACTGGTGGTAAGCGAGTTTGGCTCACTGAGGCAGGCATCATAAGAATTTAGTAAGTACTTTACCATAACTAGAAGCGGGATATTTATCTCGCTTTTTGTTTTCAGGCTATGCAGTTTAATGCCTAAATTTATAGTGCCGAATCATCATTACTTGTCAAAACTCCCTCCATGGAAAACGAATACAATTACGCTACAGTATCAGAAGCGATTAATCAGTTGCGGAAAAAAGGTTTTACCGTAGATTTTAACTTGGAAAAGAACTGTATTGTCTGCCACCCAGATAAATTTGACGTTGATGACTTTGAAATAGTGGAAACCTACCGCTACGAAGGCAATTCTGACCCGGGCGATGAAGCTACGGTGTATGGCATTGAATCCAAGACGGGAATAAAGGGCGTACTGGTTACCGGCTATGGTATAGCCAATGACAACAACATGTCGATAGCCATACTGAAGAAACTGGGCTATCACAAGGATTGAGATCAAACAATCACAGTGTTCATTTAATCACCTTAATCATAGTTCAGACAATATCTCTTCCATCCTCGCCGATCTCTTATAAAAAGTGAGGCTACAATAAAGAATAAATTCAGAGGGTAATAAATCTATGGGTAGCCATCTATTTACAACACGATGTGATACCGCAGTAGTTCCCACACGTGAGGGCTTCCAATATTGATACGCATTTTTAGCATGCCTTTTTTGTCGCAAATAAAAAAAGCAAATCCTGTATCTTGTATATGGCTTAACGTTCGTTGTAATTCGAAAACATTATTGAAATCATTACCGTTGATTGACCAGTTATCGTAGTGATTAACTATTTCGCTTAAAGTGAGGGTTGAGCCCATTGTTGAGTAAATGCTAAATGGATAAAAGAAAATATCCTGAAAGGAAAATACCTCCTTCCTCCCGCTACTATCACTGTAGTAACTTAGGTCAGGACTGTTTGTTAAATAAAAGATCCACGATGACGAGTCTTGGGGATTGAAGCCGTCTATATTCGCTTCCGCGATATAGATAGTATAATAATCATCTATATATAAATGTACAGCAGAATCGGGAATGTTCGAACTAGTGTTGCTTATATCAATACGTGTGTATGAGGAAGAGTCATGTAAGCAATTGGTGACGTAAAAGCTATCAATACGTCCCGTTATCGCGTCTTTATGTATCCAGTAGGTGCCGGGTTTAAAGCAATAGTTAGCTTTCAAGCCTGTATCCGGCCTGTAATTAATGGTATCATAGGTGGTAGGAACATGAGCATGTACTTGTGTTGCATTTGAGGAAACGTTTTTTGTACATCCGCATAAAATATAGAATCCTGCAAAAAGAATGAATTGATAATAATGAAGGAGTTGTTTCATAAGGGTATATTTTCTCGAACTAAGTTACGAAAAAATACAATAGGTATCAACTGGTCCCGTCCTTGTCTGGTCTCCCCTTTTCGTTCGGCGATTAGCGGTAATGGCAATACCGGAACACGCAGAAAGCCACCAGTACATACTTCAATCACTAAGCCCACTTCATACAATTCAAATCTCTCAGCGAAATCTTCCAATCCATAATTTCTGCGATAAGCCTCCGCGTTGCTGCGGTTGAGTAAAATCACTTCCATTTATAGTTTAATGTAATAGCAGGAGATACATATATCCTGTTGGCTTTCCTGTTCCAGTCTACCTCTGCAATGGCTCAAAAGCAGAATAGATATTCGCGCGCAAAGATCCATCTCGATGCGCAGCAGCATTCCATCAGCGACCTCGGTTGGCTGGACATCGCCATCGACCACGGACAGCACAAGAAAAATACTTTCTTTATCTCTGACTTCTCTGCACGCGAGATCAGGGCCGCCGGTAAAGCCGGCTCCAAAGTCGATATCCTCATAAAAGATGTATCGCAATACTATCACGGTCAGAACAAACAGCAAAATGCAAATGGTCAGAAAACTACAGCTGCCACCGACTGCAATTCAGGATCAGCAGTGCGAGTGGTGTTATAGCCCGGTCCTATCGTGTTATATATCTGATCGTTCATTAGCTATAGGACATAAAAATTAAGGTAACTCTTGTCGTGTTGGGACAAACCCGTTATTATTATAGCTTATAGCAGATTTTGCTATTTATGAAGCCTTCTTGGGTTTTTGCTTCATTTTTTCGTTGGCATCCAATGCTATCTTTCTAATAGCATCCTCAAATGACATGTCAATCGCAACCGTTATGTCATACTTACCCGATTCCTTAATCGGCTTCCCAACTTTCTTCTTACTACCCGACATAACACAAAATTACGAAAAGTATAAAGAATTACCGTCTTTTGACGGATAAACAAGTCCTAATATTCTTTAGCTTTACCACATCAAAAATATGGCATGACTATTGCCTCGATATTCCTTAACCAAAACAATTTGCCTATGTAAACATCAAAATATAGTACCCACTAGACAGGCGTTGCTACTCTAAACTACCACTTTAATAGCATCCAACGCAAACAATTGATTATGGTACGCCGTATGGCGTAACTGTGTCTTTTGCGTTGGAGGTCGTGGTAGACCTTGAGTAGCATGAGAATTTCAGTTACGTCATTTTTTTTACTCTAAACTACCACAAACAATGAACAGAAAAACAGCAGCTCTAAGAGCCGCAATCAAGACAACAGCATTATCAATGATGATAATCGCAACTTTAGGAAGTTGCAAAAAAGGCGACACAGGAGCAGCAGGTGTCGATGGGAACGCAAATGTGAATAGTGTTACATGGACAATAAACACCACCGATTGGCAATGGGACGGTACTTCTAAGCTAAATTATGTAACCATACCTGACCCTGAAATTACTTCAGATATTGTCAGCACAGGAACGGTCAGCGTATTCATTACTGCGAATCCCGCAAATACAAATTGGAATGCATTGCCTCTCACTTTGTGGTCGAATCCAAGCTACAACTATGGGTTTGTTTATTCTTACAATCAGTTACAAATAACATTCTCGAACACAAACCTCGCAAGTGCCACGCCTAACGCAACCATATACGCTAAGATAGTTGCCATTTCAGCATCAAATCTCAGAAAGCATCCGAACACCGATTGGCACAACTACGAACAAGTCAAAGCTACACTAGGCAATGAACTTGTCGAAACAACACTTATACCTGCAACTTTAAAACACTAAATGCATGAAACAACTTATAACAATAACTAAAAATATACTGTTTGTTCTAGCGATACTATTACTCAGTTCATGTGCAAGACAGATAACAATACCTATGCAAGATAGCAACGTGAATACGGGGGCTATTAAGATAAGACCTGCAACTCCCGTAAAATCTGCCGTGGTGACTATTGACGGGAATTTGATATGGGAAAAACGGTGTAAAGTAAAAAGCATCACGCTTACAAATGTTCCTAAAGGCTCTCACGAAATCAATGTAACATCGGGTAGTTGGTATTACAAAGAAGCACTAAAACAAAAAGAAATTGTTAACGTAAATGGGAATAATGAAACTCGAACAATACTAATAAGTGTACCACCATATAGTACGGGGTATTGGATTTATCGTAGTGTACTATTCTTTCTGTAAAACATCTTTTCTATGACCTCTATCAAGTCAACAAATGTAGAATATCTCATGCAGGTATTCGGGAAAATTGTGCAGCCACCGTACAAAGATTGGCGGGTCGGAATGTCGTCAACGCAACATGCCGATACCGAAAATTCAGGATGCCTTTTTGTTAGTGTTTTGGATGAATCAGCAACTCAACAAGCGTTCCTGAATTTCGTGCTGCTAGGCGTGACCCCGCTCCGAATGGTCGGCAAGAAACCACGATACCTGTACGCTTACAAGGTCGGGCAACGAGATATGACTGATATGTACTAAAACAAGAAAGGAGCGGGTAATACCCGCTCCTTTTTACTATTCCCTATGCTCTATATCGAGCATAAACGACAACCGCTATACCGATAGCAATACCAACAATAATTGCGGCATCTCCCGTTATAGACAATCCGTAACCCGTGATTTTTGGGTACATAAGCCTGAATTTAAAAGTAAATATTCGTGCGTATTCGGTAGCTACGCATCCGCTATTTTGCACACCCAATATGTGCCTGCATGAGTATCAGTACCCAAAAGTTTTAAACGTTAGAAAATAACCGCAGGAAATTTTAGGCAAAGCATTGCCTGAATGGAAAGTAATTCGTATATTTGACCTGTTTTAGATGTTGTATACGAATTACGAGTGTGGGTATACGAATCCCTCTCTCCAAACGAACAAGCTGCAATTCACGTTGCGGCTTTTTTGTTGCTATATTTCTACCTTTTTGCTCTATCCAAATTCAAAAAACGATTTATTGTAAAACAAATATACCAGATTTTTTGAGCATTATCAAAAAACGGCACGATTGTTGATAAACCGCATTACCCTTTTGAGTAAATCTAGCATTCCAAATTACTTGAACTTTATTTTGTGATTTCGTCAATTTTCTAAACAATTGGCACGGGAATTGGAATATAGATAGTACATACTCGGAACGGAAAATGCTTAATCAGTTTAGAACACTACCTCAATTACTCGATTTTTTTAAAGACGAACAGACCTGCAAAGACTACCTCGCAAAACACAGGTGGAACGACAAAGTAACCTGTCCTTTCTGTGACCATGACCACATCTACATAACCAACCGTGGGTACAAATGCGCCAACAAAGAATGCCACAAAAAGTTCCCTGTAACCGTTGGCACAATACTCGAAAACACTAAGTTGCCTTTGCGTACTTGGTATGCTGCAATATACCTCGTAACCTCCCACAAAAAAGGTATATCCTCTCTGCAACTTGGCAGGGACTTAGGTATCGACAAGAAAAACGCTTGGTTCGTTTTACACCGCATCCGTGAAGCGTTCTTTCCAAACATGCCACTACTAGAAGACGTAGTAAGCGTTGACGAAACATTCATTGGTGGTAAAAACAAAAACCGCCATGCTGATAAGAAATACGAAGGCGGTCAAGGTGGTCAGAGCGAAGATAAAACTATCGTTATGGGTGCTATGCAGATAGGGGGTATTGTGGTTACTAAGGTTGTGCCCGATAGGTCAGCAGAAACACTTATACCCGCACTCGACAAGATTGTAAAGAAAGGGGCAATTCTCGTTACCGATGACCACAGAGCATACTACAAGGTCAAAAAAGACTACTTCCACATCGTTGTTAATCATAGCGAAGGGCAATATGTAAATGGTGCATTTACCACCAACAATATCGAAGGTTTTTGGAGCCTGTTCAAACGTGGTTACGTAGGTATCTATCACGGTATTGTTAGGTAACTAATGATTTTAGTGTTTTTTAGTGTTTTTAGAGTCAAATAAACATGGTTGTTTTAAATATAAATCACCTAGTTTTGTATGTAAAAACATGTATCTTAAATTACACAATATTTAATTTAAAAGTGAAAACATCACTTCGCTAACAATACCTCTATCACTACATGTCACCAACACACCTAGACCGTTATTGCAACGAATTTGCATACCGATACAACAGTCGCAAAACGCCCGACATGGACAGATTCTCCGATGCAATAATCCGAACACACGGCAAAAGACTCACTTGGAACCAACTCACAGGGAACCAACTCACAGGGAAAAATACAACCAAAGTTGCATAGGTCACACAAATAGCTACTTTTGAAGGGAACTATTTGGATTATGGACAACAATGCCTTAATAACGTATAAAGACGTTTCGACAACTGACATATTGAAAAATCCAAACGATTTTTTGGATGGTACACTAAGGCAGTTGTTACTTCAAACAGAAATAGACCCAAACCCATTACCTAGAGAAGTGATATTTTCAGGCAAAGGGGAACGATTAAGTCATCGTGATGCTCATATAGTTATCCAAAAACTAATCAAAGATGGATATGTCGGTTCACTAACCGACAAAGAGTGGTATTATATCACCTTCGATGGAGCAAAGTTCATTAAAGAGGGGGGATATACTAAGGCTTTCTTCGATAGTATACGTCGCACAAAGTACGAGAAGACGAAAGACCGCGTTCTTGTGGCAGGGAGTCTGTTAGCCGCCGTAGGTACTTTCTCTTTAGTTGTCGTGGAAATTTGGAAAATTCAGATTGCTTCTTATACCAATGGTCGGGATAGACAAAATCTCCACTTGCCACATACTTCGATAGAATTTCTATCGCTTGTTTGCGTATTTGCCGCAGCGGGGATTCTGTCCACCATACTATTCCTATTAATAAAACCACAACAGAAAACAACCAAATGAAAGAAATCAAAATAGGGTGCATATGTTTAGTTAATTTACATTTTAAAAAAAATATTATTTATGAGTGCAGCAGAAATATTGAAGAAGGCAGAAATAAAACTAAATCAAAATCTTTGGCTGCTCTTGGTTAGCCTTATGTCGCTTGGCTTATCTGAGAATTTTAAACTTCCTGCTTTAAAAGTATTTAGCATTATCCTATGCTCAATTAGTACCTTGTCGATGATTACATGCGTTGTGTTTTATACAATCAACTATTATAAAACTAAAATTGCAAAATGGAAGTATCTGAAAAAAGAACTAGAAGATAAAACAAAGAGTTGATTGTTTTTAAGCATTACCTTGTCCCAACTCGACAAGAGTTACCAAAATTAAGCTTAAGGTCTATCAACTTGTAGTTACACGTTGCTTTAGAGCCTTATAAGGAGTATTACTAACTGATATGCCGGCACCCTGGAGACAGTTTATTAAAGATGATAATTCCTTTTTGGTCAGGTGTACATCCCTGTTGATGATGCTGCCGTTTTTTAAATTAATGATTACCTCTGTTACTGTTCTGCCGGATTTAAGACGAATATCAGCAATATCATCAAACGTTGCATTTATGAATGGGCGAAAAGGATTAGCGCCTTTTATCGCGATCCTTCCATTTGCTATAGTGATTATTTTAAGAATCGCCAGTTCGTAGGCCATGTATAAAATGGCGAAAAGAAGGTAATCCCCCCAACTCACGTCAAAGCGGTAGCGCTTACCTACCACTACCGCGGTTATCATGATAATAACGAATATTGCGGCCTGAGCAAAAACCACCCATCCATATCTTTTTCTCAGTAGGGATTCTGTTGTGTTAAATGAATGGTGGGTTTGGGGCATATCTCACGTTTGAAAGGTGAATAAATTTAAAAGTCTGTTCCCAGCGCCACATAGATGATCGGCTTCTTGGTGCCCTCTACATGCCATGCCGCATCGCAGCGGATGAAATAGCCAAAGAGCGTGGTGCGCAAACCACCACCATAACCTACAGCAAGTGAAGAGCCATTAGGTACGGTAACATTGACAACCGTGTTGCCATGGGTATTGACAAAGGTATACTGTGCATCAAGGTTACCCCCCTGGGGCAGGAAGCCGTGCCATGCCGACCCCATATCCAGAAATCCTACTACCTGCAGGTTCTTAAGGACTGAAGATTGTATAGGCCGCTTCAGGAAGGTCGTCAGCACAGGCAGGCGCACCTCATCGGTAAGCACTGCAAAATTATTGCCCTTAAATGCAGCCTGATCATAGCCGCGCATGCTGGTAGCCAGCGCTATAAAGCCATAGCTTCCCTGGCTCTGTGCGCCGGGGCTGGCTGTCTTGGGGCTGTACCAGTTGTCTACACCTCCTAATTGGTATTCTACCATGCTGGTGCCATCAGAGTGTGCATAGGCAAGGCGGGTAGCCAGTATACAGTTCTTGTATAGCTTCTGGTAGTTACGCATATCTGCACCTATATTGTAGCAACTCTGCTTTTGACCATTGATCTGGTACATATACTCTGCGTAGACCTTGAATCGCATGCCATTGCGAATATTCAGTATAGGGCTTATAGTGTTATCAAACACATACTCCAGCCTGCTCATGGACGATACCTGCGAGGTATCAGAACCTATTGCTGACAAGCTGTAAATATCGGTCGACTTCACTACGCTGCGGTCTTGCCTTATTGCTGTCTGGAATTTTACACTGCGCACTCTATCCAGCGGATAGTTGAAGTCTGCACGCAGCATATTGGTGGTGAGCCCGTAGGTAACGGGCTCTTGTATCACTACCGACCCGCTCGGGTCTACAAAGTTCGTCACTATGCTCGGCTTGGTAGCCGTGCGGAAGAATAGTAAGCCCCAGTCCATACGTTTGGTAAAGTTCTGGTATTGCACAAAGAACGTGGATCCCGCAAGGTCTATCGGCAATTGAAATCCGAATGTGAACCTGTGGTTTTCCAGCAGTTCATTCAGGCTTACTGTAGTAAGTGCACTTAAAGATGGATTGGTATATTGTCCTGCATTGGCAGCATACGACTCGTACTGTGAGAACAGTATGCTATTGTCCAGCCGGATACTCAGAAAATCAGGTTTGAAACTGGCCCTGTATTTGGTAGGCTTCATCTTCACATATGCGCTGTCGTTGATCACGGTCAGCATAGAGCTATCGGCTTCTGCTGCCGCCGCTGCTGCCGCGGCTTTCTCCTGTTTTCTTTTTGCGCGGTGTACAGATACTCCTGTTGTATCGTCAAACTCTGACTGGAATGCATTACCGCTCTTTATTTCCGGTGGCCCTACATTTACCTGTTGCTGGCGCCCGCGTTTTCGCTTGTTGTCATAGGCACCGGGCACACTCGTTGTTGGCACCGTAGGGTGCACCGTTTCAGGCTTTTCGGCAGATAGTGTTGTTTGTGTCAGCTTTTTAGGCTGCACATTTATTCCCGGCATTTGCAGCTCGTGAAAGTAAACCATGTACTTATCCTTCTCCTGCACCACATCGGCTACATCTCCGCTTGCCAGATTATATTGATGGCTGATAATACTGGTGTAATAATTGGTAATAGGCACAGAGTAGGCAGAATCCATATTGTGCTTATCTCTTGCAAATAATACCACGTATTTGTTCTGTATGCCATTGCCATCATACAGGTAAGCGAAATTATCGAGGCCGTATTGTACAGGTTGTGTGATGTGCCCCTTTGTTACATCAGAGCACTGCAGCAATTCTGTCCGCTGTGTGCGGGTGTTGTAGAAATACACGTTCATTTGCCCCGTAGGCAGTTCATTCACCCCCTCCGGCACCACCATGTTTGGTTTAGGCCTGTTAGACAGGAAGAGTATACCTGTGCGCGATCCCCCACTAACAAATTGAGGCTCTATATCGTCCCATGCATCATCGGTGATGTTGGTCATCTTAGAACCCTTAATAGTGAACTCATATAGGTCTGTCTGGCTTTTCTTTATCGCAGAGAACACCAGCTTATCATCATCGGCCATGAATGACATACCCAGCACCCTGTCAAAGCGATTCTTCTTGATGGTAAAGTTCTCTATCCGGCCCTTCAGTGAATTGTAGATACGCAACCTTGTCTCATCCCCTTTTTTATACAATATCGCCAGTTTATACCCTGTAGACGACCATGCCAGCATAGGGTAGTTCGGGTCAATAGCCTCGGTCAGGTCTTTTTGTCCACCTTCCAGCAGGGTAGATACTGTCTGTTCCCGGGCCGTCTTCTGTGTGTATACAGTATACTCACCATCCCTCCACGCCACATAGGCAATATCTGTTCCTCTTGGCGATACTTTTATGTTTCTTAATACGGTATTGTCTTTAGGCACTTTCAGTGAGATAAGGCCTTTCAGGCTATCTGGTGATTCCTGATTTTTGGCATCAAAGGCATACGTCTCTTTATAAAAATTCATGCAGGAGTCATATACTTTGGTGACCTTCATACCCAGGTTGGCAGGGTCTTTCAGGCTCTTATTGAGGCTTGTCTTTTGCTGCATGGCATAGAGCAGGCTTTTCACCTTTTCACTGCCATACTGCTCGTCTATGAATTTCCAGAAAGCCTTCCCTGCCAGTTCCGGATATTGTTCTGATAACTCATAGAAACCCGCACCGGGTCTCGCATCCAGCAGGCGCTTCCATTCGGCATTGGCATCAGTATCCCAGCCATCTACCAGGTAAGCGATGTAGCCATCTGTAACCCATGCAGGCAGGTTCATGAGCAGGGCATTCTTCACCATCTTCTTAAAGTTCTCGCCAAATATCATGCGCTCCATCACTACACGTGCCATGCCGCTGCGCAGCTGGTGGCGCAGATCGGTATGCTGGCCGGTATAGTAGAGTACCAGTTTGTCACCCACCAGGTTTACTGTACCCGCCACACTGTTTTCGGTCAGTTGTGATTCATCTTTCAGGCCCACATTGGTTTGCCTGTATTCGTCGTATGAATTGTACAGGATGATGTCAAATCTTTTAGGGAATTGTCCGCCCAGTTTCTTCTCTATAACGCTGATGGTATTTTCTGCTTCTTCTGCCACATAGCGGCCCAGCCCGCGGCCCGCGCGATCGTAGTGATACACGCGAAAGTGCTTGGTATCAAAATATTTCCATTCGAACTTTCGTGATTGTATCCTGTTTTGCCCAAAGGTCTCGACATACGATTGCGCTACTGAGCGCTGCGGCAGGGCCACAATGATAAGTGTGCAGGCAACAAGAAAAAGCGATAGGAGGTGTCTGGTCTTTTGCGTCATACGTTCATCGTTCTGAGACTGGTTGGTACCACTATGGTTTAAAGGACCATAAGTGCACGCAACAGGGATCGTTTTATATTTAAAGAAGGTGTCGACGGTATTATCAGTCAACAGCCTTAGTTTTGCAGTACAAATTACAGAAATAATTGACGCAAATATGTTAAATGTTGTATTTTTTACCTTCAATCCTTTTGACGAGAATACCTACCTTATCAGCAATGAAAAGAAGCAATGCTGGATAGCAGACCCCGGCATGTATGGCGAGCAGGAACAGCAGGAACTGATACAATATATCAACGATAAACAACTGACCCCGCAGGCTATCATTAATACCCATGCCCACCTGGACCATATTTTCGGCGCACAAACCCTGATCGATAAATACAGCCTGCCCTTTGGTCTGCACAAGCAGGAGCAGTTCATACTGGACAGAGCCAGGGAATCTGCTGCTATGTTTGGTATAGACTTCGGCGCAGTGCCTAAGGCTACTTTTTATATAGAAGAAGGCAAACCCCTGATGTTGGGCGATGATGCCCTTGAGGTACGCTTTACCCCGGGCCACTCACCTGGAAGTGTATCATTTTACTACGCGCCGGGCAACTGGGTGATAGGTGGCGATGTACTTTTCTCAGGTAGCATAGGCCGTACCGACCTGCCGGGTGGCAATTTTGATACACTCATCAGTAGTATCCGCACCCAATTATTTACCCTGCCCGATAATACTCAGGTGCTAAGCGGGCATGGGCCTGCTACTCATATTGGCGAGGAGAAAAAGTATAATCCGTTTTTGAAGTAAATGTTACCTCACCACTTTCCTCTTATTCCTCTCATAATCTTCAAAGATAAAGTGGCCGAGGCCATCGAGTGAGGAGTAGAATGCCTTACCATTATTGACCTCGGTAAAGTTGCGTACAAACTCCTGCAGGTAGGGGTCCTGGGCTATCATGAAGGTGATGACAGGGATCTTCAGCCTGCGCAATTGGCCGGCAAGGTTCAGCGTTTTGTTCAGTATTTTGCTGTCTATACCAAAGCTGTTCTTATAGTATTTGTTGCCCACTTTCAGGCAGGTTGGCTTGCCATCAGTGATCATGAATATTTGTTTGTTGGGGTTCTTGCGGCGACGCAGTAATTCCATGGCCAGCTCCAGACCGGCTACCGTGTTGGTGTGGTAGGGACCCACTTCCAGATACGGGAGATCTTTCATTTCTATCTGCCATGCGTCATTGCCAAACACTACGATATCCAGCGTATCCTTAGGGTAGCGGGTAGTGATCAATTCACTCAGCGCCATAGCCACTTTCTTAGCCGGTGTGATGCGGTCCTCACCATAGAGGATCATGGAGTGAGAGATGTCTATCATCAGCACTGTAGAGGTCTGCGATTTAAAATCTGTCTCATGAATTTCCAGGTCGTCCTGGTGCATCGACCAGTTGTCTATACCCCGGCTGATGAAGGCATTTTTGATACTTCCCGTAAAGTTGATGGACTCCAAAGTATCGCCAAATTCGTAGCCTCTTATCTCGGGGTTAGGCTCATCGCCCTGGCCTGTTTTGAAGCTGCGGTGGTTACCACTTTTGGCCTTTTTCATCTTACCGAATATCTCTTCCAGCGAGCGTTTGCGGATGGTCTGTTCGGTCTTGCCGGTTATTTTAAAGGTGCCATCCTGCTCATTCTCCTTAATGTAGCCGTTTTCTTTCAGGTCGTCGATAAAATCACCGATGCCGTAATCTTTATCGGTGACACGGTACTGCTTATCCAGCTGGGTAAGCCAGTTGAGCGCCTCGCCGGCATCACCATTGGTATAGGTCAGCAGCTCGGAGAATAAACCAAGCAGCTTGTCAAATGGTGTTTTAGCGTTATCGTTCGGGTCGAACTTGGAGAAATGGAAACCTTGCATCGTCGGATCAGTTGTTGTAACTGACTAAAATTACGGTATATCCTGCGGCTAACTTCAATAGAACTATTATTTGTTTCAATACCACACCACACAGAGCTATTGGTATTCATTTGTTGGGCATCACATTTCTTCCACATTGTCGCATTCCCCCACATTAAGCAATTGAGTCGTTCAAAAACTACTGCCAATCGGGATATTGTGCCGCCCAGTTCTTCTTGCCGCCCACTATCTTGTTCAGGTTCATGGTAATACCTATTTCGTTGTAGGCGCCTGCTATGTGGTAGTAGGTGCGTGCATAGTGCACCTGAAACTTAGAAAGATTAAGGCTGACACCGAATGCGAAGCCCGCGATACCGGGCTGAGTGGTGAGTGCCAGCTCTTTACGCAACATATAGTTGTAAGAACCGGTGAGGGTAAGCTTGCTGCCTAGGGTAAGCTCGGCGCCAAATATGAAGTGACGGAACAGTTTATCGGCAAAATGATTGCCCTTGGTCGCACTGCTGTCGGTAGTTCCCAGTATGCTGGTGGTCACATCGTCTACAGGGTTGTCGTAGCGCACATCCCACTCATACAGGTGGTGCAGGGTAGCAAATACACGCAATGGCACGTGTTTGAAGCGCTTGGATATGCCTAACTGCAGATCGAATGGCATAGGCTCCGCAACATTGGCAGGGTTATAGCGCTTCACCATACCGCCCATGTTCTTGGCAACAGCCCCTACGTCTATCATATTTACGGTATCATAGTAATTGATGCCTATATCTACCAGTGCTGCTGATGCGGTGTAATTATACAGGTCGGAATGTGCCCATTTGATATCTGCACCGTAGCGCCAATGGTTTTGGTAGGTGCGTGACGCGCCTAGTGTGATGGCATAGTCGTTGGCATGGAAATCGCCATACTGCGAGCCATATTCATCTGTCTGGGTGAAGGTGCCGTAATTGAGGTATTGCACACCCAGGAAGAAGGCTGTCTGTATCTTAGGGTGGTAATAGCCGTAGGCCAGGTTCATGATACCTATGCCGCCATAAAATGAATTGTAATTCAGGCTCAGCTCATTGTGCAGTCCCGGGCGCATCATGGCAGGGTTCTGTATGGCAAAGGCGATATCATTTTCAGGGTCAGCTACACTTATGCCCCCTAATGCAGACACATGAGGAGCATTAGACATGCGTAAATATTCAAAGGCAAACTGACCACCATTTACCTGCGCGCCCGCGATATGGCAGCAGAGTACAGCAGTGAGCACAAGGGTGCATTTCATCCATCGCATGTCAGTAAAACGTCCCAATTTTGAATTTATTGCCGTGGTGATCGATTTGAAGTAAAGAATGTCATCCAGACTTCCGCGAGAATGTCACCCTGAGCCCCGTCGAAGGGCGACATTCTCGCGGAAATATTATTTGTTGTTAAGCCTTGTCGGCATTAGCCTTAAGGATATCTTCTACAATAGGTGTGCTTACCCCTGTGAAAGAGAAACCGCCATCGTGGAAGAGATTTTGCATAGTGATCATGCGGGTATAGTCGCTGAACAGCATCGCACAGAAATTAGCGCAATCCTGTGCGCTGGCATTACCCAGCGGCGACATTTTTTCGGCATAATCAAGGAACACATCGAAACCGGCAACACCCGAACCTGCAGTAGTAACTGTAGGGGATTGAGACACGGTATTGACACGAACCTTCTTAGCAAAACCATAATGATAACCGAAGCTGCGTGCTACGCTTTCTAGCAATGCCTTGGCATCGGCCATGTCGTTATAGCCCGGGAAGGTGCGCTGAGCCGCTATATAGCTAAGCCCCACCACAGATCCCCATTCGTTGAGCGCATCGGCCTTCATGGCACTTTGCAGCACACGGTGCAGGGAGAGGGCAGAAATATCAAGCGTCTTCAGGAAATTCTCGTAATTGGTATTGGTGTAAGCAATGTTCTTGCGCACGTTAGGCGACATACCTATGCTGTGCAGCATAAAGTCCATCTTGCCACCCATCAGTTCCATGCTTTGTTGCATCAGGTTATCCAGGTCGGCAGTGGAAGTTGCATCGGCAGGTATCACTTTTGCATTGCACATTTCGGCCAGCTCGTTGATCTTACCCATGCGCAGTGCGATTGGTGCATTGCTCAATACGATCTCTCCTCCCTCGGCTACTACAGTAAGAGCCGTTTTCCAGGCTATAGAGCGCTCATCGAGTGCCCCAAAAATGATCCCTTTTTTCCCTTTCAGCAATTGATGCGACATAATGTGTGTTTTATATAGTGGGTAAAAATAGCAAAAAAGAGGGAGTGTGACCTATTCTATTCACTACCTCTGTTCCTTATTTCCTCTGTTCTATTTGCTTCTTATAAGCTTTCAGATTAAATGGCTCTTTTTGTGGCTGCGTTGTGTTGGGCAAAAGCGCGGGCTTGGGACCAACAGGAATATTATCCGGATGTTCGAAGTTTAAAAAAAATATCCGCGCAACTATATTATCATTAAATATTTTTGAACTTGAATATTTTTTGAGAGAATTTTCATTGTAGTAGGGCAAAAGTAAGTCCCATAACTTTTTGTATGATTTATCCTTTTTAAATGATTGAAGGTCTTGCGCAAACAACTCATCGTAATAAAGCAAAACTTCTTTTGATAGGCCTCCTCTATTGGGTAACATATCAAATAAAATATTCACGGTATTATTTACTACGACTTCCTCAAAAGGATAACGATCTTTAACTATGCCTTGCTCTACACAGCCACTGCGAAGCGTGTAACAAATATTATTTACGTTCTTGTAGCTGGATATAAAATCATGTATTCTTTCATGAATAAAAGAATGAATAAACCCATCTTTCATATAATACCCCACTTTATCTTCCGGAGTTGTAATATCCTTATAGATTGCAATAGAGTTATTAACACCTCCATTTCTTATAGTAGCCCGGTTAAAGTACATTACTTCCGTATTATTATATACATCTACAGAATCAGCAGTGTTTAAGTGATTAACCTCAATTGGTCCCAAATATTGAATGCTGGAAGGGCGTGGCTTGTCTCTATCAAAAGACACAAAATAATTTTTATTTATATTAATATATTCGGGTACTGGAGATAAAAAATTGATAGGCATCAATTCAGTATTATTAATTAATATTTCATTAATATATTTAAATCTATATTTGATTATCAAGTACGCTCTTATTGTATAATATACAAAGTATCTATCAAGCAAAGTATTTTTCGATGAAGATATATAAATATTATTATATTTATATATGTATGATTTCTTCTTCAAGCATGAGTCGTGTATTTCTATATCTGCTTTTTTATATTGAAATAAATTGGTTTCAGCAGGATAAATATTACCGAGAAAAGTTACTTTTTTATAGTTTATCGGCACTTCTAATTCCAGCAAATTTTTATCAGTTTGAGATTCTATGATCTGTTTAATTTTCTCGTCAATTTCTTCAACGGTCATTTTACTCTGATCAAAGTCATATTTGGTCTTGATATATTTAGAAAGATCAAAATCAGCATAGTCCGTACCCAATTGCTTATCAAAGTCGATGTCTTGGGCCAACGACTTAAAACCACAAAGGCATAGAAGTAAGATAATGGTTATTTTGCTCATATAGGCTTGGTAAGTATATTCCTCAAAAGTACTAAATGCCACACTTAGTCGTAAGTGAGTCTCTCCTCAACTAGTGCTTAATTATCTCAGTAACCTTTGCGGGATCTTGACGTGTATCGAAAATGGCAAGGATTTCTATTTTATCTTTCCTTTCCCGGTAATAGATGGTGTTCTGTTTGGTTAGAACGCACTTCCTTATCTTTTCCTTTTTATGCACTACCCGATACATTTTCGGAGACAATGAAATGATATCACATAACTGCTCAAAGCGCGATAAAAATGCTTCGCACACCTCAGTTCCCCAGCAATCAGATAAGTAGTCGGTTATTTGCTCAAGGTCTTGTTCTGCAATTTCAGAGAGCAGAACAGGTTTAGCCATTGGAGCTATATTTAGCTCTTAACCTTGACGTGACCTCATTAAGAGGCTTAGTTTTATGAGCATTTGCCTGTTGCAAACCAGTCATAATTCGATCCTTCTGCGCAACAGATAAGTTCGACCAGCTACTGGCATCATCATGGCTGTTCAGGTAGTTCTGAAACAAACCATATACTTCATTCAGCTCTTTTGAATTAAGTGCTTCTATTTTCTGGTGTAGGTCTGATCTTATTTCCAATGCTTTCATACTACTCAATAGTTCATAATTTCATTATCAGCGAGCCAAACAAAGTTAATTCATTTTTCATTAAAATAATTTCGCGCTCCGTTCCAGGCAGCTTCCTTCAATTCCCCATACGGTTCAAGCGTCCTCGCTTGAACCCAACTCGTCCAAGTTGACAACGCTGATGCCCCGAAAGCTCGTTTGTAACGCCCTCGATACCCGTTAAAACCTTCGTTCCGTTTTTCTTGCACAAAACATAAATATTCTCCGTCCATACCTGCCACACAATCAAATAGGAACCATGAATTTTCCACGAAAGAAATTTGCATGATGACCAAAAATATCGTCCATCATGACGCCAAAACTGGTCATCATGCAGACCCGATTTTTTCAACCCAAAAACCCATCTCAACTTTGTGCTAAAAAATCTTTTTTATTGATAACCTCCAACTCTTTACCTAATTACCTTTTTAACCTTTTAACGAATTAACCCTTTAACCTTTTAACGAATTAACTCTATCATTTTATGACGTCGTATGACCAGCAAGGTGCGCGAGACATGTATCTCAATACCAATTTTACACAAAAGGAGATCGCCGATAAACTCGGGATCAACCCCAAGACCATCTATTTATGGATAAAGAAGGGTAAATGGGATGAAATGAAAGCAGCTGCCAGGCAGGCGCCGGGCATCATCCAGCAGCAGTTGTATAACCATATCACGGCTATCAACGATAGCATCGCAACCCGCGAAGATGCTGTACCCACATTTCAGGAAGTAGAAATGTTGCGAAAGCTGATTGTATCCACAAAGCACATGCAGCAGATGTCCGTGGGCACCTACATACAAGCCTTTCAGGAATTTACTGGTTTTATCGGCCCGCACACCAACGATTTGGAATTCACCAAGCGTGTAGCTGTTGTGGCCGATGAATACATTAAAGGTCTTATCCACAACAAGCAATTCCACGTCTCGGAAAAGGTCCAAAACACAACTGAAGCAATAAAAGAGATGGATAGAGAAGCACAAGCAAAGAATAACATGGTCAACTCTCCTCTTGCCAAAGAGGAGTACCCGCAGGGGGAGGTGATCGTCAATAAGCCCCATCTGGAAAATGTCTATCCTCAGGACGCCGCAGACGAACCAACTTACAAGCCACACAACACCTCCCTCTCCCCATCCGAACCGCTTGGCGGGACTATCGGACCTGCCCGAATGGCTCTACCGGTCGGGCATCAATCAGGCGATGAGGAAAAAGAAGACAATCCGGCAAACCCTTCACTATCAAACACTTCAGTAGACATATCCACAAACCCATTTCCCGATTCCACGGCATTACCCGACCGGGAAATAGTTGCAGAACAAACACCCGAACCGGACCGAATCGAAGGTACTGAGGACAAGGAAAAACATGCTAGGGAAGTAGAGCAGATCATAACTAGGGAAGACTACATAAAATATGAGTACCTCCTTGAGGATAAAACAAACAACCCGGCTGAAACTGTTGACTTCAACGGAGTAAAGGCAAACCTCATGACGGTGCAATATAACCTCAAACAATTCGAAGAGCCCGAATGGCGCCGCCAATTCCTGCCACGCGAAGAGGTGATCAGGTTGTTCACGACCTTAGAGGCCCGGAGGTAAGTTCAGAGCTAGTTACAAGGCACATTAGCTAACTTCGCACTATGCCACTATACAAAGAATGGGAAACAGGCGAGGATGGCCGTGCAGCTATATGGAAGATGGATGAGCCTGAATCGTACTTTATAGAACAAACGGGGCTTACCTCTACTATAAAGAACGACAAACGAAGAATAGAACACTTGGCAGGGCGCTTTCTGTTGCAGCACCTGGTGCCGGGCTTCCCGCTGCATGAGATAGAGAAGGATGAGCATGAGAAGCCAAGGATCAAGGATAATGCCCATTATTTCTCCATTTCGCACTCGTGGCCCTATGTAGCTGTGCAAATAGACCCGGATAATGATGCAGGTATAGATATACAAACGTGGCACCCCGGAATAGAGAATATAAAGCATAAATACCTATCGGATGAGGAACAACAGATGTTGAGAAATGACCCCAGGTTATTTACGCTGGCCTGGTGTGCTAAAGAAGCGGTCTATAAGTGGAATGGCAGACGCGGAATAGAGTTCATAGAGGAGTTGCCAATTGTGCATTTAGGAAAAGATAATGACATTAATATTTTTCTTAAAACGAAAAAAATACCCCAAATGATATATTTAGAAAGTATTATAAATGCCGATTTTGCTTGCGCTTACGTGGATAGAGCACAGGATTGGGCAATCTATTAAATGAATTAAATTTAATTTATCTATTTAATTTTATGAAAAATTTACTCGAAAAATTTCTTTTTTTAGACTTTACCTGTAGATTTGCATAAAATATAATATTATGTCGTCTTACGTTTTGAAGCTATCAACACCCTTAATCAGGGCGGAGAGAAAAAGATATCGGGATACGGTGATAAAAAGATCACCGCGATCTTCGGAAGCAACGTATTCAGCGGTCGCACTATCCGTGAATACCTGAGCGATGAGGCTTATAAAAGTCTCATGAATTCAGCCAAATCGGGCCAACGCATAGACCGCCGGATAGCCGATCAGGTAGCAGCGGGTATGAAAGCCTGGGCAGAAGGACGTGGTGTGACCCACTTTACACACTGGTTTCAGCCACTTACGGGCACTACCGCAGAAAAGCATGACTCCTTCTTTACCATCAAGAGCGATGGAACTGCGATAGAACTTTTTGACGGTGACGCGCTGATACAGCAGGAGCCTGACGCTTCAAGCTTCCCTAACGGTGGTATCCGTGCCACATTTGAGGCGCGCGGTTATACTGCCTGGGACCCATCATCTCCTGCATTCATAATGGAAGCAGGCAGCGGTAAGACCTTGTGCATACCTACTATATTCATTGCCTACAATGGCGAGTCGCTGGATTATAAAGCACCTTTGTTGAAATCTATAGCTGCTCTGGACAAAGCGGCAGTGGATGTGTGCAACTACTTTGATAAGAATGTGACCAAGGTAACGGTGACCCTGGGCTGGGAGCAGGAGTACTTTGTAGTGGATGAGGCACTGGCTAATGCCCGCCCCGACCTGATAGCTTGCGGACGTACCTTGCTAGGCCATAGCCCTGCAAAGGGACAGCAGTTGGAAGACCACTACTTCGGTTCTATACCAGAGCGCGTATTTGCATTCATGCAGGACTATGAGCAGGAGGCGTACAAACTGGGTATACCATTGCGCACAAGACACAATGAAGTGGCACCCGCACAGTTTGAGTGTGCACCGATATTTGAAGAAGTGAACATAGCTGTGGATCACAACACGCTGCTGATGGACCTGATGAACAAAGTAGCCAAGCGCCATAAGCTGAAAGCCTTGCTTCATGAAAAACCATTTGCCGGCGTGAACGGAAGTGGTAAGCACAATAACTGGAGCCTTGCTACCGACACAGGTGTGAACCTGTTGTCCCCGGGCAAGACACCACGCACCAACCTGATGTTCCTTACCTTCTTCGTCAATACAATAAAGGCGGTGCATGATTATGACGACCTGATGCGTGCATCCATAGCCTCTGCAAATAACGATCATCGCCTGGGTGCTAACGAAGCTCCTCCGGCTATCATGTCAGTATATGCAGGTAAGTATTTGTCTACTGTCCTTGATGAAATAGAATCAAGGGTTAAAGATAAATTCAGCGAGCAGGACGAAGTAATACTGAAGCTGGACATCCACAAACAGATACCCGAACTGATGATGGACAATACGGACCGTAACCGCACCAGCCCATTTGCATTCACAGGTAATAAGTTTGAATTCCGTGCCGTAGGTTCTTCTGCTAACTGCGGCGCACCAATGGTTGTGTTGAACACGATCATGACCGAGTCGTTGAAGCAGTTCAAAAAAGATGTGGATGCACTTACAGAGAAAGGCGAAAAGAAAGAAATAGCCATCCTGCAGGTATTACGTCAGTATATTACCGCCTCTAAGAGGATACGCTTTGAAGGGGATAACTATAGTGAAGAGTGGGCTGAAGAAGCTAAGAAGCGCGGCCTGAATAACTTCAAGACTACGCCGGAAGCACTGGATGCATTCGTAACTGAGAAGGCTAAGGCGGTATTCCATGATAACGGTATCTTCACTAAGCGTGAGCTGGAAGCACGTCATGACATCATGCTTGAAGAGTATGTGAAAAAAGTGCAGATAGAGGCACGCTTGCTTGGCTACCTGGCTACCAACCACGTGTTGCCGGCCGCCATTAACTATCAGAACACCATGATACAGAACGTGCGTGGACTGAAGGATCTGGGCCTGGACAAGAAGAGTTACAAAGCGCAGCTGAACATGGTAGAGGTGATCAGCAACCACATACAACACATTAACGATAATGTGGAAGCAATGATAGAGGCCCGCAAGAAGGCAAATGATACTGAGGACATGCACAAGCGTGCACACATGTATTGCCACGAAGTGAAGCCATTCTTTGATAAGATACGCTACCATGCCGACAAGCTGGAACTGGTGGTGGACGATAAACTGTGGCCATTGCCTAAGTATCGTGAACTGTTGTTCCTGAGGTAAGCTTATACGAGAGATCAATTGCAAAGAGCGGCTATCTCCGCAGATAGCCGATCTTTTCCTTAAGAAGACAGGATTTTCAGCCCCCTATTTTTTGATGAATTTATCGCTGATCAGCCAATTGCCCCGCATATCATAGAGCGTGATGAAATATGCGCCGGGAGCCAGGCGGGAGACATTTGCTTCTTTGGCAGATGATTCCGTCTGTACTATTTTACCATCTGCATCAGTGATCATAATTCTTACATTTTCCGCATAGTTAACAGAGAGCGTTTCGGCAACGGGATTGGGGTATATGACCGGCTTCCCTACCTCTGCTAGCTGGTTAACACCTAGCGTAAGATGATGCAGCGGATAGCTTGTCGCCACGGATATACAGCCATTAGTATCACTAACAATGACACTGTAGTCAGCAGTATCCGGCGGAACTATCTCATACGTAGTAGCGCCAAGAATAGCGGAGAAATTGTGGTACCACTGGTAAGAAGTATAGAAGGTGCCGGTCATCATTATGCCACCACTGTATGTAATTACAGGGTCGGGCAACGGGTACACATTGACCGGTACGGGACTGGTAAATGCCATGCAACCGCCGGCGATGTTGACAAAGCACATATAACTGCCTGCGAGGTTAGCATTGAATGTTGATCCTGTAGCACCGGGAATATTCACAGAATCCCGTAACCACTGGAAAGTAACACCCGTTGCGGGTGGAATATCTACACTCAGTGCAATACTACTGCCCCAACAGAATGCGAGCGGAGGATTGAAAGTAACATCAGGTATAGTGACAGTGGTTACCAAAACAGCTGACGCCTGGGAGCTGGAAAAACATCCTTCAGGAGACGTCACCTCTACGTAGTAATAGGCTGTGGCCGTAGCGATGTAAGAAGGGTTAGTGGCGCCGCTTAATGCTGTAGCTGCAGCAGCCGTTGGTCCTGCAAACCACTGATAAGTATAACCTGTAACTGACGGCACTGTAAGTGTGACGCTACTACCCGTGCATATTGTAAGTGGTCCTGATGCCGTAATAGCAGATACAGGTACCGGGTATACAATAACAGGGAAGAGACCGGAGGAGGTGGTGTCGGAACAACCAAAAACGTTGGTCACCTTAAGCCGGTAATTATAGGTACCAGGTACATCTGCAGTGTAGGTAATGTTGGTGGCACCGGGTATTGCTATTGTTCCATTAAGCCATTGATAACTATACCCTGCTGTTAAGCCCGCAGTAAGTACTACGCTGTCATACGCGCAAATATTTAGAGGAGAAGTCGAAGTGGCAGATGCAACAGGCGAAGGATTTACCGTAATGCTGATGCCCGTAGATGTGTCCTTGCAACCTGCTGCTGAAGTTACTTCTACCTTATAGGTGTTGGAAAGGGCAGCAGAATATGATTGGTTGGTAGCTGCGCTAATAACTCCCGTGGTATTGAACCACCTATACGAATAACCAGCACCTGTGCTGGCATCAAGCACTACGCTGGCAGGACTGCAGACGGTTGTAAGGCCAACAGGAGTTATTACTGCCGGAGGAGTGGGAAGAACAGTGACCGTTTGTGTGGTATTGCCGGAGCAACCATCGGTAGTTGATACCGTAACTGAATAAGTAGTGGTAACCAGTGGAGCGGCTGAATATGTACTATTGGTTGCGCCGGGTATCGGGGTTGTGCCATTATACCATTGGTACAAAGATCCCGTACCCGATGTTTCAGAAAGCAGAACGCTGCCACCGCTGCAAAAAGTAGTGGTACTGCTGGCAGTAATAACCGGCACAACAGGTGGGTCAACGGTAACGGTAACAGGGGCTGTTGCGGAGCATACACCCGGGCCATAGCCGGTAACGGTATAGGTAGTAGTGGTGACAGGACTAGCAGTAACAGTAACGCCGGTTGTGGATGAGAGCGCTGTGGCGGGTGACCATGTATAGGTAGGTGTGCTGCCGGCACCTGAGGCAGTAAGCGAAGTGCTGCCAGACCCGCAAATTACGGGTGCTGAGGGCGCTATAGCTATTACAGGAGCAGTGCAAGTAGCATCGAGGTAATAATCGCAGGCCTCACCCCAATGTGCTGAGCACGGGGCGCTAATAGAGGATTCGCCGAGGAATACCCTCATATGCAGATTGGTATTGGTGGTGATGCCTGTGAGCGGTATGGTGAAAGTGATGGTAGCGGAGGTGGCCGAAGTGGCCAATGCGTAAGATCCTGCTGACTCGGTCGTCTGGTAGGTGCCGTCGTTATTCCAGTCTACGAAAACATATGCAGTGGCCGCATAACCAGAACAACGATCGATAGAGAATGTTACAGTGGAGCCGGTGGGGGCTGTTATCCCCTGTGTGGTGAAATAGTTGTAGTATGAACCCGTACAAGACGTGCCCGAGTAGCTGATCGTAGATACTACCCCCGTACCTGATGCTGTCACCGAAGTCAGGTATTCGGATGTGCAACCGGACGTGTAGGATGGTATGCCGGAGGTAGCGCATTGAGCAAATGTGTGGAGGGTTGATAGCAGCAGTATTATGAGGGCACCGCAAAAAGAGAGAATTGTTTTCATGGTTTGCATTTCTAATAAAAAATATAAGTAACATGCAAAGCTATCTACTGCATTTTCAATAAATTAAATCCAGGTGTTATCTGTTTCTTACCATTGGGTTAATGGATGTTTTAATCAACCAAGATTATTAACCAGCAATAAATGGTAGCGTGTTTGTATCGGGTTTCCTGTTCTTACGGAATACGATTATATTTATCTCTGAAAGCTGCACGTGCGCCGCCAGCAACCAGTATACCGGTATGACCTTTAACTCCTTACAATTTCTGGTTTTCTTTCTGGTGGTGACCCTGATGTTCTTCAGGTTGCAGCACCAGAAGATGAGGATGTTGCTGCTGTTAGTGGCGAGCTGTTATTTCTACATGTCGTTTATACCGGAATACCTGCTGATACTGGGTGGTACGATAGTAGTCGATTACTTTGCGGGGCTGCAAATAGAGCGAAGTGAGGGCAGAAGCAGGCGCTGGTGGCTGATAGTGAGCCTGGTAGCTAATATAGGTGTGCTGGCCGTGTTTAAGTACTATAATTTTTTTATTGATGCTGTGAGTTCTGGTGCCGGTTTATTTGGTAAGCCTCTGTCGCTACCGTTGCTGCAAATAGCTTTACCGGTGGGGTTGTCTTTTCACACTTTTCAGGCGATGAGCTATACTATAGAGGTATACAGGCGCAATCAGCCGGCGGAAAGGAATTTTATAACCTATGCCTTGTATGTGATGTTCTATCCCCAGCTGGTGGCGGGGCCGATAGAGCGCCCACAGAATATACTGCCGCAGCTGAAAGAGTACAGGCCGTACAATTGGGACAATGTGAAGGAAGGACTATCACAGATGTTGTGGGGATTCTTTAAGAAGGTGGTGGTAGCTGACAGGCTATCGATGGCGGTAGACCACACTTATAATTATGTTGACGGACATTCTTCACCGGCATTGTGGATCGGTGCTGTTTTTTATTCCTTTCAGATATACTGCGATTTTTCAGGGTACTCCGATATAGCGATAGGAGCAGCGAAGGTGATGAACATACAGCTCATGACCAACTTTAACCAGCCTTACCTGGCGAAGAACATGAGTGAGTTCTGGAGCCGGTGGCATATTTCGCTATCAAGCTGGTTCAGGGACTATGTGTATATACCATTGGGTGGTAACAGGAGGGGTAATGGCAGGCGGCTGTTCAATATTCTGCTCGTTTTTATGCTCAGCGGGTTGTGGCATGGTGCCAATTATACGTTCATTGTATGGGGCCTGCTGCATGGGTTGTTAGTGGCGCTATCTCAGAGAAAGGGGAAGGGCGCCGGCAAAGGGAGATCAGTTTTATTTAATGGAATATCTATAGCTGTCAATTTTATGCTGGTGACAGTATTGTGGGTGTTTTTCCGGTCGGCGTCTATAGCAGCAGCCGGCAAGTATATAAAGCGAATGTTCAATTTTAAGGCAGGAGAAAATTACCTGGGTGTAGATAAGGTGGAAGTGATATTCTCTGTTGCACTGATCGGTATTGTAATGTTGAGGGAATATTTGTTGACAAAGCATTTTATCAGTAAGGACAAATACTTTTATCTGTATACAATAATGATGGTATTGGTTTGCTATTATTTCGGCGTATTTATTGAAAACCATTTTATTTACTTTCAATTTTAGCGATGCTATTTATTTTGTCCACTGCACTAAAAAAGATACTGAGAGATATACTGATCGTTGCGGGTTTGGTAGTAATGGGGCTGTCTACATCTACTAATACTATGGCATGGCTTTCTGAGAAAAGAGCAGTAGATAGGTGGTGGGGTGTTTACAATAATGATCATGGGGACCTTGTGAATATGGCGTACCTGGATTTTGTGCAGAGGTTTGTAACACATAGAGATTTTAGTGCCGGAAGGCCCGAGTATAATGGACCGAAGAATACTGAGTTGTATCTGCAGGGAGATAGTTATACTATGGACATAGCAGATGCTGCATTTGCAGCTGTTAAGAATTATCACTTTATCAACAGGAAGGTGGGGCTTAATTACCATTTGGATACTACTGATAATAACATCCTGATACTGGAGGTGACAGAACGATATACCAGATTGCACTTTGACAGCATAAGAATGTTTACAGAGGTGTGCGATTCATTTATACAGAAGAAAAAGCAGAGAGCAAAGTATTATCTGGCTAGTGCCAATGATAAAATTCCTTTTTTTCTGAAAGGGTGGGGGGTAGATGTACTATTCAACAGGAACATTAACCAGAATCTGGAGTTCAATATTTTTAATTACTCTTTCATCACCGGACTATTCAAGAGTAAGGCTGTGCTTAACTATTATTTATTTGACAGGGCATCAGGAGATGTGGTGATATCTAAGAACCATGATTTTTTATTTTTGAAACAGACAGTACAACCTTACGATATCTACAGCTCTTATGACCGTATAGTTGATAATGAAATAGACAGACTGGTAGAGAACTTCAACAGAATATATGATCATTATAGGGCAACAGGATTTGATGAGGTATACCTATCCATTATACCAAGCCCGGCAACCATTATGCAGCCGGAGGGATATAACCGACTTATTCCACGCATACAGGGCAGTAAGAAGCTGCGAATGAAGATCATAGATGCTTACGGACTGTTTACCTCGACTAAAGAATTATGTTACAGACCAGGTGATACTCACTGGAATAATAAAGGGCTGAACAAATGGGTGAAACTGGTGAATGATACGCTTGTTGAAACTGCGAAGCGAAAAAAATAGCAGCCAATATTGATGTTTATCAGTACCGGCTGTTTCACTCACCCTATTCGCTGTCTAATCTTTAATCTCGTTACTTATCATTCTCATCGTGATGTCGTTTGCCTATTGTAAAGTGTATCTCTTCCTGAGTAGCGTTTCGTGAATTTTTCAACGCCAGCTCACTGTTAGTATTGGTAACTATCGTCCATTCTCCCGTTAATTTTGCGAGGCTAGGATCGATACCGGTATATACAAGATCATATCTATCCCCGGTATTTTCCTTGAAACGAAACATGATGCCATTTTCCGAAAGTCCATTGTGTTCTGCAATAATATTGCGAGGTTTCACGAACCGGAAAGTATAGTTGTGAAAATCAGGTGTTCTGTCCTCGTTCTTACTAGTAAATGAACTTACGACCCAAGTTTGATCATGAGCAGTGTCTGCAGTGAATGCGGCTATTACCGCCGATGGCTTGTTGCGGCTGCATGCAGTCCATAAACTTGAAGAAACTATTATCAAAGCAAGGGCTATCTTTTTCATTTCATACTGATTGTCGTAATAAGTCTATAAAAATCCTGCCATTGTATCAGTTAAAATGGTAGACTTTTGCCACATAAAAACTACTTTTAACGTAGTAGAACAAATAACAGCATATAAATAGACATGAGAAACACCTTCAGACGTCTTTCGTTTATCATTGTATTGTGGGGCGGTGGTTTTTGCGCCAACGGTCAGAACCTTATAAAATATGTAGATCCGTTTATTGGTACGGGTGGGCATGGGCATACCTACCCGGGTGCTACAGTGCCCTTCGGCATGGTGCAGCTAAGCCCTGACAATGGTGATGAAGGATGGGACTGGTGTAGCGGCTATAACGAAAGCAGCAAAACCATAGCGGGATTCAGCCATACGCACCTGAGTGGCACCGGTTGCGGCGACTGGACGGACATATCTGTTATGCCACATACAGAGCAGGTTGATGATACGTTTCATTTTTTCAAGGTGCCTTTCAGTCATAAGAATGAACATGCCAGCCCCGGATACTATAGCGTACTCATGGATAATGGCGTAAAAGTATCGCTTACGGCAACGGAAAGATGTGGTTTTCATAAGTATGAATTCCCTAAGGGTAAAAGACAGATCATCCGTTTTCATCTTACCTATCGCATTAACTGGGATAGCGCCACCCGGACCCGGATATGGATGGAGAATGATTCTACGATAATAGGTTACAGGTATTCAAGAGGCTGGGCCAATGTGCAGAAGGTTTATTTCGCGGCGCGACTCTCCAGGCCTGCAAGCAAGTTTTACCTGTATGATAATGAAACGCACCAGCTGACCAGCCAGGAGAACGAGAACCACAATATCTATAACGCTGAGCTGGAACTCGATGAGAAGGAAAGTGCTCCATTGCTGATGAAAGTGGCGCTATCATCGGTAAGCACGGATAAGGCTATGGAATCGCTTAAAGAGATAAAAGGCTGGAACTTTGATGCGTGTAAAAAGACGGCATCGCAGAAATGGGAAAAGGAACTGGACAAAATACAGGTGCAGACCAAGGATGAAAGGATGAAGCGTATCTTCTATACAGCATTGTACCATACCTGCATGGCGCCTGTATTATACTCTGACGGAGATGGCGCCTATAAAAATGCTAAGGACCATGTGTGTAATATGAATAAGGGGCAGCAGCGCTATACGGTATTCTCATTGTGGGACACCTTCAGAGGGTTGAACCCATTGTTTACCCTGACGCAGCCTGAAAGGAATAAGGATATACTGAACAGCATGCTGGCATTTTATGATGAGAATGGCCTGTTGCCTGTATGGGACCTCAGCACCTTTGAAACCAACTGTATGAGTGGCTACCATGCTGTGCCTGTGCTGGCCGATGCCGTGCTGAAAAATACGGCAGGACTGGATGCGGAGAAAGTGCTGACAGCTATGAAGGCAAGTGCACACCAGAAGCAAAGAGGCACCCCGGACTATATCAAGTATGGCTACCTGCCTGCCGATAAGGGTAGCTTTAGCGTGACCCTGACAGTAGAATATGCCTATGACGACTGGTGTATAGCACAGGTGGCTAAGAAACTGGGACATATGGATGATTATGACGAGTACATGAAGCGTTCGGCATCATGGAAACAGCTGTTTGACAAGAGCACAGGATTTATGCGGGGCAAAAATGCTGATGGCAGCTGGGTGAGCCCGTTTGACCCATATATGGCCTCTACCAATGGCAAGAGCAATTATGAAGAAGGCAATGCCTGGCAGTATACCTTTTTTGTGCCCCATGATGTGCGGGGCCTTGCCGATGGATTTGGCAGTAATGAGGCTTTTGTAAAGAAGCTGGATTCCTTGTTTACGGTGAGCTCTCACGTGAATGGCGAGGAAGCGCCGCCAGACGTAAGTGGGCTGATAGGGCAGTACGCACATGGCAATGAGCCGAGCCACCACATTGCTTATATGTATAATTTTGTGGGCCAACCCTGGAAGACACAGGCCATGGTGCGCTTCATAACAGACTCTATGTATCATGACCAGCCTGATGGTTATGCCGGCAACGAAGACTGCGGACAAATGAGTGCATGGGCAGTATGGAGTATGATAGGTATGTTCCCGGCTAATCCTGCTAATGGGGAATATGTGTTTGGCAGTCCGGTATTTGATGCAGCAACCATAAAGTTGCCTGGTGGCAGAAAGATGCTCCTCAAGACTGTAAACAATGGCAAGAGCAATATGTACATACAAAGCGTATCGCTGAACGGAAAACCTTACACCAAGTCGTATATAGACCATGCGACCCTGGTAAAAGGCGGGCAATTAGTATTTGTGATGGGTAATAAGCCTAATAAGCAATGGGGAGCAGCCCAGGAATGCTGGCCTACATCTGCCAGCTACGTAAAGAAATAAGCGTTATTGATTTTGAAGAGAAGTGGCAGTAGTGCCACTTTTTGTTTTTTAACCAATTGAGCGAAATTTAAAAGATTGATCTTCAGTGTTTTAATGCCACCTTATCTGCAATAATGTTTACTAATAGTTAATCCTGCTAATTCATATTAATTTATCATATTAACTAATTGAAAACATTTAATAAAAAATATGTATTGAAATGTTTGTTATTCATTTGTTAATGAATATCTTTGTAGGACAATTGAAAGAATATGCAATTTTCTACAGAATTTAACGGACAGATAACCAATGATGCGCTGGTGAAGTCGCCAAAGCAGGTGCGCCATGCGACAGCAAGGAAAACAACGGTGACTGACTGTGTTGTTGCTACACCGTTTCACTACTCAAGAGAGAAGGTGGAAGAACTGGTGATCAGCCATACAACGTTTTGCGAAGATTTTTCTCTGACCTCGCTTGCAGGGAATAAAATCGTGATCATCGAGAACTGCATATTTCATAAGCCGGTGCAACTCAATTGTATCAAGAATATCAAAATGATCATCAGGAATTGCCATTTCAAGGATTCACTAAAGATAGTGAACATGGAATCGGCGATGCTGGAGATATATGGTACTACTCATAACCAGGATACGATATTGTGCAATGTGAAGCTGGAAACGCTGTATACCTCCAATATGCATATGCGTAAAGAGCATATGCTGCGCCTGCTGAATGCGGATGTGGACAATTACCTGAGTATGTAAAGTGTGTTTAAGGTTTAGCCAAAGAGGCGCGAAGACGCAGAGGTTTCATGCTTCGACGAGTGTGACTGCTGACAGAGGCTAAGACCCGAGTACCCGCTTAATGAGATATTTTAACTGACCCATTTTATTAAAGCAAAAGACGTAAAGGCCGGGATATCTTCCCGGCCTTTACGATGATTGTAAAGGCTTTGAAAACACGAAAGTTTTTATTGAATTACATTTGAGCCATAATTGACCATACATTGACCGAATTGAGTAACGATAAACAGATCATGTTCAGGAACCGCCTGCTGAAAGTGTGGAAACATATCAGCAAAATAGCGGGGAAACAGCATATTGCCTGTTTCAGGTTTTATGACCATGACCTGCCTGAATTCCCGTTTGCCATAGAATATTATGCAGGCACGGTGCACGCTGCCGAGTACAAACGCAGGCATGGTATGGAGGATGATGAACATGAATTATGGCTGGAAAGCTGCAAGGCAACCATAAGTGAAGTGATAGGCGTGCTGCCTGAGCAAATATTTATGAAGGTGAGGCAGCGTAAGGCGGGCAGGCAAGGACAGTACGAAAAATTTGATGAGCAGAAGACGGAGCGTATAGTGCAGGAGGGTGGGCTCAACTTTATCATTAACCTTACTGACTACCTGGATACAGGCTTATTTCTGGATCACCGCATAACCCGCGATATGGTGCGTAAAGAAGCCAAGGGAAAACATGTGCTGAACCTGTTTTGCTACACAGGTGCATTTAGTGTTTATGCGGCAGATGGCGGCGCGGCATCGGTAACATCGGTAGATTTGTCTAAGACCTACATCAACTGGGCGAAACGTAACCTGCAATACAACAAGCTATACGATGAAAACAAGCATGAGCTGATACACGGTGACGTGATGGAGTGGCTGGAATATATGCCCAAGGACACCTACGATATCATAGTGTGTGACCCGCCCACCTTCTCTAACAGCAAGCGCATGGAAGATACCTTTGATGTGCAGCGCGATCATGTGCAACTACTTAAGAAGTTATTGAGAGGCTGCACGGAAACGGGCAAAATATACTTCAGCAATAACTACCGCAACTTTGTATTGGAGCGCGATTCGATACCTGCACTTACTGTAAAAGACATTACTGCGATGACCACCCCATTTGACTTTCAGGGGAAGCTGCACAGGAAGTGCTACATGATAGAAAAGTAAAAAAGTAAAAACCCGAAACTTCGGATGGTAAATTTTACATCTCAATTTCAAAAAGGGAATTAGAAAATAGACGGCAAATGCTCCTTGTTCAGGAGCATTTGCCGTTTTTAGAAAACGCAGAATTACAGTTTACTTTTTAGTTGCAGGAGTGGTTGTCTCCTTAGTACTTGAAGTTTTTACAACAGCTTTCTTGCCGTCTTTCTTGGTTACCTTCGTTTCTGACTTTGTCTCCTTTGTCACCTTCTTATCAGGTGTAGTAGTGACAGTAGTAGACGTTTTTTTCTTGTCCGTTTTCTTTGTTGCTTCCTGAGCGTTAGCAAAAGAGGCTGTGAACAGTGCGCTAACTAATGTAGCGGCTACGATGATCTTTTTCATATCAATTGTTTGATTTGAACAGTGTATTTCATAATTCGTGCCAAACTCCATTTTCTAAAAGTTAAAGAAAACTAAAGGGTTAATTGGGGAAATAGTTAAAAGGGTAAAAAGGTAGAGGGATTAATTTGATAACAACCTTCCCCCTTGGGGGACTCCTCCATCAAAATGAGGACAGTCCTCATGGTGTTACTTAGTTCATCTGTTTGGGCGCAGGTGAACGGCGCCCCTACGGATATGTCGAAAACAGAGCTTCTTCAGGGGTTTTTAATAAAAACTATTATCTTACCCCTAAAATTGCATGTATGGCGGAAAATGAAAAGCAAGTATCGCAGGGATCTAATTCCGGTGCGCTGTCTACGCTGGTCACTGTATTTTTCTTCTGGGGTTTTATAGCAGCAGGTAATGGTGTGTTCATTCCTTTTTGTAAGCACTACTTTCATCTGGACCAGTTCCAGTCGCAGTTGATTGACTTTGCCTTTTACCTGGCCTACTATCTGGGTGCGTTGCTGCTCTACTTTATGGCCTCGTTCATGAAGAAGGACGTAGTGCTGAAATGGGGATTTAAAAACAGTATCGTTTACGGCCTGCTGTTTTCTGCACTAGGTGCGATGATCATGATCCTGGCTGTGAATGCGAATACGTTTGCTGGAATGCTGGCCGGCTTGTTTGTCGTGGCTCTGGGTTTTTCTTTGCAGCAAACAGCGGCCAATCCGTTTGCTACTTTGCTGGGTCCGCCCGAGACCGGAGCACAACGTATAACACTGGGCGGTGGTATCAATTCATTTGGTACTACTATTGGTCCTATCGTTGTTGCACTGGCGTTGTTTGGCGCTACAAAGGCCAGCGATGACCAGATCAACTCGCTGGGGCTCGGTAAGGTAAACCTGCTGTATGTATGCGTAGGTGCATTGTTTGTGATAGCTGCTGCCTTGTTCTTCTTTTCTAAAAAGCTGCCCTCCGGTAAATATGACACGGATAGTGAGACATCGCCAAAGGCATTGACCGCACTGCTGATCATGACCGCGTTACTCATACTTGTGTTTGTGCCCATTTTTTACAGTTATACAAAAGAGACTAATGATAGGAGTCTGCTGCAGGAAATAGAGATGAACAGGCTGCAATGGCTGATAGGAGGGCTTATAGTGATAGTAGGAACATTGCTGGTGTCGCTGAACCGGGCACAGAAGAATGCTGCGGGATGGGGAGCGATGAAGTATCCGCAACTGGTGTTGGGTATGCTTGCGATTTTCACCTACGTAGGTGTAGAGGTAACTATACAAAGTAATATGGGTGCACTGCTGGCGGAACATGATTTTGGTGGTTATACCTCTTCGCAGGTAGCACCGTTTATATCTATATACTGGGGTAGCCTGATGATCGGTCGCTGGACAGGATCGATAAAAATATTTGATCCATCTGCGGGAATGAAAACGTTGTTGCTGTTCCTGGTGCCGGTGATAGCCTTTGGTGTGATACTCGGAGTAAATGCTATTGTGCAGAATGATATCAAACCATTCTACGGATACATTTTGTGTGTGCTGGTGCAGGCAAGTGCCTTCTATCTAAGTAAGGACAAGCCAGCGAGGACATTGATGATCTTCTCACTTTTCGGAGTAGCGTGTATGCTCATTGGTATATTTACTACCGGGCAGGTAGCTATTTATGCATTCCTGAGTGGCGGCTTGTTTTGCTCTATTATGTGGCCATGCATCTTTGCGCTGGCCATTGCAGGATTGGGCAAGCTTACCTCGCAAGGTTCTGCGTTCCTGGTGATGATGATATTGGGTGGTGCTATTATACCACCTATACAAGGTAAACTGGCTGATATACAGGCTATAGGTATACACCAATCTTACTGGGTGCCTGTGATAGGATTTGCCTACCTGGCGTGGTATGGATTCGGCGTGCGTGGCATGCTGCAAAAACAAGGAATAGACTATGACGCAGGAACTGGCTCTGGGCATTGACATAGGAGGTACAAATACCGCCTTTGGTATTGTGAACCGCAGGGGGGAGATACTGGGTAAGGGAAGTGTGCCCACCAATGGACATGAGACTGTGCACGATTATATACGTGCATTAAAGGATACCGTAAAACCAATACTGGATGATATAGGCCTGCAGCGCTTTGCTGGCGTAGGCGTAGGGGCGCCTAATGGTAATTTCTTTACCGGGGAGATAGCTTTTGCTCCCAACCTGCCGTGGCGGGGAGTGATACCTATGGCGCGGCTGATAAAGGACGCACTGGGGCTGGAAGCTACACTCACCAATGATGCCAATGCTGCCGCTATAGGAGAGATGATATATGGAGCTGCCAAGGGCATGAAGGATTTTATAGTGGTGACACTGGGCACAGGTGTGGGTAGTGGATTTGTGGCTAATGGCCAGCTCATATATGGCCATGATGGCTTTGCCGGCGAGCTGGGCCACCTGATATCTGTAAGAGATGGACGTATGTGCGGATGTGGCCGCAGAGGCTGTCTGGAGACCTACACATCAGCTACGGGTATAGTGAGGACGGCAGAGGAGTGGCTGAGTGAGCGTAGTGAAGAAACATTACTGCGCAGCAAGAGAGGCAATATAACAGGTAAGGACATACACGAAGCGGCACTGCAGAACGACACGCTGGCGCTGGAAATATTTGAGTACACCGGTATGATCTTAGGCTATACGCTGGCAGATGCTGTTGCGATAACATCGCCGGAGGCGATCATTTTCTTCGGTGGGCTGGCACACTCTGGTGAGCTGCTGCTGGGGCCTGTGCGCAAGCATATGGAAGATAACCTGCTCAACATCTACAAGAATAAAATAGCCCTGCTGCCCTCGGCGCTGCCAGGGGCAGATGCTGCGATACTGGGGGCGAGCGCGTTGGTATGGTGATTTTAACCGTAAAGGCGCTAAGCCGCAGAGATCGTTGTATTATTTGATAGCATAAGGACGCAAAGGCAAGTGGGAACTTTCTACCTTTGTCTTTCTACTTTCTACTAAGCATTACCTTTGCGGCATGTCAACAAAACTCTCGGTAAACATCAATAAGATAGCTACCCTGCGCAACAGCAGGGGCGGCGATAATCCTAATGTGCTGCAGGTGGCCATAGATTGTCAAAGGTTTGGTGCGGAAGGTATAACAGTGCATCCGCGGCCCGATGAACGCCACATACGCTACAGTGATGTAAGAGATATCAACAAAATCATCACCACTGAATTTAATATAGAGGGCAATCCACTCGAGTATAAGTTTGTAGCGCTGGTGCTGGAAACAAAGCCTGCACAGGTGACACTGGTACCTGATGACCCCAATCAGCTTACCTCTAACCACGGGTGGGATACGGTAAAGGAAAGAGAATACCTGCAACGCATCATCGGTGTATTCAAGCGGGCGGGTATACGTGTATCTATTTTCGTTGACCCTGTAGAAGCCATGGTAGCCGGCGCAGCAGCAACAGGCACTGACAGGGTAGAGCTGTATACCGAAGCATATGCACACAACTACCATACTAATAAAGAAGCCGCTATAAAGGATTATGTGGCTGCGGCAGCGGTTGCAGAAAAGCATCAGCTAGGGTTGAATGCCGGACATGATCTGGACAGGCAAAATCTCAAATTTTTCAAATCACAGATACCGTCGCTGCTTGAGGTATCAATAGGGCATGCGCTGGTGGCCGATGCGCTGTACTATGGGCTGGAGAATACCATACAGTTGTATAGAAGAGAGTTGATGTAGGGGGCCTCACCCCTCGGTCCCCTCTCCAAAGGCGAGGGGATGACATGAGTTGACAATAGTATTTAAGGAAACATCTCCTTTTCCCCTGGAGAAGGTCGTGATGAGGCTTTTTACCACTTTAGGTCAGGATCCGTATCTCGTGCGTGATTGCGAAAATACTCGCGGCTGCGTATCTTTTCCCATTGGCGATCGTAGATAAGTCGGGCTATTTTCTGGTCTACATCTGGTTCGTGCATCACATGTCTGAGCTTTTGTTCAGATATGTCCAGCCGATACATGAGCTGAAAGAAGGCTTCGGGCCCTTTAGCGGTCATGGCAGCTATGCGTTCGGCCAGTCTTTTCAGTATTTCTTCTTCTGATAATATATCGGGTAGCTGCAAGCCCCATTCCTGTTGCAATGCGACGGCGGTCTCCTGTAATGGATCCATAAAAAGTTGGGATTGGCTAGCTCTAAGTTACTCATATTTTCCTAAAGCCTGAATATATCGCGTTAAGGATTATTTTTGCGCCTAAATCTGATAACAATGAAACTTGCTACATATTCCAAGGGCGGCAATGAGCAGCTAGCTATTTTACATGACGGTATGCTTTATGCCACTACTGATATCAACACATCGCTGCCGGCAACCATGGGTGCGCTGCTGCAAAACTGGGATGGCCACATAGGTGCGCTGCACGCAGCCGATAATGATATAAAGGCAGGCAAGCATGGCACGGGGACATCGTTCAGCGATGCCTCGATCATGGCTCCGGTGCCCCGCCCTACCTCTTGCAGGGATGGCTATGCCTTCCGCCAGCACGTGGCTGCGGCGCGCCGCAACCGCAAGGTGGATATGATCGCCGAGTTTGACCAATACCCGATATTTTACTTTACTAACCACAATGCCATACAGGGACCGGGTGCTATTCCGGTGATGAAAGATCACCTGAACAAGCTGGACTTTGAACTGGAAGCAGCTGTGGTGCTGTGTAAGAAAGGCCGTAATGTGCGCGCAGCAGATGCGGACCAATATATAGGTGGCTACATGATCATGAATGACATGAGCGCCCGTACCCTGCAAATGGAGGAGATGCTATTGAATCTGGGCCCGGCCAAGGGCAAGGATTTCAGCACCGTGATAGGCCCGATACTGGTGACACCAGATGAACTGGAGCCGTACAAAATACCGGCAAAGCCAGGCCACGTGGGCAATGCGTATAACCTGAAGATGACCTGCACCGTAAACGGTGTGCAGGTGAGCACAGGTAATATGGGTGATATGGACTGGACATTTGCCGAGATCATTGAGCGTTGCGCTTATGGTGCAGATATACTGCCGGGCGATGTGATAGGTAGTGGTACGGTAGGTACCGGTTGCTTCCTGGAGCTGAATGGTACAGGATTGCTGAATGATCCATCATTCAAGCCGCAGTGGCTGCAGGTGGGTGATGTAGTGGAAATGGAAATTGATGGCCTGGGTCATCTGTCAAATACAATTGTACTTGAAGATGGCGAGTGGAGTATACTTGCGGAAAAGAAGATGGGTCAATAGTAAGGTGTGTTGAGCATAAAATATCATGGTTCGACAAGGCTCACCATGACATTTTATTCTGTGGGTAGGAATAATTTTAGTACCGCCTTAGCGTCTCTGCGCCTTTGTGGTTAAATAAAATCGAATATTATGATTGTAGGAGTAATAGGTTCGGGGGCGATGGGAGCGGGTATAGCGCAGGTGGCGGCTATGGCCGGGCATAAAGTGGTGCTGTATGATAATAACGCGGCATCGCTGGTGAGGGCCGAAGGAAGTCTGAGTGCTACATTGCAGAAGCTGGAAGAGAAGGGTAAGATCCCTTCGGCAGCGGCTGTGCTTAGCAATTTTACTTTTGCCAGCCAGGTAGCTGATTTTGCTTATTGCGGATTGATCATCGAGGCTATAGTAGAGAAGCTGGAGGTGAAGAAAGCCGTGTTTGCCGATGTAGAAAAAGTGGTGACCTCTGAATGTATACTCGCCAGCAATACTTCTTCCCTATCTATAACATCAATAGCAGCGGCTTGTGCGGATCCATCGAGGGTGATGGGCCTGCACTTCTTTAATCCGGCGCCACTGATGGCTCTGGTAGAGGTGATACCAGCGATACAGACCAACATGGCGCATATCGCCTGGGCCAAAGAACTAATGACAAAATGGGGCAAGTTGCCGGTAATAGCTAAAGACACCCCTGGCTTTATAGTAAACAGGGTGGCACGTCCGTTTTACGGTGAGGCTATACGTATCTATGAGGAAGGAATAGCTGATATGGCCACTATAGACTGGGCGATGACCGAGCTGGGTGGCTTCCGCATGGGCCCATTTACGCTGATGGACTATATAGGGCATGATGTGAACTATGTAGTGACCGAGACGGTTTTCCAATCGTTTTTCTATGATCCGCGCTACAAGCCGTCCTTTTCTCAAAAAAGGCTACTGGAAGCGGGCTGGCTGGGTCGCAAGAGCGGAAAAGGCTTTTATGACTATGCCCCCGGAGCTGCGCAACCTGAGCCGACAAAAGACGAAGACCTGGGTAAATATATCGTAAGCCGCATACTGGCCATGCTCATTAACGAGGCGGCAGAGGCACTGCACCTGAACGTCGCATCGGCGGCTGACCTGGAAACCGCTATGACCAAAGGGGTCAATTATCCTAAAGGCCTACTGGCGTGGTGCGATGAGTGGGGGATAGGGAAATGCCTGGAACAATTAGATAGGTTATACAACGATTATCACGAGGATAGATACCGGGCAAGCGTATTATTGCGGGCGCAGGCAATAAAAAATAACAATTTATTTATTTAGATTTACGGCATGAAGCAGATCTTACTAGCAATTTTGATGTTAGGTGGCGTAACAGCAGGTTTCGCACAAAGCCGCATTGGGCTGGAAATGGGTATGAGCAATACCATATTCATAGATAACAGTATTCATGGCGATTACACTTATTTGCATTCTTCTAATACATCTCCGCTCCTTACTGCTTACTACCAGTATAAGGCCAGCAAACACACTTATGTGGGATTTAGCCTGGGTGTGCAGCATATGTCTTTTCTGTACGGTCAAAAGACCAGTGATACACAACAAAATGTGATCGTACATAAGAGTACCTATTTTTCTTTTGCTCCTCATGTGGACTTTGGCTTAGGCCGCCATCAGTATGTACACCTGTATTTAAATGCTGATATGGGCTTCCTTCTGGCAGGCCAGCAGACAACAAGTAATGATATCTATAAGAGCATACAGATCGGCTCTGATCAGGCAGCGGGTGCTACCGCAGATGATAATATCAACCATTTTATCTTGCGCCTGGGTGGCGGGCTGAGGGAACATATCCCTATCAGCAAATTATGGCATATTACATTTAGTGAGAGTTTATTATACATGACCAACAACCTTACTTATAATGGCAATATGGGTGGTGTACACCCTGGTATGATCATGTTTCAGATGGGCGTAATGAGGAAGCTACACAACCCGGCAAAACCTGATTCTAAATAATACGTATCCCTAGTTACGGGTGCTGCATGCCAGCGGGCAGAATTCCTTACTCGTCAGTGCCTGATTTGCAAAACAGAATAATTTTATTAATTTTCACTCATGAAGAGACTTTTACTTTTAGCGCTTTTATGTTGTTGCACGCTTCAGGGTTTTTCCAATGGCATGTTCGGCATTCTGGGCGGCGCGGGCCTGTCTACCCGTTACAACTATGATATGGGTCTAAATGTAGGTCTGATGGGTTACAGTGCTGCCTGGCAGAGGGTAGGAATTGGCGCTTCTTTGTTTACGCAGAGCTACGACCTGTATTACGATAAAGAAAATCTGAATACTACAGGTACCAGTCTTAGAACAAAAGCCACTTATGGCTTCTTCTCGCCGTTACTTATTTACGATCTGCACAAACACGATGGTCGCTCCAAGTTTTATCTGACAGGTGGTGTTGGCTATAACATCAGCGGCTATGATAGTGTGCGTAAATGGAATAGGTCAAGCATAGCAGGTGCCTCCTACGACAGTTCCATAGATGCATCTAAAAATATCAACAAACTGGCTTACCGCATAGGCTTTGGATTTATGCAATTCGCGCCAATGGGCCGACACCTAACTTTCTGCTTCAATGAAGATTTTGGTTATTTGCCTGCGTTGCTCAGTTCTACTACCAATACCAATGATGTGATGTTGAGCAACAATATTTCCAAGTACTATAAACCGGTCTATATTACCCTGAGGGTGGGATTGTTTTTCAGATGACCAGCGTGGTTTTTCACCACTTTTATGCACTAATAATCGTATAATTTTCCAGTTATGAAACGTATAATCTTTACTACACTTCTTATTGCAGGTTCTATTTGTTCTTTTGCTCAAAATCGCGTGGGTCTTGAGTTGGGTGCGGGTATGCCTCTTATAACTCAGAATGTAAACTCTGTAAATACGGATATCGTTTTTTCTGCCAATACTTATTATCTGCGCAAGGTAGCCCGTCACTGGTATGTAGGTGGCAGGGCGTTCTTTGAGCAATACTCCTTCAACTTTACCAACACCGCGGGCGATGGAGCCGGTGGGGTGCAGGGCACCGAGGTAATGCATAAAAGCTCCTTCCTTAATTTTGGCCCTATGCTGGATCTGGGCGTAGGCCGCCGGAGGGAATACCTTCATTTTTATGTATCTGCAAGTGTGGGCTTCATGCTCAATGCTTACCAAAAGGTGCATACATATGACGAATCGGCTAACCCTCTCGTTGCTTACAGCGATTATAACGATACCCACATCAAGGTAAATACTGCTGAGTTTCGTTTTGGTATGGGTATCAAGCAGCATTTTCCGGTGGGTAAGATGTGGCAGCTGACCTTTAACGAGGGTTACAGTTTCATGCCATTTGGCGACCTGAGTCAGCCAGAGGGTGTCAATCAGAAAGATCTGCATCCGGGTTATATTACCTTCCAGTTTGGTGTGATGCACAAGTTCCGCGATGCAGCACGTTCTGCTGACAAGGATAAGTAATAGCTGCACATGCTGCGCCCCATAGACGAGTGCTTTTTGCAACAGGAAGAACCTGTAAGAAGTTGTCTGCAATACCTGAGGCTGCATATACTGAAACAAGACCCCTATATTACCGAAGCCTGGAAATACAGGATGCCCTTCTATTGCTATAAAGGCAAGATGTGCTGCTACCTATGGGTGCATAAGGCACTACATCAGCCATATATAGGCATAGTAGAGGGTAAACTCATAGGCCACCCAGACCCACCAAAGACCTGCCGATGAAAAAGATAAATAAGATACTGTCGGATATGCTGGCGCTGTACAGAAAGTGATGTCTATTGCTTACGGCCGTAGCCGTACTTATATTGATAGTGTATAAGCATCATATAAAATTGAATCGGCCGGATGCTGATCTCGTCAAGGTTCAAAGTAAAATAATTCCTGTCGTTTGTCATTTCTTTCAGGTCTATCCGTAAGCGTAAATATTTTCTTTCGCCGCTTCTGGAGTTGCCTATGGCAGGAAGTAATTGCCAGTCATAAATGTTATTCCATTCTGCTAGGCCATCTGCCGTCTCTAATCCTTTTTCTGAAAAAATATACATAGGTCCTGCGTCCGGGTCTTTCTGGTATCTGATATAATCGCGCCAGACCGTGCAGACCAATAAAGACAAGGGGCTAAGCAGGTAAAATTTAGTTTGTTTGAGAGACTCTATCTGGGTGCCTGCGATGAGAAAGCTGATAGGGACAGCATATAACATAAACTGACCGATAACCACGCTGCCCGGTGCAGCAGGGTAAACTTCGGGCGTGAGACCATTATCGGCAAGAAATGCCTCGGTGCTGTATGCAGGTTTGTAAAGATCGTCGAGAACGGCATCGTTAACCAGGTTATCGAGATTGCCTATCAGGTTCAGCCTATCGCACAAACCATACAAAAGGCCGGGGTATTTGATGGTCCTGAACAGGTATTTCAGCCACCATTTCTTGCTGAGCAATATGAGAATGGCTAACATCATCAATAAAGCATAAGCAAGTATGTTGAGAAGGTCAAGCCCCGAAAGGTAGGCGATGAGCGCGAGCAAAAACACCAGACCCGAGGCTATTGTTGCCCACCTGATCACCAGTATGGCATTGGTCAACTTCATTTTATAGTTAAATATTTGTCAGTAATAAAAGTATAATTACAAAAATAATTTAAATAATCGGGGGTTTTATGGTTGTAATGTAGCCATTTCACATTGTTCTGAGACCCCTTTTGATTAACTTTGCACCCCATGCAATTACCACAAGGTAAAAAGGTTTATTTCGCTTCCGATTTTCATTTGGGCATACCTGACAGAGCTACCAGCCTGGAGCGTGAAAGACGCTTATGTGCCTGGCTCGACGAGATAAGCGCAGACGCGGCAGCACTATACCTTGTGGGCGATCTGTTTGATACGTGGTTTGAGTACAAGAATGTGATCCCGAAAGGTTTTACCAGATTTCTCGGTAAGCTGGCTGAACTCAGCGACAAGGGGTTGCCCATCGTTGCATTTACCGGTAATCATGATCTGTGGATGCGTGGCTACTTTCAGGAGGAGCTGAACATACCTGTGCATCACGAACCGATAATTGAGGAATACAATGGTAAGAAGTTCTTTATAGCTCACGGTGATGGATTAGGGCCGGGCGATCACGGATACAAAGTGCTGAAGAAGGTGTTGCGCAGCGAAGTGTCGCAATGGTTATACCGCAGGGTGCACCCTGACACTGGTGTAGGGCTGGCAGGATGGTTCAGCAGGCTGGGGCCCAAGCATGCTGATACACCTGAAAAGCCGTTTCTGGGACCGGAGAAAGAATGGCTGGTGCAATTCAGCCTGGATACCCTGAAAACGCAACATATAGATTATTTTATTTTCGGACACAGGCATATAGCCATAGACTATCCGCTCAATGATAAGAGCAGGTATGTGAACCTTGGTGACTGGATACGGTATGACAGCTATGCTGTTTTTGATGGGGGTGAATTAGCACTAAAATACTATAAGAGGTAATTGATTATGCAACGCAGATTAGTGATGATACGGCATGCAAAGTCGAGCTGGGCCAACCCCCTGCAAAGTGACTTTGAACGACCGCTGAATGACAGAGGGAAAAGTGAGGCACCGGAGATGGGCGATAAGCTGAAAAGATTGGATATTAAGCCAGACCTCATGATAAGCAGTAGTGCCAAGCGGACCAGGCAAACGGCCAGGAAAATAGCCAATGCCATAGGCTATGACCCGGAGGATATACGGTGGGAAGAAAAGTTGTATCATTGCATCCCTTCGGTTTTTGAGGAGCTGCTCTATGAGATGGACAGCAAGGTGCAAACCCTGGTGATAGTGGCACACAACCCCGGAATAACAGAATTTGTGAACAGCCTGAGCCCAGCCTTTAGTATTGATAATATGCCTACCTGTGGAATGGTGGGTGTAACCTTTGACGCAGACGAATGGAACCGGTTCTCATCAGTAGACCACAATGTTTTTTTATTTGAATACCCTGGAAAAGAATCATGACGCTTCATAAATCAACAGTACAGATAACAGCTATTTTGGAAAAGCTCTTTGAAGAGCATTTTGAAAAGAAAGCAGAAACCACAGAAGCCCTTGCCGTATCGGGCTCTGACAGGAGATACTACCGTATCTCGGGGGGAGGACATATAGCCATAGGTACGTATAATGCCAACGTAGCAGAGAACAATACCTTCTTCTACATCACAGAATTGTTCCGCAAGCACAACATCAACGTGCCGGAAATATATAAAATGAACAGGGACAGGAAGGCCTACCTGCAGCAGGATCTGGGGACTGTTTCGCTATTTGACCTGGTCACAAAAGAAGGCTTTACCGATAAGGTGCGTAAGCTGTACCATGGCGCCATGGCACAACTGGCTAAGGCACAATGGATAGCAGGCCGTGATGCTGATTTCAAACAATGCTTCGGTTCGAAGCAGTTTGATGAAAAGGCCATCATGTCTGACCTGCTTTATTTTAAATACTACTTTGCCGATCTGCAGGATATAAGTTACGACCGATCGTTGCTCATCAGCGAAATGGAATTACTGAGTAAAGATCTTGGGCGTGTGCAGCCGCAGACACTTATGTATCGCGACTTTCAGAGCCGTAACATCATGGTGTATGAGGGTAAACTCTACTTTATAGACTATCAGGGATTCATGCAGGGGCCACCTCAGTATGACATAGCATCGCTGCTGTGGCAGGCGAAGGCCCAGTTGCCTGCCGCATGGAAAGAAGACCTGCTCAATGGATATATCAGTGCTATCAATGACCTGCATGTGCCGAGAATGGACGAGATACACTTCCGCAGAGGGTACGTACAGTTCGTATTGGTGCGTTTATTGCAGGTGCTGGGGGCTTACGGTTTCCGGGGGCTATTGCAACACAAAGCACACTTCCTGAGTAGTATTGCGCCGGCGCTCAAGAGCCTGCAGATGTTCCTGTCAGACCACCCGCAAACCCCGGCATACCCGGAACTACGCTCGCTGCTGGAAAAAGTTTCGGCTAATGATATGCAACTGCGCTACACGACAGCCGGCAGCACCGAAAAACCTAAGCTTACTGTGCAGGTTTGCAGCTTCTCATACAAGAACGGGATACCTAAATTCGGCGGTACACACGGTGGCGGATTCGTATTCGATTGTCGCGGTATACTGAACCCGGGACGTTATGCAGCGTATAAATACCTTACAGGAAATGATGAACTCGTGCGCCAGTTTCTGGAGCGTGAAACCAGCATGCCTGACTTTATGAACCACGTTTTTGCATTGGTGACCATCAATGTTGAGGATTATATAGCCCGTGGATTTGAGTCGCTGGGAGTGGCATTTGGCTGCACCGGAGGCCAGCACAGATCGGTATATGCGGCCAATCAATTGGCTCAATACCTCAGATCGCGCTTCAATCTGGATGTGGAAGTGGTGCATATGAACGAGAAAAAGTGGCTTTCGCAGGAAGAGACCGAAGGATAAGTAGGCTGAGAGCGCAAATAGGAGTCGAATAAATAGATAATATTCGCAATATTATCTAAAAATAAAATTGATGTGTATCTTACAGCTTTAAAATAATGCAGATGAAGAAATACGTTTTGCTTTTGATGTTGGCATTTGGTCTGTTGGGCAGCGGTTGTTACAAGAACCCTAGTCCTCCGCTGTCTTACAGTATAGATAGCGTAGCCTATGCTTACGTATCTAATAATAGTTATGCAACCCTTTCATTTAATGTGAAATTCCTTACAGGTAATAGCCAGGAACCGGTATGGCTGACATTGGAAGGCCTGCCTGCCCATGTAACTATGACGCAGGACACCGTAACCGGTGTTCCTAATTTTGTAGCATCATTTCAGCTTTTTGCCAATAATGCTACTGTAGGGTACTATCCTGTGACCCTGGTATCGCATAGTGTAAGCACCGGTACAAGAAGGTATAACTTCATACTTGGCGTGGTAGTGCCAACATGTGCAACCACTATGGCCGGTAATTATTCTGGGTCTAATGCCTGTTCGTCTTCTAACTTCAGTTACTTATCTACTGCCTCATATGCAGGTACGGATTCTATTAACATTGTGAACTTTGGTGGCTACGGTACTATAACTACTACAGGGGTAAAGCTGATATGCAGCACTGATTCCCTGATAGTGCCATCGCAGAACATAGGCAATGGTGTTACGGTAAGCGGCAGCGGGCACTTTACTGCTAACAGCATGGTGATCCGGTATATTGCATTGAATACACCAGGTGGATTCAACGATACCTGCACCGCTGTTTTATCCAGATAACACTCACTAACATATTTTAATAGAGAACGCCCCGGCAATTGCCGGGGCGTTCTCGGTTTCCTGGTGATGGGAAAGTTCTTTATTTTACTACATTGCCTGATGCGGGTGGTAACCTTAATTCAGGGTTCTGGGTATTTTGTGACGGTGAATTTTCATTCAGGTTACGAGTTTTGTTCTTGCCGGGGCCATCGTCCTGTGGGCTAGGTAAGCCTTCGTAGGGAGCTGTACCATTGTCATAAGCAACTATAACCCTGTCCTGATCATTACTTACATAGGTTTGTCTGAGGTCGGTCTTGGCAGGATATGATTGTGACTGAGGAGCTACAGCAGCAGCAGCAGGTGCCGGCATGTTACCATAATAGGTGTTTGCAGTCTCGTATGATGGCTGATAAGCTATCGCTGCATCATCGTCGTTATAGGCCTTGTTGGTTGCTAGCATTGGTCCGCCAGCGTTCACACCGGGGATGCAGTAGGTAGAGTTGTAGCAGGTAGACACCTCGCCGCAAATATGGTAGCCGTATTGGTTTTTACACACCTTAAAATTCTGTGCGTAATTAGCATGTCTTGTTGTCTTATGATGAACTGTACGTTTTACTGTAGGACAACTGCAATTTGTCTGAGCATTTGCGCTTATGAAAGATCCACTTATCATTACCAGCGCCATTAATATCTTTTTCATAGTCCGTTGTTTTTTAGTTGATCAATTTCGTTCAACACCCTAGTGGTAGTAAATACTGTTCCTGCGAATGTTAAAGAAAACATAAAGCCTATAACTTATTGTTTATCAGTTGGCTGTGAGCGCAAATTTCTTTTGCCGGGACTGGTAAGCCAGTTTTTTGCCGATAGCCGGCGATGTAAAAAGTTAAATGCAGCACATATTGGGGATATCAATTCCGTTATCGGGGGCGGAAAGGGTAAACACGATACTTTTGTAAGAAGAAAGACAATCTATGGTAAGGCTATTCACTCCATTTCAATTAAGAAGCATAACACTCAAGAACAGGATAGTAGTATCGCCTATGTGCCAGTATTCATCGGTAGATGGGTTTGCCAATGACTGGCACCTAGTACACCTGGGGAGCAGGGCAGTGGGTGGTGCAGCCTTGGTGCTGACAGAGGCAACCGCTGTAACGCCCGAAGGACGTATATCGCCGCAGGACCTGGGCATATGGAAGGAGGAGCATATTACCCTGCTGAGGCGCATCACGCAATTTATAGAACAGCAGGGTAGCGTGCCGGGCATTCAGCTGGCGCATGCTGGGCGCAAGGCCAGTGTAACACCACCCTGGATAGGCGATTCGCCGGTGCCGGTGGCCGACGGAGGGTGGAAGACAGTAGGGCCAAGCGCTGTTGCTTTTTCTGATAAGCTGGACACGCCAATTGAGCTGACGACAGAGCAGATCAAGGATATTGTGGATGCTTTTAAACAGGCTGCGCAAAGGGCGCTGCGGGCGGGATTTAAAGTAATAGAGCTGCACGGTGCGCATGGCTACCTGATCAATGAATTTATGTCACCATTGAGCAATGAACGTACAGATGACTATGGTGGTTCGTTTACTAACAGAGTACGTTTCCTAACCGAAATAATAAGAGCAGTGCGCAGTGTGTGGCCAGAAGAACTACCGCTGCTGCTGCGCATATCTGCCAGCGACTGGGTAGATGATGGCTGGACGATAGAGGACTCTGTGCAGCTCGCAGGGATAGTGAAACCATTGGGTGTAGACCTGATAGACTGCTCATCGGGTGGGGTAATATCGGGAGTAAAGATACCTGCCAAGCCCAATTATCAGGTGCCGTTTGCCGCCGCTGTGCGCAAAGCGGGTATACCAACTGGTGCCGTGGGCATTATAGTTACTGCTGAGCAGGCCGAACAGATACTGGAACAGGAAGAGGCCGACCTCATCTTCATGGCTCGTGAGCTGTTGCGGGACCCCTACTTTCCGCTGAGAGCGGCTGCAGAGCTGGGGTATGATGAGATACCATGGCCTAACCAGTATGAGCGGGCCAAAAGAAAAAAATAGATTTATAAAACCCGATAAAATATTTCTTGAATAAAAGTAACATGCCCCTGATGAAGTTTATGCCAGTTTGAAGGGATAACTATTTACTTTTGGCGTCTTATTATGATATTAGTTACCGGAGCCAGCGGATTTGTAGGACTGCATTTGGTGCGCACTTTATCGGCGCAGGGCAGCGCAGTACGTGCCTTATATCATAGTCATGAACCCATGACTGCTGACAGCCAGCTGAAGGGAGTAGAATGGCGAAAAGCAGATCTTCTGGATATCTATGATGTGGAGCAGGTGATGACCGGTGTTACAGAAGTATATCATTGTGCTGCCATTGTTTCCTTCGATCCGAAGATGCATGAGCGCATGCTGTTCTTCAATGCAGAGAGTACGGCTAATGTGGTGAATGAGGCGCTGATACAGGGTGTGCGCAGGCTGGTATATATGAGCTCTATTGCGGCGCTGGGCAGGCCCGAAGCAGCAGAGAAGGAAATAACAGAAGAGGAGCAATGGGGGGAAAGTAAGTATAACTCGGCATACGGACTGAGTAAATACATGGCTGAAACAGAAGTGTGGCGGGCCATAGGCGAGGGGCTGGATGCCGTCATCCTGAATCCCGGCATTATTCTGGGTGAGGGTGACTGGAGCAAGGGGTCAGCAGGACTGATGAATATTGCCTGGAAGGAATTTCCATTCTACACCAGGGGAGTGACGGCATGGGTAGATGTGCAGGATGTGGTAAAGTTGCTGATAACAATAATGGGTACTGAGATTGCTGCAGAACGCTTTGTAGTGAGCACAGGTAATTACTCTTTCAGAGAGATATTTACAATGATGGCTGCATCACTTAACCGCAAACCACCGCGTTTCTTTGCCAATAACCTGATGACCGGCATTATATGGCGGCTGAGCAAGGTGATGGCGCTGGCAGGAAGGCGTGCCATTATAACCAGAGAGACCGCCAACAATGCCAATGCGCTATCTTATTACAGCAATAAAAAGCTCCTTAATACTCTTACGGAATTCAGTTATACTCCTATTCAGCAGACTATAGACAGAATGGCTAAGGCATTTTTACGGCAGCAAACCGGGAAGTAACCTTATGGATGTGGTATGGTCTTTGTATCCCGATAATTATCGGTCTCCATAGTATAGGGAAAAACGATACATATGAGATGGGATAGCACACTATACGTCATATAAAACACTGATAGGTAAGCTTATAAAAAATAAATCTTATTTCTTTTTTAACAAAAACAGTTGTAAACTTGCATAACGGAAACAAAGACTTTGTTCCTGCCTTAATCCGGTTTACCTGGAAATTCCCATTTTTAGATAACAGCGTATCCCGAACAATTTATTGACCACCATTGTTATTATTATCTAACACATTTTACTCAGAAAAAATCAAGGCATGCCTTACGACATTTTGCAATTAAATGATATGCTCATTCCTGAGCTGCTGGACGTAGCTCAACACCTGAATATAGAAAACGCACGCTCGCTGGATAAGCAAGCACTTGTATATAAAATATTAGATCAGCAGGCCACTACCGCTAAAACAGATGATGCAGCTAAAAAGCCCCGCGGCCGCAAGCCGAAGGAAAAAGCTGACGCTGAAGCGCCTGTTGCCGCTAAAGCTCCTGCAGCACCTGTTGCAGAAGAAGCTGCCGATGGAGAAAAGAAACGCCGTGCACGCAAGCCAAAGGAAGCCGCTGAAACACCTGCACCTGTAGCTGAAGCGGCTGCGCCTACGCCTGCTCCAACGCCGGTGGTGGAAGCACCAAAAGCAGAAGAAACTGCACCTGTGGCTCCCGTTGTTACTCCGGCACCTGTAGCCCCTGCCGCTCCTGCACAAAAGGAGTGGACGCGCAACAGAGAAGACCGCCCGAATAGGGAAGACCGCCCGAGACACGACAGAAACGACCGACCGGCAAGGCCACCCCAGGGTAATAACCCTGCACCGGCGCCTGCACAGCCGGCCGCAGCATCACCTGCACCTGCAACCCCTGCTGCTGCACCAACCACAGCAACTACTACCGAAGAAACAGGCATAACCATGCCTACAGAATCGGCAGATGTGCAGCCACCGCAAGCTGCAGAAACAGAAAGGCCTGCACAACAGCAGCAGCAACAACAAAACTTCGGTAATCGTCCAAGGCGTGAAAACCCGGCGCCTGCCTTTAACCTGGATTTTGATGGTGTGGTGGCCAGCGAAGGTGTGCTTGAAATGATGCCCGATGGCTATGGCTTTTTGCGCAGCAGCGATTATAACTACCTGAGTTCACCGGATGATATTTATGTATCTCCGTCGCAGATAAAATTATTTGGCCTGAAGACGGGTGATACCGTTAAGGGTAACGTGCGCCCGCCGAAAGAGGGTGAAAAATATTTTGCACTACTTAAAGTAGAGACGATCAATGGTCGCCTGCCGGATGAGATACGTGACCGTGTACCATTCGACTATCTGACACCATTGTTCCCCTTTGAAAAACTGAATCTTACCAGCACCAGCAGTAACTACAGCACGCGTATCATGGACCTCTTTACCCCGATAGGTAAGGGCCAGCGCGGACTGATAGTGGCACAGCCTAAGACGGGTAAGACCATGCTGCTGAAAGAAGTGGCCAATGCCATTGCCGCTAATCACCCTGAGTGCTACCTGATGATAGTGCTGGTAGATGAACGCCCTGAGGAAGTAACAGATATGCAGCGCAGTGTAAGGGCAGAAGTAATTGCTTCTACATTTGATGAGCCTGCTGATAAGCACGTTAAGGTATCTACTATAGCACTGCAGAAGGCAAAGCGCCTGGTAGAAGTAGGCCACGATGTGGTGATACTGCTGGACTCTATAACCCGCCTGGCGCGTGCCCACAATACAGTGGCACCTGCAAGTGGCAAGGTATTGAGTGGTGGTGTGGAAGCTAACGCGATGCAGAAGCCAAAACAATTCTTTGGTGCGGCACGTAAAATAGAAAATGGCGGATCACTGACCATACTGGCAACAGCCCTGATCGATACCGGATCTAAGATGGATGAGGTGATCTTTGAGGAGTTCAAGGGTACCGGTAACATGGAGTTGCAGCTGGATCGTAAGTTGTCTAACAAACGTATATTCCCTGCTATTGATATCACCTCATCGTCTACACGTAGGGATGACCTGCTGCTGGACAAGGATGTGCAGAACAAGATGTGGCTGCTGCGTAACCACATAGCAGATATGAACGTAGACGAGGCGATGAACTTCCTGCTGAAGCAGATGAAGGGCACCCGCAACAACGAAGAGTTCCTGGCGGCTATGAACAGGTAATTACTGACGAACAATACTTACCATATAATATCCCCGTGTTTGTAAAAACATGGGGATATTTTTTTGCAATAGCTCCTTATATGAAGAAATATTATTAAATTTGAGTACCCAAACTATTATTTACCCTCTAATAGATACCCTTATGAAAAATACTTTACTCGTTCTTTTCTGCTTGATCAGCACAATTGGATTTGCACAGAATTATCAATGTCTGCAATATGGACCCAGATATTATTTTTCCAATAATGAAGGATACCTACGAGGGATGCGAATTGACTCGGTAGATCTTACCGGGGTTAATAAGATCTACTATCCATTTCGCTCAATAAGAGACATAGATTATATAAGCCCTTCCGGCTATTTTAACCATCATGTAGATACATTGGGAGGTAGTTGGTTGGGGAAGAAAGTCACTGTTTTACCAGACGGGACATTTTTATTTGATAACAGGTGGAACGATACTACAATTATCAAATCGCAGGGCAATCTCGGTGATAGTTGGATCTTTTTTAATGACACCACAAATGTTTCTTATAAGGCGACTATTACTGCACTGGGAACTATGGCATTTGCGGGCTACTATGATTCGGTAAAAACGATCACAATTACAGCGGACAGTGCCGGGACTCCCAGAACCGATGATCCGGTAAATAACTTTCAAATTATACTTAGTAAGAATCACGGATTTGTACAAATTTTTGATCTTTATACCTTCCCATATCATCGACCGGACTCTTTTTCTAATATCGACTACATTGACTACTATCTTGATATGGTATTAGGCAATACCAGGTTGTGCGATGTCGTTCCTTGCGGTTCCTTCTTCCCTGATACAAGTAATTCAATCTTCCGGATGATTCCACTTCATAATCCTACGACAATGGAGATCTACGATTTTGCGATCGGAGATGTTTACGAGTATTATAATGAAGATGTTAAAGTGGAAACTAACACTACTATTGGAACGTATAACATTGATACAATAACATCAAAGACTATAAACACCTACTCGGTTACCTATGGAACGTCAAACCATAATAATGTTACTTACTACATATGGCCTCCATTTATGCCGGACACCAGTTTTAGTTACTATAGTTTTGGCGTAGGAGGATTTTATGGTGACACGACCTTCCTGATAGATCGAAATACAATGCCGGAAGAAGTCGGGTGTCATTTTCTTTATCGCTACTTCCCCAATTATTATATTTACGATAGTACTGGATGTGTCAGCAATTTCGGATACACTTTGATTAATAACATGATTAGCACATCGGGCGCATATTATGCATGGGGATCAGACGGTTTCGTGAAAGCAATACCAATAGTCACGAGGACTTTTGCCACCGGCTATGGACAAACGGGGATAGCTTCAAATCTAGTTGTCGGTACCGAAACAATTAGTCAGTCATATACATTTGTCTATAAAAATGGAATAGCCTGTTACGGGACGGTTCTTCCCATAGACAAAGTTCAAGATGTCGTCCATGGTTTATTTAAAATACAACTCATCCCCAACCCAGCCAACGACCAATTCACTGTAAAAACAGAGAACTACAACCAGTCTCATATTATTACCATCACCAATACCGTGGGGCAAATAGTAGGACAGGTAAATACAGATAAAAACGAAGAACTTATCTCTACTACCGATTATGCACCAGGTTTATACTATGTGACCGTTACTGATAAATCAGGCGGCAGGCTCAGCCAAAAATTAGCCGTAGTACATTAGGCGAAGAGGGAACAATATTAGTCTGACAGGCAGCCAACGGCTGCCTGTTTTTTATTGTGCTAATAGAATCTTAATGTTTTTTATGAAAATATACTGTGGTACACCTTTTGCGCGTTATATATAGGGCAGGTACACGGGTATTGGGCCTGCCAAAGTTCTTTATTTAACCATTTCTAAAACGTACAGTTATGCAAGACGAGTTGGGAGTTTTAACGAAAACAGGATTGATAAAAAGCATTGGTGTATCTTTTGTAATTGGCACATTAACGGCATTGCTTTATTCTTATGTAGAGCGTGTGCCGGTTTATGCCGAAGTAGTATGGGCGGTATTTTTTACCGGCATAGGAGTGACCTTTATTGTCTGCATGGCAGCAATGGTGGTTTATTCCCAGATGGACCATACGCCACATCATCACAACCATAGCCATTGATCAGACTAGCGCAGAGGTTTTATCGGCTTCCCGTAAGGTAGCGGTAAAACCTTTTATTCTTTTATGCGCTTGTCAAAGACAAAGGGTTCCTTTGCCACTAGTTTTATTTTTTTGAAATCAGGATGTCCCGGATTGATCAGGTAATTCCATTCACCGGGTATAATGACGGAAGGTACCCGCAGCAACGCATATTTATTTTCAGTTACCCAGTTGTCTCCCAACTGCTGGGTATACGGCATATTGTCAAACGTGCTCCACCCCTTCATCAGGTCTTTTTCCTCAATGGTCTGTATTTTAAGGCTATTGGGGATATTGATGAGCAACACCGTGAATTGGTGATTAAGACCCAATGAACTTCTATGCACCACATTTTCAAGACACGCGAGTGCACGTGAACAGGCTGTGTAGATTACGGCTGTCTGCCGGGGATTCCATCTGGCAGGATTGCCTGAGGCCGAGAGGTCAGCATATTTATCGAGTGTGATCCTGCAGACAACCATAATTATGCCAGATCGCCATGTTGAATACGTCCCAGTTCATCGGATATCAGTTGTATACCGGTAATAGTATCCAGAAGATTTTGCGGCACCTGTTCTCCCAGTCCATAGGATGGTGTGGCCATCCATTTGTTGAAAGAATCGATATTGCCAAAAACGGAAGCGCCTTTATCATACAGCGCGAAGAGGCGTAATAACTTCTCACTGACCATAGGGTCAAAAAGTGTATTCTTCTCTTTATAGTTATTAAAGGTTTTCACCGACTTGGTGAATATCTTTTCAATAAGTATCTGCGACAGATCTGATATGCTAATGAAGTCGAATGCCGCTTGTGCTTTCAATCCCTTCTTTGCAGTAGATACTAACGAGATATCACTGGCAAATGATTTTTTGTAGCGGGTGAAAATGGTTGCACTGTTCTTGTGTGATAATACTGCATTCATACACTTGTGTTGTGTATCAAAGTTAGGAAATATTTCTTGAAAATAAGGAAAAATTTCTTCAAACGATTGTAGTCGGTTGCCCTATTAATTTATTGCCTTTTTGGCTAATTACCTGTGTGCTGCCTGCGCCATATCTTTTATGAGCATTGGGTCGCGTTCTATGGCATTGCCTACTATAATGAGGTTGGCGCCGGCCTGACAGTTTTCATACACTTTTTCAGGGGTGCATATGCCACCACCTACTATCAGCGGAATGGCAATGTTACCACTTACCTTTTGTATCATCTCTACCGATATCGGGTTCCTGGCACCACTGCCGGCATCCATGTAGATAACGTGGTTGCCCTGCATTTCTCCGGCCCATGCTGTGCACAGGGCTATCTCGGGTTTATCTGCAGGTATAGGCACTGTATTGCTCATGTAGGACACGGTGGTTTGCACACCACCATCTATCAGCATATACCCTGTAGATATTACTTCAAGTCCGCTGGCTTTAACTGCTGGCGCAGATACCACATGCTGACCGATAAGCAGATCTGCATTGCGGCCGGATATCAGCGAAAGATATAAGAGAGCATCGGCAGAAGGAGTGACCTGAGAAGGGCTACCCGGAAACAATACCACAGGAATGCTGCTTTCTGCCCTGAAGCGGGTAATGCAGTCCTCCATCTGGTGGGCCATCAACAGGCTACCACCTATCAGCAGATAATCTACAGCAGCATCGTTGCACAGCCGGGCGAGACGGGTCACCTCAGCCGGGGCTATCTTATCAGGGTCTGCCAATACTGCAAACCCGCTTCTGCCTTCTGCCTTTAGTGTCTTTAGCTGCTTGTATATATCTCGTGTGTGCACGCGCTGCGGTCAATTATTCAGATGAACTGATTCTGCTGTAAAAGTAAAAAATATACACAGACTTATAGTTATCAACATGTAAAGACTTGAAATGAACGAACTGGAACAGATGATCTTAGTGTCGGTAACCGGTTAAGCATGCTAACCGTACCGGAAACCCCGAGCCTTAGCAGTTAAACATTTCAGACACGATCTAAAACTCGAAATTAGCGCTGCCAAAGATGCCGAAATACCTTGATTTCGCTTCGTCGGCCAGTGGTTTTGGCGTAACGCGCCAAACAAAGTCGATGCGGAATACCTGGAAGATATTAGATACACCGGTGCCCAGTTCCAGGTACGGATCGCCCTGCAGCGAGCGGAAAGGGTAATCTTTATTGAAGTTCAGGGTTTCATTAGCCTTGCTGAGTGACCCCCATACACCCTTTGCGGTCCAGAACTGGCGGAATTTAAGCTGCTTGAGCAATGGGATGCGGTTGAATATACCGCCGCCTATGTTGTGCTCAATATTGAAGCCCGCATACTGGTCGCTGACGAACTCATAAGTGTTCATCATCTGGAAGGCGTATTTGTTGTAATAGTAGTATTCATTACCCGGGTGTATCTCCAGCAGAGGATAGGGCAGTGTGCCAAAATATTTGCCCGCAAACATATTGTAATAGATGTGTCCGAAAGGAGGGATGTTGATGCTTTCGGTAATGCTGAAACGCGCCTTTTGATATTGATAGCTGCTGTTCAGCACACCTTTCAATCCCTGCGTTACCTCCAGGTGTATGACGGGGTATTTACTACCCAGATTCACGTGAAGCCACTGGCCATCGAAGTATTTTTCTTTGTAAGCAAATCTGAAGTCGATCCCTACTTCAGAGCTCGTCACGCTCTTTGACGGATTATTGTTCAGATCATAGAAAATACCCTCTGAAGGGAGCAGGTTGTAAGGGGTGAACTCTTTATGCTGCAATATCAGCTTATGGCTAAAGCGGTTGTAGTATTGTTTGTAAAACTCTAAGCGCTCTACATCGGCAAATGCCAGTTTGTAGGGTATGCCGGGTTTTCTGAAAAGGGTGCTGAAGATATTGTCATTGCTTGCCTGGTCGTAGTAGGTGTTGGCCTGCGTTACATCGTGTGAGTAGTAGCCATATAAATACATGCGTGGCTCTCGTTGTGCTATCCACAGCGCAGTGCCACCGTACTTGAACTTTTTATCTTTATCGCCATATGCGGCGTAGGCAGTCACGTGCAGGTCTTTCAATGTTCGCGGGGTAGCTACCGACAGGCGGAATCTGTTCCCCTCTACTGAGTTAGAGCTATAGATATAGTAGTATGGCCCCAGTTCTATAGGGCCAACATCCTTGACGCCACTTGCAATAAAGGTGATAGCGTTTTTGTAAACGGTGGTGATCGGCATTTTGGTAATGGTGTCGATCATCTTCTGAATAGCCTTTTCATTTTTGGTCAGCGAGTCAGGCCGGTTGGCCATCCACCAGTCTTTTGATTTTTGTTTGGCAGAATCGTTCTTGATCACATCTTCTTTCCACCGTGGGTCATCCAGTACACTGTCGGTCGCGCTCTCATTGATCTTTATATGGTGGTAGGTGGTCGTCTTACGGCCGATAAAGCCGGGCAGCCTTTTGGAGTTATAGACAGTGAAGTTGGCTATGAATTTATCTTTTACGCAGAACCACATGCTGTCTTCCGGCGCAAACTCCTGATAGAGGCTCACCCTGTCTACCCAGTTCAGGTTGGCGAGTTTAGACACATCCATACTTATACGTTGTATGGCAAAGGATGAATCCACCACCCAGAAATCACCGGTAAAGCAGCTCTCACCTGCACGGCGTGGCTGGAACTGCACGAGTATTATGCGGTGTCCGTACGCGGTCTGTGTGTCCTTTATTTTATACTTATAGAAGAGCGTACCCTCATTGCTGATAGGACTGATGAATTTTTTGTCAAATACCGGTATGTAGTTTTTGTACACGTTCACGTTCTGATACAGCGTACCCAGATATTTCACAATATTGTCATTGTTCACGCCCTCTATTGCACTTGCCTTAATAAACTCGCGTTGTTTTTTAGGGTGTCCCCTGTAGTAGAAGTCTGATAATGTTTCTGTAAGGTATATGGGCAAATAAGGTGTAGCCTCTGATACAGTATCCAGGTTCTGAAAGATGAATGAGTAACTTTTGAGCAGTGGCATTCGGCTGAATTGCTCATACGAGAGGCGCTGCAAGTCGGCCTCCAGCCTGTTGTACGCCTCGTAGCTGTAGTTCTCTGCCTTGTCAGGATTGTTATCGGGTTTATGTTCTATAATGTGGCGCATCAATACCAGCGCAGGATCCTCACCACTGGAATGAAAGGTAAACTCTGACAGGGTATTCTCCGCACGTGCCAGTTCTATCATGTAGTTATACACGCGTTCTCCCTTGCGCAATACTTTTTTTATCGGTGTGTAGCCCAGCGCCTGTGCCTGTACAGTATCACCGGGTAGCTCATCTATGCTGAGTGAGAAGTTGCCATCTACATCGGCGGTAGCACCTATGCCGCTATGCAGGAAGTATATGACAGCAAAGGGTATGCCCTCACTTGTATTCATGTCTTGTATCTTACCGCGCAGCACATATCCCCGCGTAGGTGTGGTGATCGAGACAGTATCCTTCAGTACCGAGTCAATTACCTTCTTCACCTGCGCGGCTGTATCTGCATGCGGCAGAGAGTCCGTGGTCTGTGCGAACAACGGTGCTCCGGCAAAAAACAGATAAAGGAATAATGAAAGAAGCCTTAGACGCATATAGGGACGCACGGAATAAAGAAGCAATGTAACGATTTGAGCCAAGTTAAAAAAAAGCAACCGTTAAAAGCGGTGAAAAATACGGTGCCAAGGGATAAATTAAGGGATAGCAGCCTTTATTTCTATACATTATTCAAGTGTCTTTCGATGAACGGAATATAATGCCTGAGGTTAAATATCTATGAATATGGCTATCTCATGCAATTCTATTATATTTACAAGGTTTATGGACCTCAAAAAATTCAAGGTAAAGGCTGGCCGGAAAAAGAAAGAACTTGCTGCATTTCTGGACAGGCTGGATACTTTAGTTCCCGAAAATCTGACATCAGTTGTAAAGAAAATAGATGCCACAGTATGGCAGGATGTAAACTGCACTACCTGTGCCAACTGCTGCAAGACAATGACACCCACTTTCAGAAAAGCAGACGTAGACCGGATCTCGGCGCACCTGAATATGGAGCCTGCAGCATTCAGGGCTAAGTGGCTGGTGAAAGAAGAAGATACCAAAACATGGGTAAACACCATGCAGCCCTGCCAGTTCCTTATAGACGATAAGTGCTCTATTTATGATGTAAGGCCAAAGGACTGTGCCGAGTTTCCGCATCACAACAAGAAGCCTTTTGACCTGTATAACGATACGTTCAAGAACAATCTTACCCGTTGCCCTGCCACCTTCCTGCTGGTAGAGCGCCTGAAGAAAAAGGTGGAAACGGAGTATGAGTGGTCTTATAACAAGTGATGCTAGCAAGTGATCCGCGGCCCGGCGGCATGGTATTAATAGGCATAATAACAGGTACTCCCTATGAAATTAAAATGGCGCACATATTTCCGTATACTTATTGATTCGGGTTATGCCTTTGTCAATGACAATGGAACTAAGCTGAGCGCCTCGCTGGCCTACTATACCATATTTTCCATAGGGCCATTGCTACTGGTGGTATTTTCTTTCATCGGCTTTTTCTACAAAAGCACTACACTTACGCCAGAGGTGTTTGACTATGTAAGTCAGCTGATCGGTAGGCCGGGGGCTAACGAGTTGCAAAGTATCATGACCAGCCTCAGTCTCCATCCCGGCAACACTTTATTCGGTGTTATAGGTGTGCTGGTATTGTTGTTTGGTGCCACAGGTATATTTACCGAGATCCAGAGCTCTATCAACTACATATGGTCTATCAAGACAAAGCCTAAGCACAGCTGGCTCAAATATATCCTGGACAGGTTGCTGTCTTTCTCCCTCATTATAGGCAGCGGCTTTTTGCTCATGGTCACCTTGCTGCTCAATGTGCTTATGGATCTGCTGGCAGCGCGTCTGCAGCACCTCTTTGGCGATGCCAATGTGTTTTTATGGAAGGGAGTGAACATAGCGCTGCTTTACCTGGTGGTGGTATTTCTCTTTGCCATTATTTATAAGGTGTTACCCGATGCGCATATCCACTGGCGCGACTCGGTTGTAGGTGCCTGCTTCACAGGAGTGCTTTTTTTGATCGGTAAGTTCCTCATTAGTTATTACCTGGGTGCCTCAAAGATCGTGAGCATATACGGGGCGGCAGCATCACTGATACTGTTGCTATCGTGGGTCTACTATTCGGCTATGATATTATACTTCGGCGCCGAGTTTACCAAGGTCTATTCTATTTACCTGGGCGGGGGCATCACTGTTTATGATACTGCTGTGCACATCGTTAAGCACGAGACCAAAGTAATGCCTGACAAGGAGTTGAGACTGGAAGATGATGAGGTGATATAGCTGACCAACTTAAATTTCATTAAGCCTCCTCTTTCTTCGGCACCGTACCAAACACCACATCCCATAGTACCGAACTCACACCAAAGCCCTTATTCGGGCTCTTGTAATGGTGCAGGTGATGATTTCGCCACAATGCCTTGAGGTAACGGGGTGGTGCAAATGCATGTATAGCGTAGTGCATAGAGCCATAGACGATGTAGCCAAATACAAAACCCGGAAAAAAAGATAAGGCGTACCACCCCATAAGAAAGTACATGGTGTAGAAGATCGCAGATGCCAGTATCAGGCTGGGCACAGGCGGCATGAACAGGCGGTCTTTATCCCTGGGATACTCGTGATGAACACCGTGTATCGTGTAGGCGATACGCTTTGCTCTGGGGCTTTCAGCTACCATATGAAAGAAGTAGCGGTGGATACTGTACTCAAATAATGTCCACACCAGCATGCCACCCATAAATAGGAGTGCCTCGGTGCCTGCAGCAATGCCTTTATGTGCACAACCGTGATAGAGCATGAAAATGATAAGCGGGAAGTACATGGTATAGACCACGACAGGGTGCGTCTTGGTCATCATTTCCAGAAAGCTGCTCTGGAACAGCCTGGCCTGGCCTTTATTTTTTATATTGTTGATTTCCATAAGGTCCTGTCACGCAGCTTATCATAGCTTTTACACAGACAAACGGCAGGAGTTAAAGTTTAATGGATTGTACAAATGGCAAAATTGTACCAACAAATTTATGGGTAAAAAAAGCACGCTATTCAACCATATGATTAATATTTATTGTTGTTATTTATCCCCGATATGCGTCGGAAAATTATAACTCATAAACCCGTATTAATCATTGATCTTGATCACGTCGTCCTCGTCTTCTCCCATCAGGAAGGACACTGCTGTGTTCTTTTTCTCTATCACCTTATCCATCCACAGCAGCAGTGCGGGCAGCAGTATCAGGTTAGTGACCATTGCCAGCAGCAGCGTCATAGAGGTAAGGTAGCCAAGTGATTTTGTACCGTCAAACTGCGACAGACAGAAAACACCGAAACCGGCAGTGAGGATAAATGAAGTATAGATAATGCTGAGGCCGGTATCTTTTATCGTGCGGTGTACTGTCTCTGCAATACCTTCATCGTGCTGCACCAGTTCCTGCTTAAAGTTGACCAGGAACCTTATAGTGACATCGATGGTGATTCCGAGTGCTACACTGAATACCAGAACCGTTGATGGCTTGATGCGGATACCCATCCAGCCCATGAGGCCGGCGGTAATAAGGAGGGGTACAATATTTACAACAATGGAAATAACCAATATGCGCCATGAACGGAACACCGCGATCATACAACCGAAGATGATAAGAAACGCAAGGATAAGGCTATCGCGCAGGCTATTGACGATAAATTTGCTGCCCTCGAGGAAGGTGATACTTGTTCCGGTAAAGGTTACTTTATACTTGGTAGAGTCGAAAATTTTATTCACTTCGGGGCGTATCTCATCAAGCAGCAATGGCAGCTTGCGGGAGCCAATATCAGCCATGTTTACGCTGATACGCGCCATTTGTTTATTGGTGTCTATATAAGAATGAAGCAGCTTATTAAAGAGACCATTATTATCACCTTTGCCCATCCTCAGGTAAGGCATTACGAAGGCTGCCTGCAGCATATCGCCGGGCACTTCAAAGTTAGTAGTGTCGCCTCCAAAGTAAGCTTGATTAGCAAACTTGATCCCTTCTGTGATGGCCAAGGGGTGTCCAATTTCGGGATGCGTTTGCAGGTAGGTGGCAAGTTGATCCATCTTGCCCAGCACATCCAGCGACAATACGCCGTTTTTCTTTTTGGTGTCTACCACTATCTCCAGCGGCATCACCCCTCTGAAGTTGTTTTCAAAGAATTTCAGATCCAGGTACACCTTGTCTGATTTGGGAAGGTCATCCACAATGTGTGCCTCATTCTTCAGGCGCATAAGGCCCAGCACCGATACGATACATATAGCTAACGTTGACCCGTATATCCATGTTCTGTGCGAAAAGACCCACTTAGTGATACGTTCCAGCATCCTGTTGATCCAGCCGCTTTCCAGGTAGCTTGTATGGCGCACATTAGGAGGCGGCAGAAAGCTGAAAAAAGCTGGTATAAAGACGAGGGAAATAAAGAACAACGCAAGGATATTGATACCTGCTACCAGTCCGAATTCCTTAAGCAATACACTCTTGGTAAAGAAGAATACTCCAAAGCCGATAGCAGCAGTAAGGTTGGTGAAGAAAGTTACAATACCCATCCTGTCTACCATGCGCAGCAGGGAGCGCATTTTATTCGGGTTCTTGTAGTATTCAAAATGATACCTGTTGAGCAGGTACACGCAATTGGGTATCCCTATCACCACCACCAGTGGTGGTATCAGCGCAGTAAGTAAGGTTATCTTATAGCCCAGCAGTACTATAGTACCTATAGACCATACCACCCCTATAGCTACCACCAGCATAGACGCTAATACAGCAGTGAAGGAGCGGAAGAAAAACACCAGGATAACTGCAGTAAGCACAAAAGAAAGAATAAGGAACAGGCGCATTTCTGATTGCACCCTCATGGCCATTTCCGTGCGTATCAGCGGTAAGCCGGAATAGTGCATCTCTACGTTGTGCTTCTTTCCGAATGCGTTACCCAGGTCTACTATTTTTTGTATGACAGCCGCACGGTCTTTAGAATTCAACACTTCCTTATCTATACGCACTGCCATCAGGTAGGAAGGTGAGTCGGCACCCGGGTTGTAGAGCAGGCCACGGTAAATGGGCAGGTTGTAAAAAGTCTGTCGTATAGTATCTACAGCTTCGGCTGAGAAAGGCGGTACACCGGCTATTCGAACTACTTTCAGCTTTTGTGTTGCGGTATCTTTTATTAGTGTAAAAGCCTCCGGTACACTCAATACATTTTCAACCGATTTTACCTGTGTCAACTGTTTGGACAGGGTTGCGTAGTCATTAAAGAAATCTTTAGAAAAGAAGTCTTTTGTTTTTACGCCAATGGCCATCAGGTTACCATCTTCACCGAACTGCTTACGGAATTTCTGGTATTCTATGTACTTGGGGTTATCGGTAGGTACTGCGCTGGTAAACTCGTAACTTAATTTTACTTGGGCGGCATAGTAGCTCATCACTGCCGTATCGGCAAGTAACAAGATCAACAATGCGATACGGTACTTTATAATGAACGCGGCTATATTATGCCACATATAGTATATAATTATAGTTAAAAAAAGAGGGTAAAAGTACTAAAAATACTGGCAAGTGACGGCTATAAAGTATATGAACTACGTCAATATATAGACATTTGAAAATATCACTTTACATAAGGTTTTATTTTTCTCTGCCCGGTTCCTCGTTTTAGGGGTGTTTCAAATGGTCTTTGTAATTATCCCGTATCCACATTTTTATTTCCAGGTCAGTGGCTGATCGGGCAAAACCATAGCTCATAGGGTAGGTGTTCATAAATTTTGCCAGTTCTTCGCCGGTAAGGCCGGTGAGGTCGTGGGTAAGTTTTTGTGTATAGCGGGTATCTATAAATCTCTGCTCCTCGTCTTCCTCAAAGTTTTTTTTGAATTTTTTCCGCAGTTTGTCCTTATAAGAAAAATGCTGTGCTATGGAACTGAAAAGATCGTTCACTGCAAGGCCCGTGTACTGAGGCTTTATTTTCTCTCGCTTAAAACCATCTTCATAAGTCTTTCGGCGCTCTATAGAGTCTTGCTGGTATTGTGTAAGCTGCTTGTGCAGCACAAACTCTTTGAGCTGCACATGCAGATTTGCCATAGCCAAGGTGTCGGGCATATTTGTTTGGGTAAGGCGCAGCCCCATGGCAGTATATCCCTCTGCAAAGAAAGACAAGGAGTCGCCGGCAGCTGCCGGTAGGGTATAATGGCCATCACTGCCTGTGGTTGTGGACCGTTGCGTCGATATATTGATGATAGATACTTCGGTCAGCGGCAGCCGCGTGACCTGGTCAACCACAATGCCGTGGATCGTTTGGCTTGTTGCGTTAAAATTGACAAAAAGGAGACAAATCAATATAATATATCGCAACCTGTGGCGTTGTTTTTGTACTATGCAAAGCAAAGCAATGGTTTGTGAAATATTTGCGAATAATATCTAAGGAATATTAAAAGCATGTTTTTTTCGTTTTTATCAAATTTTCTATGACATTTGCGTATATTTATATGTAATTCATTGACTTGTCAAAATCTTATAGCCCGTGTTTTTTCACGGTATACAGGATCAAGTAGCATCGGATCACTTATTTACCCCAATCCAAATGAAAGTTTACAACGTCTTCTCAAGGTTTCCGCTGGCAAGGAACAGGTACGCCCTGAAGTTCCTTATAGTGGCATTGCCTGGGATGCTCGTTCCGCTCATAACGCTCTCGCTGTATATTACTTACAGCACTGAAGAAACCTCCAGACTTAGATTTCTGGGTATTGCTGCGGTATTGCTTACTATAGCTGCAGCGGTGGCGTCTTATTTTCTGTATGTGCGCCTGCTCAAGCCTATTTATCTGGCCCGTAAGGCCATTAATAAGTATACAGCATTCAGGAATGTTCCGTCACTACCTACCCATCATGAAGATGAGGCGGGAATGCTGCTGCACGATATACAACATGCGCTGGAGCAGATTGATGAGCAACTCACTGAGAAGAGTGACATGATCGACCTTTTGTCGCACGACCTGCGCTCACCGGTAACCCGTATCATGGGCCTGAGTAATGTTATTAAGCTGGATGATGACCCTGAAACGGTAGAATACGCAGAGATGATCAGCACGGAGTGCCGCAACCTGTTGACCATGATGGAGAATATCCTGCTCATGTTCAGGGAAGATGTACTGGCATTCGCGCCGCAGAATGTCAACCTGTTGTCTCTGGCCGAAGATAGTGTGAAGTTCTTCAACATTCTTGCAGGCCAAAAGAACCTGTCGCTGAAGGTGGATATTGACGAGCATCTCTTTATTAACGTGCAGCAGGGCCTTTTTACACAGGCCATGCGCAATATCCTGGGCAATGCTATTAAGTTCTCGTCAGAGGGTAAGGCAATATACATATCTGCAAAGCAGGTAGGCCACCAGGTGCAGATCACCATCAGGGATGAGGGAGTGGGCATGGGCCAGAAAGAACTGGTACAGATATTTGAACGCTTTACAGCGGCAGGCAAAAAAGGCACGCATGGGGAGACCTCTATTGGCCTTGGCTTATACCTGTGTAAAAAGATCATAGAAAAGCAGGGCGGCCACGTCGCAGCTTATAGCGAGGGAGCAAATAAAGGTGCAGTTTTCACTATTACGCTCTACCAGCTCATCACCAAGAAGCCAAAAGGAGACCACCCGGTACAGGAAGTACACATGAATGGGAAGGCCCATAAAGTGTAGGTAGTTAATAAGTAGTATGCATTTACTAGTTGATTTGTCTAATATTAATAGGTTTGGTATTGTAAACTTTGTGTATTGATATATCATTATTATATGTAAGAAAATAATTTTCTTAATTATTTGTTAACGGAAGGTGTGAATATGCGTATAATTAAATTTATTTGCTATTATTGTAGTCTAATTTGAGTGTTTATGTCGTCTAACAAACATCAATCGGTTATTGAAAGCAACAATGCTTTCATGATTAAAATGGAAGACCTTGTGAAGGAGATAATCATCCAGAGCAATATACCTTACTATCGTATTGAGTCCAAAATGGATAATCAATCTGATGGCAGCTATTTGCCTGTTATACGTATTATCACGTATTTCGAAGATTCTGTGAGCAAAATATCTGATGTTGTACGCACAGAATTTGATGTTGATAGTCAACTGTCTCTGGATAAAAAGAAAGTAAGGGTAGATAGTTTTTCCTACAAGCACCTGCAGTTTTTTGCAGCCCTGAAGCCGGCAAGACAGGCCCTTACTGAATATAGAAGGTCAGGCAATAAAAAATTCGAGATACAGGTGTGCTCTATGTTGCAAGATGCATGGGCTGGTATCGAAAAAGAGCTTGGATATGATAATGCTTCATTCCCTGAGGAAATGAAGCGTGATTTTTATAGGGTAGGCGCTCTGCTGGAAATGGCAGACCTTGAATTTTTAAAAATACGCAGCACATTGGGCTCACTAAATGGAGGTATGGGGTATGTAGCCCCGGCACAGCCCATAGTGAACGTAGCCCCAGTGCAGCCGGTAGCAGCACCAGCACCACAGGTGCCGCATGCACAGCCGCTTGTACCTAATACACCAATAAATGTTGCTCCTCCTCAGCCTCAGCCGGCACCGGTTGCTGCCACTGTTCCTGAGCCGGTGGTAACACCTGCAGTGGAACTGGTTGAGCAGGCAGCACCTGTTATGGAAACAGCAGCCGCAGGTCTCGTTCTTGATCACATGAACATGAACGTAAGCCAGAACGCGCTTGCCATGAACGTGAACAGTGTTGATGAGAAGAACGGCATCAACGGTGAATTACCGGAGATAGTAAACAACGTGGTTACCGGAAACCAGGATGAGCCTGCTGCAAATACAGAGCCTTCCGGTTCTGCCGAAGGCGTTGCGCTGAATATCGATAAGATCGAAACATTCAACATGAATGTGAACGGGATGATAGAAAGGGTTATCGAGAAGGGGGGGGACGAAAATGAAATAGATAAGAACGTACCATTCTATAATCAGGAAGCTAAACCGTTGAAACCTGTGGTGCTGGATGAGAACGCGCAGATGACCGATGCTGTTCTTAAAGAATACATTTCCACCAGCAACCTCGTTAAAGAAATAGATGGTGAAATAGCAAGGCTCGCCGGCGCATCGCTCAACAGCGATGTAGATATTGAGGGTGATGTGGAAAGGCTGCGTTTCCTGAAAGTGTACTCATTGAAGCAGTTGCATGAAAGGTTAATGGATAACAAATTTGATATTGTTGCCTTTGCAGAAAAATGGATCGGTAAAGACAATGGCGGTTCTTTTGATTCCGGTATCTGTCTCTTCTACCTCGAGTATTTATTGGTAGGTAAGAAGAACGACCCTGCGTTTGCAGTAGAGTATGTGCTGAAGTTTATCTCTGATAATGACTACAGCGCGAGATTCATCATCCCTACGTACAATGCGATCAGCAAGTCAGAACAGTCTCCGATAGGCTCGCATCTTACACTCAGATAATAACCAATAACGATACGACAATAAAATAGCCGCTCAGCTGAGCGGCTATTTTATTGTCGTCTTATCTTAGTAAATGGTGTTGTAAAATGATTGCCCGGTCTTAGCACCTGCGCGGTTAACTTATGATCACTCGTCGTTGCTATAGTCTATTACATCTTCTGTCTGGTGTCTTATAGCTTTCTTTTTGCCGAAAAGATAACCAACACCAAAACCCCAATACCTGTTTTTATCCGTTTCAGTGCCAAGGCCAATATCTGTGAAGCTGGCTGTATAATATAATTTAAACAACAAGCCGGAAGGCAGCTCGTAGCCGCCATACAAGTTAATACCGAGATCAAATCCCTTTACCGGGTCATCGCCCTGTGCGCGATTGTTGGCCGTACTGTCAAAAGATATTTTGCCATACCTGCCGTAATAATGAAACTTATTGGTGCCGCCAATGAGGTAGGTGAAGTTGGCGCCTATGCCAAAGAAGAAGCGCTCCCGGTCTATTTGTCCTGTTTTAAAAACAACATTTAGAGGTACCTCGCCGTATAGCAGGCTCAGGGTCTGGTCTTCGGCTGCATTGAGTGTATCGCTGGAATAGAAAGAGAATTTTCGGGATTGTCCTTTATGTACGATGGCGCCGCCTGTCTGTAAGAAGATGTGGTCGTTAAGGCGTATGTCGGCTAACTGTCCGAATTTCCAGCTGGTGATAGGTGTTTGAGAGGCATTGGTAAATCCGGCAGCCGGCGCAAAAGCCATTGTGCTCTCACCAATACCTGCTTCGAAACCGTAAGCCAGTTGCGCGCTCGCGCGATTGAACAAACAGAGGAATAGGGCGGTTGATAAATAATATTTTTTCATCCTTAACCGATTTGGGCTTACAATATTACAGATAAATGCGGTGATATAAAGTTACAATATAATTATACTTGTAAGTATGATCAAACTCCGCGCCCATTAAGTTGCAATCTCTACAGTTTTAAAGACTATTTATCGGTAGCTGAATGAAGTTTGCGTGTTCCTTGCCCTAAGTAATAACCAATGGTGATGCCATAGCTGCGATTAAGCCCCGGCAAACTGTAGACAGATGTTTTTTCACTGCTCCCTAAAGAACGTTGGGCGCGAGCCCTGATAAACCGATTTGTTGAGAACTGATATCCCGCATTGGCACCAAGGCCAAATTCCAACAAGTCAAAGTGGTCATATTGCGTCTCGCCTGCATTGTATTTTTCAGCCAGATTAATATTCAGCAATATACCTGCACCTAGGAAAAAGCCGCTTTCGTCGGGCGCCCCGTGTTTATACATGATATTCAGGGGTATTTCCAGCGTGTGCACAGTTATCTTTTCATCCGTGCGGCGCAAAGTGACGTAATAGTTATTGGAGGGAGCGTATGGTGCTGTGTAATTAGTTCCGTTTAGCACATAAAATAAAGAGGGTTGCAGAAAAACATTTTCGCTTAGATAGATCATGTTCTGCGTTACGCCTATCCTTATGCCGGTTTTGGCTGGTCCGGGAATATTGGAATAGGTAGACATATTGAGACCCGCTTCCGGCGCCCGTTGGGCATTAGCCTGTGTGTATGCCAGCAGGTAGATAACTAGGAGTATATTTTTCATTTCAGAGGGTATTTGTAAACTCAAATATAATAAAGAATGCACAAGATCGGCTATAGTAAAGCTTTGACACTGTTGGCTTTATATTTTCTATCTCCGATTATGCCTACCCATTTTATCTTTCTTATCGCATTGGTCAGGAACACCTCATCTGCATTGCTGAGCTCTGTGGCGGTCAGTGGTTTTTCCTGCACATTACCCCATTTTTCCGTCAGGTATTGGCGCATTACGCCGGCTATGCATCCTTCGGTGATCGGTGGCGTACAGATGATCTCATCCTTTATCCAGAAGATATTGGCGATGGTGCTTTCTATTATATTGCCTTGTGGGTTGGTGATGAGCGCATCATTCCACTTTTCCTTACGAGCCTGGCGGGCAGCCATTGCATATACAAGGGCGTTGCTGCTTTTCAGGTGGCTAAGGGTGTCGGGGCCCTTGCTTATGCCATCTGCAATACCCACCACGAGGCCGTTTTCATTGAGCTGGGTAAGCTCTTCCTGTATCGGGTAGCACTCTATCACAAAGCCGGCTTTAACTATCTCAGCACTTAATATCCCCCCGGCACCGGAAAATACCTGCAGGCGCACCCGGCAAAGTGTCTCCAGTTTGTTTTTGCGCACCGTGCGCAGCACTTGTTCTTCTAGCTGGTCTTGCTTTAGTAGGGTCGGTAGTTCCAGGTGCAGTTGCGATATGCCGGCAAACAGGCGTTTTAGGTGGTAGGGTAGCAGCTCTATGATGCCGTTGCGCACCAGCATGGTCTCAAACAGGCCATACCCATATCTGAACGAGCCATTATCTGCCAGCAGCACCGGTTCTTCACTTGTCGTTATTCTTCCATTGATATTGATGTGCGCCATATAGTTGATAGCCCGAAATTACGGCTAAAGTCATCATAAATATAATACAGGCCATAGCCTCGGTAAGCTGTGTAGCTATATTTTAAGAAGAAACTTTGTGTCTTCGCGCCTCTGCCGTTAAATTATCCTACCCCAAATTTGTATTTTTGCGCAAACTTAACAGGCATGCAGTTGGAACAACCGGTATCGGTGCAATGGTTAGCAGATTTTATTGGCGCGGAATTGAAAGGGGATGCGGATCAGCTGGCTACAGGAATAAATGAAATACATAAAGTAGAGAAAGGAGATATTTCCTTTGTTGATTTCGAGAAATATTATACTGCTTGTCTGCAATCTGCCGCTACAGTCATCATCATCAATAAAGATGTGCCTTGCCCCGAGGGCAAGACACTATTGGTAACCGACCAGCCATTTGATGCGTACATCAAGATCGTCCAGCGCTTCCGCCCGTTTGAGCCTGCCACAAAAATGATAAGTGATACGGCGCTGATAGGAGAGGGAACACACATACAGCCGGGGGTATTTATAGGTAACCATGTGCGCATAGGCAAGAACTGCCTCATACATGCCAATGTGAGCATTTACGACCACTCTGTCATCGGTGATAACGTAGTCATCCATTCCAGCACCGTAATAGGCGCAGATGCATTTTATTTCAAACGCCGCAAAGACCGTGAGGTGCAGTACGACAAAATGCTGAGTTGCGGCCGCGTGGTGATAGAAGATGATGTAGAAATAGGCGCCTGCTGCACCGTAGACAAGGGCGTAAGCGGCGATACAGTAGTAGGCCGCGGTACGAAACTGGATAACCATATACAAATAGGACATGACACGGTGGTGGGCAAGAATTGCCTGTTTGCTTCAGGCGTGGGTATTGCCGGTGTGGCCACCATAGAAGATGAGGTGATATTGTGGGGCCAGGTAGGCGTAAATAAAGACCTTACCATAGGTAAGGGCGCTGTAGTGTTGGCACAATCAGGAGTGCCATCTAGCATAGCCGGTGGAAAAGTGTATTTTGGGTCGCCTGTAGATGAGGCTAAACCTAAGATGAAGGAACTGGCATGGATAAAGCGTATACCGGAGATGTGGGAAAAGATCAACAGCAAATAAATCCGAGATAATTGGTAGTCATTCCTGTTAGCAGCAATATTGTTTTACGCACATACGATGAGGGAGATGCTGCTGCATTATTCAGCATCGTAAATGCAGAGCGATCGCACCTCAGCCACTGGCTCGACTGGGTGAGCCATACTACAAAGCAGGAGCATTCCTTGCAATTCATCAAGCAATCTGTACACCAGGCCAATATGCAGGAAGCACTGGCACTCGGCATATTTCGCGACGGTGAGATAATAGGTGGCGTGGGTATGCATGCATGCGACCACGCAGTAAAGAGGGCGCAACTGGGCTACTGGATAAAGAAGGACGCTGAAGGACAGGGAATAGTGAAAGATAGCATCAAAGAGTTCATTGCCTTTCTGTTTGAGAAGGCCGGGCTAAATAAAGTAGAGATCCATTTTTCGCCGGCCAATAAGCGCAGCGCCAAAGTGGCTGAGCGTCTGGGTTTCCGCATAGAGGGGGTACTGCGCCAAAGTACCCTAAGAAATGGCCTGCCCGACGATGTAGTGGTAACCGGGTTGCTGAAAAGCGAATGGGCTAAATAAGAAGCTACTGCCCTTTTAACCAATTACCCTTTCGCCAGTTACCCTTTTAACCCATCACCCTATACCCATATTGCCTTTTTAACTAATTGCCTTTTTACCCTTTTAACTAATTACCCTTAATTTTATACTCCAAACAGTTGTGACACTATGAGTAAAACAAGTAAAGCCAGCGTGCTGGTAGCGGAAGACGAAGAAAGCCTGAGAGAAGCCCTGAAACTGAATCTGGAACTGGAAGGCTATGAAGTAACCACTGCTGATACCGGGCCTGCTGTCATTAAGACAGTTAAAAATGAATACTTCGATCTCATAGTGCTCGATATTATGCTGCCCGAAATGGACGGTATCACGGTTTGCGAGACCATTAGGATGCAACATAATGATGTCCCTATCTTATTTCTCAGTGCCCGCAACAGCAGTGCCGACAGGGTAGAGGGATTGAAGAAAGGTGGTGACGATTACCTCACCAAGCCCTTCAACCTCGAAGAGTTGTTGCTGCGTGTAGATAAGCTGATCACCAAGAATAAAAAAATAAAAGAACCGCAGAGTATTGGCGATACCTATCAGTTTGGCGGTTTTACTATTGACTTCTCTTCTCACGAGGCTACAGATGCCAAGGGTGCAAAGCAGGAGCTGAGCAAAAAAGAAGCTGCTTTGCTGAAGCTATTAATAGAACACGAAGGCGAGGTCGTTTCTCGCGAGCAGATATTGCAGATAGTATGGGGTTATAATGTTTACCCTACCACGCGCACTATAGATAATTTTATACTCAACTTCCGCAAATACTTTGAGAAAGACAGCCGTAGCCCGCAGCACTTTCATTCTATAAGAGGTATTGGTTATAAGTTTACCTCTAAATAGCGTTTGCGGCCTGATATTAGCGGGAGATATATTTTAGGACGAAGCATACTTTTCCTGCAAAAGAAAAGCTCCCCGTAAAAAAGGGAGCTTTTTTATATAATATAATGAATATCAATGGTTTATGCTACTTCCTTATGTGACACTTTGGTGTAGGTATAACTCACCACCTTTCCGTGATCTTCTTCCAGATTTACTTCCACTTCTTCAGGTTCAAAGATGTGGTGGATCTTTTTTCTGAATGTGTTCAGCATAGTGGATAAAGCATTAGGTGCTGCTTTATCTGCTACGTGAACGTTTGTTTCGGGCGTTCTCATCTTGGTTTGCTTTAAAGGGTGAACTGTGAATTTCTTTGGGTTAACGTATTAATTTCAATTGACTAACAATATGATAACGTAAAATTAAGGCTATTAGTATTAGGAACAATGTTAAATCTTGATTTTCAGGTATATAGCTATTAATTTTATCAACACGTTATTAACCGTAATGTTAATGTGTAATTTTTATTTGGATTGAAATTTATTTTGCATACCTTTGCCATCCCAAATTTTTCCCGGCTATTTCTGCGAAGAAATATCCGAAGTTGTGCCGGGAGGATTTGTATTTTTTAACTTAATCAATATTATGGCAACAGAAAACAACCTTCAGGATTATGAGCTGATGTTGATCTTCACACCCGTACTGTCGGAAGAAGATTACAAAGCTGCTCAGAAGAAATTCAACGATTTCATCACCGACAACGGTGGTGCGCTCCACAACCAGAATGCATGGGGCCTTCGCTCACTGGCTTATCCAATAGCCAAGAAAACTACAGGACTTTACTACGTACTGGAGTACAAAGCACCTGCTGAACTCAACGCTAAGCTAGAGGTACAGATGAACCGTGACGAAACTATTATGCGTCATATGGTAACCCGTCTGGACAAATACGCGGTGATCTATAACAACAGGAAGCGTACTAAAACCGCAGCTGAAGAAACTGTATCTTAAATTTCAATCTCTGAAACAAAATGGCAAAGCAAAACGAAATAAAATTCTTAACCTCTACCAGGGTTGAAAAACGCCAGAAGAAATACTGTCGTTTCAAAAAAATGGGTATCCGTTACATCGATTATAAGGATGCGGAATTCCTGAAAAAATTTATCAACGAGCAAGGACGTATGCTGCCACGCCGCATCACCGGAAACTCACTGAAATATCAGCGTAAAGTAGCACAGGCGGTTAAGAAAGCCCGCCAGATGGCTCTTTTACCGTATGTTACTGACCTTTTAAAGTAAAATAATCATGAACGTAATTCTTATAAAAGACGTAGATAATTTGGGCGCAGCCCATGAAATGGTTGAAGTAAAGCCAGGCTATGCCCGCAATTACCTCATCCCGCAGAAATATGCTATCGAAGCAAGCCAGTCTAACACGAAAGTGATGGAAGAGCGCCGCAAGCAGCTGCAAAAGAAAGAAGATAAAATGATGGCGCAGATCGCTAACGTTACCGAAGTGCTTAAGGCATCACCTATCAAGATAGGTGCTAAGGTAGGCGTAAGCGGTAAGATATTCGGTTCTGTTACTGCTATACAGGTAGCACGCGCTATCCGCGAGCAGAAAGGTTACGAGATCGACCGTCGCCGTATCTCTATCGTTGACGAAGTGAAGGAAGCAGGTACACACAAGGCCAGCATCGACTTCGGTAAAGACAACATAGTTGAAATTGAATTCGAAGTAGTAGGAGAATAATTTTTCCTCCCCTTACTTTAAAAGTATAGAACGTCCCGCTTCATGCGGGACGTTTTTTTTATGGGTGCCCAAGTAGGGGTAGAGTTCGCGCTGAGATTAATTTAACCGCAAAGCACGAAAGTGCAAAGCTGATATTTTTAATACTCTTTCGCCATTTCCCGATGCCATGTAAATACCCGAATCGGGCAATGGGATTCCATAAATTATTGATTATCAATTGGTGTCTCCTTTTCTATTTTCCGATTGTTACCCGACCGGGCAATAAGTCGGGAAATGTCTGAATCACGGATTCAAAGGGATGACACAGATTTCACGGAATGTATCGTATCGAAAGTGCTTGCTTTGTTTTTTCAGGTGGTAGCAAGTGACTTGTGGGTAGGGCAGGCACAAGGCCAACCCCTACGACTTTTTGGGTTGAGATATGGCTGTTTGGCATCTAATGTCATTTCCTGATAGGAAATTTCAGGAAGTGTTTACTTCCTTTTTCTTCCGCTTTTTTCCTGTATGGGAAGAAGGATCAGGAAGGAAAAAAACAGTGTTGGCAATGCTTTTAGCGCCTTGCTTCCTAAATTCCTGCCGTTGAAATATAAAAGCGGAAATGTGGATGTTTTACTGCAATATGTCAAAGAGCGATACCTGCTGTGTGTACTGGTGGCAGTTTTTCGACAAGCTTCCCGCAATTTTGCGGGACAGGCACATGACAGCCATTACACCAGAAGCAGAGGCATTTGGGCACAAAGTTGCGGCGGGAAAATGAGGTGAGCAAAACGGGTTTGCATGATGACGGCTTAACTGTGCATGATGGACGACTTTTGGCGTCATCATGCATTTTTGTTTGGTGGTAAATGATTGAGGGTGTTGGTGGTTATATATGGATTTACGGAAAGAAATTAGCGGTGGTAAAATCAGATTGTTCTATTTACTTTACCATGTTTATAAGCTAAATAGATAGTGCCGGCTAATAGTATCTCCATAAAACTGTAGTATTTTTACCACTACAGAAAAATGCTAATGAAATATCCTCGCTTACTTTCTTCAGGCGCCAATAACAGAGTGATCGTACTTAGTGAAACTGAAGTAGCAAAGCTATTTATTGGTGATACCCGATCTGATATAGGCTCTGAAGCGGAAAAGATGAAGTTTGCCAACACGGTCAACGACCTCGTGTCCAAATTTATCAGACTAGATTATAATGAAGACCTGCAGGCAGAAATGCTTGTTATGGAGCGCATATATCCGATCGATTTCAGGGCGCATGAAGTGGAAAAACGAGAATTATGGCTTGATGTATTTGAACAGGAGCTTAGTGACCTACATAAAGCCGGTTTTGTACACAGGGACATCAAAAGACCATCCAATATCTCCGGTCTGGCATTTGATAATATTTTGCTCACCAATGAGGGCTTACGTCTTATTGATGTAGGCATATCTGCATTACGCACACAGGTAGGCGATCAGCTTTTCGGGAAATACCTGGAGGTGGAACGAAAAGAACTGCTTGAGTTCAGGGAGTATTTTTTGAACAGGTAGGCTTTTCACCATTAACTAGCTGTGGTGTTATAATACACAAGATTTGTTGGCCCGAAAGTTGGTTGTTGGTCGGGAGGAAGACCAACAACGGCGGAAAATCTAATTATATGCTCTTATTACGTGGTCTTGGCCGAAATAGAAGCACATAGGGCGCCAATCCATCCAACACGCTTGATACTGCTCTCCCCTGCCATAATTCGATGGGTTAATGTTATCGGGTAAGCCACGCTCATAAACTACCATTTCGTATGTCATGCCTATCCACACTTCTCTATCCAAAACCCTTTTAGCATCTTCCTCTGTACAATCCAGTTTCTTGATTATGCGGGCATACTTTGCATGGTTCTTTGCGGCCGTAATGCTATCTTTTTTATGTTGAGTTAAAATAGCAATAGCTTTAACTGTACTATCCTTAATTTCCTTTTGGCGAAGCATTTTCCCTTCTGGAGTGGCATATAAGGAATCAAGTCGCTTTTTCTCTGCGGCGGCTGCGCTATCAGCACTTTTCAGCAGCCTTGCATGTTCAATTTCGGTTGGGTCAACATATGGCTTGTTATTTTTTGACACTACCAACATTATAATGATTATAGCAAGTACAGCAATGGCTACTATGTAGCCGTTATTATTATTTACTTTTGGTTTCATAGGCGTTTTATCTGAACAAATATACCAAACTAGCAGATACAACCTGAGCAGCGAGTATAGGCAATTTTCTTGCGGCACTACTATTGAAGAATGATGACTCATACTATCCTCACCAATACACCGTTATGTATCTAGCCATTATACCCACAATGAAGATAAAATGTCTGAGGAGTATTGTCGTAATGTTGTTGATACCCGTTTCCGCAGTTTTCGGTCAGACCGGCTATTATGTTGCGTCGCCCAGCCCTAGAGGCGATAGCACCCGGGCGCATCTGGCTCAACATCACCCTGCTCATGAAGGCCCTACTCATGTTGTTCAGCTAGGTTATATTGATACCAACGTAGCTACCCGAAAAGAGATACTCGATAATATGCTGATAGGTTTGCGTGTACTTCCTGCTGACAGCACGAAGATCGTGAGCTACACTGTAATTTCAGAACCTAAGGGAACTGACGTTATAGGCCCGATCGAAATAGATGGCGATAGGCTGCCTCGTTCTTTTTTAGGAGGAATAGCATGGGACGATTGGAATAAAAAGATCGATACCATATATACGCATGGTAAGAAATCGGTAGGGTGTCTTTATCACGACCTGCACCTGTACCTGCATACAGGAGATAGGATACTTTTCGATGTTCAGATACAGAGAGGCAATGAAAAAACGTTGCTGTGGAAGAAAGTTTATATTACTGTCAGGTAACGGAAAATAACTACTGCTCCATTCTGATCACCACGCGGCGGTTAAGTTTTGCAGAGCGGCCGTTGCTATCAGCTGCAGGTTCTTTGCCACCAAGGCCCTTCACCGTAATACGGCCGGGCGCTATGCCCCCCCTGTTCACCATGTAGTTGCGCACTACATCGGCATACCGTTCAGATGCTTTAACATCAGATGCGTCGTTGCTCTTGCGGGCAGTATGGCCTTCTATTATCAGCTTGCCTTTAGGGTATTCCTTAAGCAGGCCGGCAAAGCGGTTGAGCTCTTTAGTTTCCTCCTCGTCAAAGGTGGTCTTCTTCCTGCTCCATGGTATCACTGCTGTGCGCAGGTTCTCATTCTTCTTCGTTACCGGGTGTGCTTCAGGGCAACCATGGTTAGAGGCAACGCCTGCTACCGTAGGGCAGGCATCCTCATCATCAGGTACACCATCACCATCAGTGTCACGACGGTCTTGTTGTTGCTCCAGGCCGTGTGTTTCGGGGCAGTTGTTGGCGGTGTCTACCGGTTTTGCTTTTTCTTCGTCGTCACGATCGGTGCTGTCGGTATTGCGTTCAGGGCAGCCGCGGCGCTCCCATGTGCCATATTCATCGGGACAACGGTCACGACGATCAGATACATGATCACCGTCGCGGTCTTTAGGCCTGTGCTTGTTGAACTGTATAGAGGCACCTGCATACAGGTTCACACCATATTGCTTGTTGTTGAAGAGCACCAGCAGATCGTCGCTGCCGATGAAGAAACCTAATGCACGAACGCCCAGACCCATCTTCATATTGTTGGCCAGCATGCCATAGGTAACAGGTACCGCGAAACTGAATATGCGGGTATCGTAGCGCGGGGTGATGGTAACCTGATCGTAGAAGGAGTTGCCATAGTTCTGGCGGTTCACCATATTGATGACGTAAGTAGCATTCACATAGATCTTGCGCCATGCATGGTAGTCGGCACTCAGCAACATAGTGGCAGGCATGTACAATTTTGTGGCAGCCCGACTGGTATCGGCACCAAAACCATGCGCCCTGGCATAGGCTGTAAAGTCATTAAAACTCTTCACATTGTTGGCTATATCACTGGCATTGAGTGTGCCGTTTCCGGTAACGTTAACGGTAGAATTATTGTCTTTGTTGTAGTTGATGAAACCTAGGTCAGTAACAGATGCAGAAAGGCGCAGCTTATACCTGTTCTTGGTAGGATTAGGGATATTGGTCTTACCATCCATGTCATAGTTATCGGCCGATGCACCTGCTTCCAAGTAATCGTACATCAGCCCGAAATCGGCGCCTACACCGCTTCCTGCCTTGGAGCCAAAGAACTGGTTGAACAGGTTGTTGTTAGACAAGCCATTGCTGAGGGCGCTATTGGTACTGAGGATGTTGCTGGAATATTCCAGATCGGTATTGCTGGCATGAAGGGTGCCGGAACCGGAGTTGAACTGCAGATCCATATTCCTGCCCTTGAGGCCCAGGTAGCCTATGCCGCCCAGATAGCGAACGGTGACACCTGCTCTGAGTTCGCTGCGGCCTTTCTCGAAAACTACGGCACCATAAGTAAGCGCAGCCTCTGCCCACAGGTGAGCTGTCCAGTTAAAGTTTTGAGCGTTAAGGTTGACGTTGCCATTGGCAGTGTAACTGGAGTCAGTAATAGTGCGGTAGAGGGTCTTGTCAAAATTATTGAACTGGTTGATACCCCTGAGGCGCGTCGTGAAAGCCAGACTATGCTTGCGGTTGATGCTGTAGAGGAAGCCGGGGCCACGCACCTCGAGGTAGGGCGCCATGAGGCTGAAGGTATTGCGGTTGGAATAAGTGAACACATCATTGACATTGGTATTGTTGCCATTGATGAACTTGCCTATGCCGCTGGTATTGATCTGGCCCAGGTTGTTATCGACACCCGCATTGAGGCTGAACAGATCGATGACGAACTTCTCCCTGCAATCGGCAATGCTGGCGGGGTTGAGGTAGAGGCTATTGGTGGGGCTCCAGTTGCCTGTAGACACACCAAAGTAACGCTGCGCTACTGCCGGATGGCAGAACACTGCTAATAACAGTATGGGAAATAACAGTTTTTTCATTGCATCACTTATCGAGCATGCAGCCCATGGCTACATATAAGCCACTAAAGTAATAAAGATTATTTATTTTTATTAAATATGCAAATAAATAGTATTTTTTATTAAAACTTTACTTTAACCGCAAAGGCGGGGAGGCGCAAAGGGCATTTAAAATTCGCGGTGCAATTTTTACCACAAGTGACGCAAAGGCAAGGCACGAAGGACCCAAAAGGAATTTTGGGGCATCATTTTGTATTTCTATATAGAGATAAAGATTACTAATGGAGGTGATTGTATGTATGTACATACATTTGTATTGCGATTTGATAAGACAAAGAAGTGAAAGTAAATTTGTGGTTTTGTGATGATCGAAAAGAAAACAGGCTGCCCCCGGGCAGCCTGCTGTGTTATCATACTATCTGGAGTGAATATCAGAAACCTATCTTGTCTTCTGTAAGGTATACGTTGCGGTCGGAGGCGTTGCGCACGACGAGCTCGGCCACAAAACCTGTAAGGAAGAACAAGGTGCCCATGGTCATAGCGGTAAGGGCCATATAAAACGCGGGTTTGTTGGTCAACGGCACATTGCGGGAGCCAAACTTATCGATAATGAGCCATACGGTGCAGATAAAGCCTGCCAGGAACGTGAAAGAGCCCAGCACACCGAACAGGTGCATAGGCTTCTTGCCAAAGCGGCTGACGAACTGGATAGACATCAGATCGAGGAAGCCATTGATAAAACGCTCCCAGCCAAACTTGGATGTACCATATTTGCGTGGTCTGTGCTGCACTACCTTTTCACCTATCTTACGGAAGCCGGCGTACTTGGCCAGTACCGGGATAAAGCGGTGCATCTCACCATATACCTCTATACTCTTAACCACCTTGCGTTTGTAGGCTTTAAGGCCGCAGTTCATATCATGCAGCTTTATGCCCGACAGGCGGCGGTTAACGCTATTATATAATTTGGAAGGCAGGTTTTTGGTGATGGCATTGTCGTAGCGCACTTTCTTCCAGCCGCTGACGAGGTCAAAACCGTCGAGGGTGATCATACGGTAGAGCTCAGGTATCTCATCGGGGCTGTCCTGCAGGTCGGCATCCATGGTAATGACCACGTTGCCGCTGGCCGCCTTAAAACCTACATACAGTGCGGGGCTTTTGCCGTAATTGCGTTGGAACTTGATACCCTTTACGCTGGGATATTGAGCAGCCAGTTTGGTCACTATCTCCCAGCTATCGTCGGTGCTGCCATCATCAATCATGATGATCTCGCGGGTGAACTGATGTTCGGTGCATACGCGCTCTATCCATTCTACCAGTTCCGGTAGTGATTCTTCTTCATTATATAATGGTATAACTATGGACAGATCGGGGTGCATGATGCGCTAAAATACAGGTTTTTGTGTTTAAGGGGTATATACGAAAGTTAAATAGAGTGAAAAATTTAGAAATTGGCCTAAATAATACCCTCGCGCATGAGGTCGTGTATGTGCAGTATGCCGGCATATTTGCCCTCTTTGGTCACCACGAGCTGGGAAATGTCGTACTGACGCATGAGTGCCAGCGCCTCGGTGGCCAGTTCGCCCGCCTCGATGCTCTTGGGGTTGGGCGAGAGGATATCCTGAGCGGTGAGGCTGGCAGGGGTGTCATGTTTTTCCAGCATACGGCGCAGGTCGCCATCGGTAATGATGCCCTGAATGGTGCCGTGGTCGTCGAGGACGATGGTGCTACCCAGGCGCTTGCCTGATATCTCATAGATCACTTCCCTGAGGGTGCTGGCAGGTTTTACCTGAGGTTTTTCGTTCTGGTCGCTCATATCGCCAACGCGCAGGTACAGGCGCTTGCCGAGTGCGCCACCGGGATGGTAGCGTGCGAAATCCTTTTCTGTAAATCCTTTGAGCTGCAGGAGGCATACTGCCAGTGCATCGCCCATAACCATTTGCGCTGTAGTGCTGGTGGTAGGGGCCAGGTTATTCGGGCAGGCTTCTTTCTCTACCGTAGTATTGATGAATATATCTGCGTTGGTAGCGAGGTAAGAGGTCTGGTTGCCACAGATGGCTATGACCTTATTACCAAAGTTCTTGATGAACGGCACCAATACCTTTATCTCGGGGCTGTTGCCGCTCTTGGATATGATGATGGTAACATCATCGGGCTGCACCATGCCGAGATCGCCATGGATGGCATCGGCTGCATGCATGAACAGGGCGGGGGTGCCGGTAGAGTTCATTGTGGCAGATATTTTCTGTGCTATTACCGCGCTCTTGCCTATGCCGCTGATGACCACGCGCCCTTTGGACTCATGAATGGTTTTGACCGCCTGAACAAAGGCCACATCAATATATTTCATCAGCATGGTCACCGACTCGGCTTCGAGGCGGATGGTTTCGAGGGCGTTCGTAAGAACAGATTCGGCAGAAAACATGGGGCAAAGGTAAGGCAATGTGGAAAATGTGATGGCATGTGATTTAATGTGATGGAATTGAGGAAGCTAAATGGCTCAATAGTAATGTGATGCCCGCCCGGATGACTCCGTTCGGACGTGGAAAGTGGAAGAAATGTGATTTAATGTGATGCCAATCCGAATGACTCACTTTGTTGTTAGTATATGCCTGAGGCAATTTCAATGCAGCTTTTACTTGCTGCCTGTGGATTAATTATGTAGGTTTGTATGACCCTTTTATTTTGAATTAATATTTTTATTATTTATTGGTCCGCATGACTGAGCAGCAAAGTATTTTTCTGGCCAAAAGTGACATTAAGGCTAATGACCTTGTGCATAAGCGCAAGGTTGCATTTAATATACAGAAGTATAACGAGAGTGTAGTGAAGGGCAAGCATCAGTTTGCCAACCTGGACATAGCGCGCCGCAGGGCCAAAAACATAAAGTGGAAGACCATAGAGCACCTGGATACCTACCTGGAACAGTTTGAAAAGAACTTTACGGCAAATGGTGGCAAGGTGATATGGGCTGAGACTGCAGAGGAAGCACAACAAGCCATACTGCAGATATGCAGAGAGAAGAATGCCAAACAGGTAGTGAAGGCGAAGTCGATGGTGACGGAAGAAATACACCTGAACCATTTTCTGGGTGAGAACGGAATAGAATCGGTAGAGACCGACCTGGGAGAATATATACAACAGCTGGATGGTGAACCGCCCTACCATATAGTGACCCCTGCGATGCATAAGAGCAAGGAAGATGTGGCACGCGTGTTTCATGAAAAGCTGGGTACGGAACCTAACCTCACCCCTACGGAAATAACCATGATAGCGCGTGCCAAGCTGCGCGAGAAATACGTGACTGCCGAAATAGGCGTGACGGGAGGTAACTTTCTGCTGGCTGATGCAGGCGGTGTATGCGTGACCGAAAATGAAGGTAATGCGCGACTGTCGACTTCGTTTCCGAAGACACAAATATCAATAGTAGGTATAGAAAAATTATTGCCGTCTATTAATGACCTGCCGCTCTTCTGGCCGCTGCTGGCTACCTATGGCACAGGACAGAATGTAACGGTGTATAACACCATACTGACCGGACCGCGTAAAGAAAATGAGACAGACGGCCCCGAGGAAATGTATGTGATACTGCTGGATAACGGCCGTACCAACCTGCTGCGCAAAGAAGTAAGAGAGAGCATGTACTGCATACGCTGCGGATCTTGCCTTAATGCCTGCCCTGTATATAAGAACATAGGTGGTCATGCCTATGGTGCCACTTATAGCGGCCCCATAGGATCGGTGATCACGCCGCACCTGATGGGTATGGCTGAGAACAAGCACCTTAGTTATGCGTCGAGCCTGTGTGGTAATTGCACAGAGGTATGCCCGCTGAAAATAAACATACACGAAATGCTGCTGGAGAACAGGGGCATGGCTGTAGACCAGGACCTGAACGGATTTGCAGAGAAGGCAGCATGGAAAATGTGGAAGATGGCCATGCTGCACCCGTCGCTGATGAACATAGCCAATGCCGGCATGAAGGATAAAGTAGTGAATAAACTCTTTAAAGACTCGTGGGGCAAGCACAGAGGCCAATTGCATTTCGCGGAGCAGTCGTTCACCAAGATGTGGAAAGACCGCAACAAGAACTAGGACAGCGTTGAAACCGGACATACAGTATGGAGACCATAGTTGTTTACAGCCCGCATACCAGCAGGACGGCCCGCAGTCGCCTGACGTATGTATTGGACTGGGTGCTGTGCGAACGACTGGGGCTCAACTACAGGCTTACCGATAATGAAGCAGAGGCCGGTGCGGCCCGTTGCTGCATAGCTTACGATCATGAGGTGCCGGGGAGCATATCGGTGCCGGCAATAAAGCATAGTGATGGTGTGGCATGGATCAACTGCAAGCCACTACCCTATACACCCGCAACGGGTAGTTGGTATGACCTGCCTGTGCTGTTTGCTGATAAAGGTGCTGACTGTACACTTCCCTTTGATATTTTTTCGGCGGTGTTTTTTCTGATCTCGCGGTATGAAGAATATTTTCCGCTAACGGCTGATGTGCACGGCAGATACCAGGCTACAGAGAGTATATTATTCCAGAAGGGATTACTGGGCAGACCGATAGTAGATGAATGGGTGGAGGCGCTGAGGCAGCTGATGGAACAGCAATGGGGTATGACCATACCCAAACCAACATTCCGTTTTCTGCCTACCTACGATATAGACATGGCCTACTCTCACGTGTATAAGGGTGTACGCAGGATAGTGGGGGCGTATGTGAGGGCGATGCTAAAAGGCGATGTAGGCCAGATCAACGAACGCACACAAGTGCTGAAAAAGAAAAAAACGGACCCATATGATTCGTTTGCGTGGCTACACCGCCTGCATGAACAGTATGGATACAGGCCTGTATACTTTGTGCTTTGTGCATTGCGTACCACAGCGTTTGACAAAAACATACACCCCAGGCACCCGGCTATGATACGGGTGATCAAACATCTGAGCAAAGACGGGGCTATTGGTATACACCCATCGTATTATTCGGCTGACGAAGGGGTAGCAGCTAAAGAAAAAAAAGTGCTGGAAGAGATCGTGCAGCATAGTGTGGCACTGTCGCGGCAGCACTATATAAAACTGACCGTACCGGACACCTTCCGTATGCTGATGGATAATGGCATTACAGAAGACTATAGCATGGGGTATGGTACGCACCTGGGTTTCAGGGCAGGTACGGGCAGCCAGTACCTGTGGTATGACCTGCAGAAGGAAGAGGTAGCAGACTTGCGTGTACACCCTTTCTGCTTCATGGATACCACCTGCCATTATGATAATGCGCTGAATACAGAACAATCATTTGCCGTATTGAAAGACATGGCTAATGCACTGGAGCGCACCGGCAGCACGCTGGTGACCATATTTCATAATTTCTCTCTGGGCACCGATGCAGAGTGGACCGGATGGAACACAGCCTATGCGGAATTTGCAGGGGCTTATGCAAGATAATTTCACGGCGGAGACACGACGACGCAGAGGTGAGCTATAATCGCAAAATGAGGACGCCGGGTCTCAATTTTGTGCAATGAGCAGCTAAATTCCCATCTTGTCCTAATTCATCCTATTTTTACCTAACCTGATCACCTAATTGAATAAATAGATAATGCTAGTAAAAGTTTTTGGTAGTGCGGTATACGGAGTTGATGCAATAACGATAACCATAGAAGTAGATACCCCCGGCGGGCCGGTAGGTACGTTCATAGTAGGGCTGCCGGATAATGCTGTGAAGGAAAGTTCGGAGCGGGTGTTATCTGCGATACAGAATAATTACTACGACAGGCCGCGTGCCAAGATAATAGTGAACATGGCCCCGGCAGACATAAAGAAAGCAGGTGCGGCATATGACCTGCCCATAGCTATAGGTATGCTGGCTGCAACAGGACAGATACCTAATGAGCAATTGCCTGAATATGTGATCATGGGGGAACTATCGCTGGATGGTAGTGTGAAACCGATAAAAGGCTGCCTGCCGATAGCTATACAGACAAGGGCTGAGAAATTCAAGGGACTGATAGTGCCCAAAGAGAATGCGCGAGAGGCTGCACTAGTGAACAACCTGGATGTGTATGGCGTAGAGAATATCAAAGAGGTGATAGACTTGTTTAGCGGTAACAGCGAGCTGAAGCCGGTGAAGGTAAATACCCGCGAAGAATTCTTTGATGCGCAGAACTATTTTGACATAGACTTTAATGATGTAAAGGGGCAGGAGAATGTGAAGCGTGCGCTGGAGATAGCTGCGGCAGGCGGACACAACGCCATACTGATAGGCCCGCCCGGTGCAGGTAAGACGATGCTGGCCAAGCGACTGCCTACCATACTGCCACCACTTACTTTGCATGAGGCGCTGGAGACCACCAAGATACATTCGGTAGCGGGAAAGCTGCCGGGTAATACCTCACTGGTGGCGAGGCGGCCATTCAGAAGTCCGCACCACACGATAAGTGATGCTGCCCTGGTAGGTGGTGGCAGCATACCACAGCCGGGTGAGATATCGCTGGCGCACAATGGAGTACTGTTTCTAGATGAGCTGCCGGAGTTTAAACGCACGGTACTGGAGGTGATGCGCCAGCCTATGGAGGAGCGTAAAGTAGCCATATCGCGTGCGCGGGTGAGCATGGATTTTCCCGCGAGCTTTATGCTGATAGCCTCTATGAACCCGTGCCCATGCGGTTACTTTAACCACCCTGAAAAAGAATGTACGTGCTCGCCGATAATGGTGCAGCGTTACCTGAATAAAATAAGCGGCCCGTTGCTGGACCGGATAGACCTGCACATGGAGGTGACGCCCGTGCCGTTTGGTGAGTTATCCTCATCGGCAACATCGGAACCGAGCAGTGCGGTGCGTGAACGCGTGATAGCAGCAAGGGAGCTACAGGCCAAACGATTTGCAGATAACCCCGGCATCTACTGCAATGCGCAGATGGGCAGCAAGCTGCTGAAGGAGGTATGTGTGATCAACGCAGTAGGTGCGAACCTGCTGAAGACGGCAATGGATCGACTGAACCTGAGTGCCCGTGCGTATGACCGCATACTGAAAGTAAGCCGCACCATTGCCGACCTGGCCAATAGCGAAGATATACGCCCCGAGCATCTGGCCGAAGCGATACAATACCGCAGCCTGGACAGAGAAGGGTGGGGAGGGTAAGGTGAGAGCGAGAAAGAGAGCGGAGTGCGAAAAAGGTTCGCGCAGAGGGCGCAGAGCTAGTGTAGTGAGTAATGCATAGATTGGTCAATTGGGCAAAAATATTCGCCAATCTGGAGATTGGTCTCCACGGTGACGTAGTCGGGGGACTACGCCGAGCTGGTGTATTGAGTTGAGAGAAGAGATAGTTCCTTACTGTTAATACCATCAACGACATACCCTCATGGAATGATTTTTCTATATTATTCATGAAAAGCAAGTCATGTCTGTACAAACAACGAATCTCAGCGACAATATTATTGAGTTCAGCTACGTAGCCGGTGAAAATGAAACCTTATCAGTGGCGGCTGCCCAACAGCAGATAGATGAGGCAATAGGTCAATATCCCAAGACTAATAATTATAAAGTGGAGCAGGATAGTGAAAACCCGTTGGTGAAGCTATTGCTGCTTAATGAGTTGTCGGCGTAGCATTTGGCTTACTCACGGCTTATCCCTGCCGATAAATCGTTCCTTACCCAGCAGGAAGTTGATGGCACGGGTTACATTTCTGTCGAGCGTTTCTTCTGTTTTGAGAAAGGAGATGTAGCGAACTATCTCCAGCTGAAGAGATGGGCGCAGACCATCAAAGATTCTTTTTGCTTCTTCGTGCTTATCAAGGGCGTTTTTCAGTTTATCGTGCATAGGTATGACACGGGGTGACGGGTCATAGGTTATGTCAAAATTTGCGGTGTCGCCAACGTCTTTACCGGCAGTCTTGCGCATGGGGGTGTTGAGGTAGAGCCGCCATTTGCCGCTGTATTTTATCAGAGTCTGTATGAACTCGTGTCCGTCAATCTTCATCTTCACCGGTATCTTGCCTTTATCCTTGCCAGCCTGTGCAAAGATGCCCTTGAGCACGGCTGCGGGTAGCAGCACGTAAGGGTTCACACCTATGATCTGTATTTTAGCGTTGAAGTTGGCCACTTGTTGCAGGTGAAATAATGTACCTGCAATTTAATTGCTTAATTTCAATGTTACAATAATACCTGCGATCATGCCTTATATTGATATTGATCCTGCTGACGGTAACAGACTTGCATATCGCATGCTGTATTATTTCTTCTTTGTGGCGTCTCTGTATTTATCCTTGCCTTTTTCGCTGACGATTACTTCAGTTCCATCCGTAGTTTGTATACTATCCATTGGGATATAATGACGTATGAATTGCCCTACAGACGAGGGTTTGTCTTTACGGCAATTGGTTTTGCAGCCAACATTGCAGTACTCGCCTTACTGGCGCTCTCGTTCATCAGACGAAAAGGAAAGGCGGTATTGATATTTGGTGTCCTTGGGATACTTATTAATCTACTCCTGCCTTTTATTTATTATTTATTGACAAGGGATACGTATTAATTGCCCTGTTGCAGCATCTTCTTAATGATCACTATTTGCCCGAGGTGGTAGTGCGTATGTTCTATAATTCCATGCAGGTTTCTGTTCCAAGTACCATACTTTTCTTCTGAAATATATTTTTCCAACTGGCTATCTGGTAGCTGTTCTATCAGTGCAGCAAATATTTCAGCATCGGCCCACATTTTGCTGAGAAGCATTTCCCATTCCTCGGCTGAGGTGATGAGCGGATGGTCGAAGCTGAATTTATCATGTGCATCGAGCGGACCACCCTCTAAAACCTTGGTTACTGCAACTACATAATAGTGTATATGGTGGGTGAGCGCCAGTATGGTATTGAACGATGGTAGTTTAGTAGTGGCTTGCTGCCAGGCTACATCGGCCAGCGTGTCTTTAAGGTTCACACATGTCCAGTTGCCACCAAAGTGTACCTCCCTGAAATGCTTCGCTATTTGTGCAGTTATGTTCATGATGTCGGCAGGTTAAAGAAGTTTGTAACAATGTTTTTGTATTGCCAATAATAGCTATTATTTGATCAAAACTATTTAAAAAGTCTGAGGAAGGGGCGTTAACTGAAGAAGAGTAAGAGCTGATGTAACTCCTTTCTACTGTTTGGTAAATGTAAGTTATCAAGCTCTTGCTTGTAAAAAAATGATGACTGTGCGGGTTGTGTTATTCTTTTTCGTATTTTTAATTATTCTCATTTTTGAACGTAAAATAGTAGGGGCATAATGAACTGTGCGAGAATGAATTGTGCGATGGCTTTGGTGAGCTTTTTTGTTTGCCTGACCGGCCTGACGGCTACAGGTAAGGACGATACTAACCTTAATGTTGCCGCATGGGGGAGATTCCAGTGGCAGGAGCATACACGGCTATCATGGGATGATTTCAAAGGCGAGGTAAATACTACCCATGATGAGTCAGCGGCTGCTACGTGTTGCAGTATCGGGTTTAAGACAGATATACCTGCATCCGGCGGCAAACCAGAGATCATTGTGTATAATACCTTTTATGCTGACCGGTCTTGGGTGCGCCCCGATGCGAGGATACAATCTATCCTCGATCACGAGCAGGGACATTTTGACCTGTGTGAGGTATACACCCGGAAATTGAAGGGGCGCATGAAGAATTTTGACATCGGTATGCCCGGCGTGAAGCAAGAACTGATGAATATATACGCGCAGGTTAGCAAGGAATACGAGGCCCGCCAGCAGTGCTATGAAGAGGAAACAGTTCATGGTACTAATATAGCAGCACAGAGGAGGTGGCAGGACATGATAGCCCGTGAGCTAATGTAAAGTACCTTATAAGTAATGTTCTTTTAGGAGACTTTAAGTATAAATCAGCATTTGCACCCGGCTGTTTTCCAATATTTTTGCAAATTTCCAGTAGTTTTAAGCGTTCACGTAACCATGCTGTAAAAGGGCTGTGCCCGCAACTGAAGAATGATCAACTATAAAGAACTTAAGGAGCAATTTCTTATTGATCCGTCGATAACCTACCTCAATTTTGGTTCATTCGGTGCGTGTCCGCGTCCGGTATTTAAGGATTATCAGGATTGGCAGCTACTATTGGAGACCGAGCCTGTGCAGTACATAGCGTTTAACGGAGTAGCGTACCTGAAAAGATCCCGTGAGGCATTGGCAGATTATATACATTGTGATGCTGACGACCTGGTGTATGTTACCAATCCTACGTACGCTATCAATATCATAGCCAAGAGCCTTGATCTGCAGGAAGGCGATGAGATACTCTCTACTGACCTGGAATATGGTGCGCTGGACAGAACCTGGAATTATTATTGCGGGCAGAAGAAGGCAACATACGTAAGGCAGCACATAGAATTGCCGGTGGTATCGAAGGAAGCGGTAATAGAGCAATTCTGGAAAGGCTACAGCAGCAAGACCAAAGCTATTTTCATATCGCATATTACCAGCAGCACCGCGCTGAGACTACCTGTGGAAGAAATATGCCAGATGGCTAAAGCAAAAGGATTGCTTACTATAGTGGATGGTGCGCATACACCAGGCCACATTCCGCTAGACCTGTCTAAGATAGATGCAGACATATACACAGGCGCCTGCCACAAGTGGATGATGACGCCCAAGGGTAGTACATTCCTTTATATCAAAAAGGAATTTCAGGATAAGTTCGATCCGCTGGCGGTAAGTTGGGGATATGAGAGCGCGGCTCCCTCTCATTCGCGTTTTCTTGATTATCATCAGATGCAGGGCACCAGGGATTTTTCTGCTTTCCTGGCCACACCGGCAGCTATAGCCTTTATGAAAGACAATGATTGGTGGCAGGTAGCAGCGCGATGCAGAAAAATGGTGCAGGATAATTATAAACGATTTTGCGACCTGCTGGGTGGCACGCCGCTATGCCCTGTCAACGACAATTTTCTGGGGCAGATGTGCAGCATACCTATACGAACTTCTAAGCCGCAACAGTTGCAGCGGCACCTTTTTGAGCACTATAAAATTGAGGTGCCCGTAATGGTGCATGGTGATCACGTATTTCTCCGTTTCTCTATACAGGCTTTTAATGATCAGGATGATCTTGAAAAACTATATGCGGCATTGCAGGAAATAATGACTGCCGGAGATCTACTACAGGGGTAAGACTTTAACGATTGTACATGGGATGAAGGTAGTTAAATATAGCATCTTACCGACTGAGCAAAAGTGGAGATTGCTCCGGCTGTGGAACAATGAGTATCCTCTGTCGCTCAAATATAAATGTGTTGCTGATCTGGATAGATATCTGCAGGGATTGCTGCATGTGTTGCACTATCTGCTCATAGACGAGAAAGGTGTGATAATGGGTTGGGCATGGGTATTCGATCGAGACGGGGAGAGGTGGTTTGCAATAGTATTGGATAACTCTCTGCAACGCATGGTGTATGGGTCTATGTTGCTAGATACACTCAAGGAAAATGAAGCCGTTTTATGTGGATGGGTGGAAGACAACAATGATAAGGTAAAAAGCAATGGCGAACCTTATTTATCGCCAATCGCATTTTACAAGAAAAATGGTTTTTTGCTTCACCCTAATGATAGACTCAAAACAGATAAAGTATCTGCAGTGAAAATAAAATGGGAGAGGAGCTAACTGGCTATGAAGGAAGCAGTATTGTTACCATAGTGCCTTTGCCCGGTTTACTCTTGATCACAAATTTTGCATTCACCAGTTTCAGCATGTCTTTTATGATCAGGTAGCCGAGCCCGTTTCCTTTACGGTTATCTACATTGGCAGATGATACTATAAAATGCTCAGACATTACATTGTTGATTTGCTGTGTGGTCATTCCCTTGCCATCGTCTTTTACTTTTATCAGTATGCCTTTTCTTGCTTTTCCCCCGCTGATAGTGATGCAACCCCTTTCTGTAAAGTTGAGTGCATTCAGTATTAGATTGTAGAGCACTATTTTCAATGGCTCCATGTATTGATACAATACCACGCCTTCTGTCACGTCATTTTGTAGTGTGATATTCTTCTGACGTGCAAGTCCCTGGAATATACCGAATATCTGGGTAGCCATATGTTGCATGTCAAATTCTACTTTTACCATTCTCCTGTTCTCATTCTGGTATTTTATCCAGTTCATGATGTTGGTTGACAGCAGTTCCAGCTCTTTTGCCGAGTGGGAGATCTCCGCCAGCATTTCTTTTTGTATCTCTTTGGGGGTTTCATCAATGTCATCTATCATGCTGTTGCAGGCTATATGCACAAAACGCAACGGGCTAATGATGTCGTGGCTTATGATGGAGATGAGCCTTGTCTGTATCAGGTTATTCTTTTCCAGCGCGATATTTTTCAGGTGTATCTCCCGGGCTTTTCTTTCAAGCATCAGTTTGAATATCTTTTGTTTCGTCACCACCCGCTTTATAATGAACTGAACGACAAAAAAGATAAGTACAATAAGGATCAAAGATGTAGCCAGAACAATGGGCCCCTGATAAGTTAATACTGATTCTAAAGTCAAATGCATAAAGGACGAGTAAGAAGTTTCTCTTTTTTAAAAGCTGATGTTGTATAGCATAGCCAGTTCCAGTAGTTGGGTAACGGTGTCAGTTTCTGTTTTTTCAAATATTCTTTTCTTCAGTGTAGATATGGTGCTTGAACTAAGGTTTAATGTCTTCGCAATGTTATTAGTGCTATGTCCGTTGAGCAGGTAGTGCAGTATTTCTAATTCCCTTGGTGCCAGAATGGTGAAGGGGTTCTTCTGGAAAAGTTCGTTGCTATCTCTTGCGTCTATTGGTTCATTATTCAGAAACCGGTTAATGTATTGAAGCGACTTCTCTTCATTGGTTGATTTACTCAGGTAATAGTGCACATCATATTGCCTGAATGCGTCGGCGTATACTTCTGCCAATTGCATGGAGAAGATCAATATTTTTATCTCAGGGTATAACCTCCTTATAGCGGGTATCACCTCCAGAGCTGTGCCATCAGAAAAAATGATATCAAGTATAAGGTGAGTACACGCATTTTGTTTTAGTTCATTCATTAGCCCATTACAACTGCTTACCTCGATCACGTTTTTATGGTTTAATTGCGATCGTAGTAGCATTTTCATTCCCTTCCTGATCATACTATGATCATCAGCTATAATAATATTAGGCTGCATATCTCTTGAAAAAATCAATAAATGTTAGCTAGAGTAGTACTTAATACTGAAGGTGGGTCTTCATTTAAAGCAAAGGTGAGTCTTTTTTTAGTATGTCGAGTCGAAATTTTTCTACACTATTGTCCATATGACGGGTGTAAGATTGCACTATAAATAGCAGACAAGATCATCATTATCAGCAAACAACATTTGGAAATGAAGACGACTGACTTAACCCTTTTACCTATTGCCTGCATGAGTAGAGAGCTGAATCGTGTGCAAGCGCAAGTGGCGCAATTACAGGCACAGTGTGCGCACAAAGACAAGATATTATCAGTGCTTTCTCATGATCTGCGAGGTCCTGTATATTCCATTTCTCAGTTTTTGACTTTGTGTAATACCGACGAATTGAGTGAAGAACTGAAAGAAATATTTGTAGCCCTTAGCAGCCAGATGGTATCGGTGGATGAACTGATTAATAATTTGTTAAAGTGGGCATCGTCTTCAATTAATAATTATAGCGAGCAAGTGCCTGAACAGATAGACCTGAACAGCGCGGTGCAAAAGAGCATGGGACTTTTCAACATTATTGCCCATAAAAAAAATATCCGCCTTGTTGATAATCTTAACGAGCATATACGGGTAAATGTGAATCCGGACCATCTCGATGTCATTTTCCGGAATATCATTTCTAACGCAGTTAAGTTTACTCCTGCGAACGGTATTATCACGGTTACAAGCCGGGTAGAAAAGAAGAGCGCAGAGATCATTGTAACCGATAGCGGAGTTGGTATGAACGGGGACCAGTTGAATAAGCTTTTTACACCGGCCTACGCCAGCACGTATGGGACATTAGGAGAGCGCGGCTCGGGCTTAGGCCTGCTGCTTTGCAAGGAATATCTAGAGGCTAATAACGGGACAATATTTATTTCCAGTAAAGTCAATAGCGGCACGACCATAACTATCAACCTTCCGCTGGCGAGTTGAGGTCCTGTGAAGATATGCGCCCTGAATGTGAACCCTATAGTCTACCGAACCAAAACAATCGTTATGAGTTTAGATGTTTCAAACAGACCGGAGAGAAAAGGCCTGGTTACTAAAACAATAAGTATGAGTTCTCGCAGAAGGACATTTCAATACATAGGATTGAGTTTGTCACTTGCGGGCATCTTATTGATATTACTTTCAGCATGTAGTATGATCAGTCACAACTCTGCATTGCCCGGAAGGCTGACGGGAATTGGCTTAGTTACAGGAAGCATCGGCGGGCTTACCTATGCTTTTGCTGTCAACAAGAGTGAGCTGATATTGCGGGAAAAGACGATCGCAGAAAAAAAGACGAATGGTCGTTAACTTTTCTGTGGGCCTATTACAGGTTTACCTGGGTAAGTGCATGTCATAGCCCTGCGTCTTCGAAATCTGAACTACGCCCATGTTGGTCTCTTCTCCGAATACAACACTTCCTTTTGTAAACTTCATGGTTGGCAAACCGGCAGCGCAAAGAGCACCAATGGAGTCTGCGACATTTTGCTTTACCGTTTCGGGAGAATCAACGTAGGGTGTATTCAGCAACGATACCACCAGATACGACTCGTTGTTCTCTTTTTTGATCTTGATGTTTATATTTTTTACGTTGTACCTCTGCTGTATCTTTCCTTCAAGTGCCGTTAATCCTTGGATCTTGGTAGAGAATTCATGACATGAAGCGCATAGGATCATAGCTACGAAAACGAATATGATTGTCTTTTTCATACAGTTGCTTTAGGCATAAATATATATAAAATTACCTGCTCTATGTCTAATTGAGGCTATCAAGCGGCAATTAATTTTCCAATGAAAATTGGAATATTCATTCCATTTTATTTACCTTTGTGTCGTGGAAAAGAAAGAACAGATACTGTTGGCGGCCATGACACTATTCATAGAGAATGGTGTGCAGGCTACTCCTATGTCGGCTATAGCTAAGCAGGCAGGTACGGGGATGGGCACTATCTATAATTATTTTCCCACAAAGGAAGAGCTGATCAATGAAATTTATATCTACATCAAGCTGGACGAAATAAAGGCTATGGGTGGTGTATATGAGAATGACTCGATCAAAAAGCAATTCTATCACTTTTATTCGGCGCTCATCCGGTATCTGATAGCAAAGCCAGATCACTTCAGGTTTATGGACCAATTCCATACATCGCCTATTATTACAGAAGCGACTAAAGATGCAGGGCAAAAAGCATTTGCTTATTTCCTTACGGCATTGAAGAAGGGCCAGGAACAAGGCATCATAAAGCCTATAGGTATAGACGAGTTGATGCAGTTCCTTAATGGCGGTATGAATGGTTTTGTGCGCTGGCTATTAAGCACCGGAAAACCGTTGACAGAAACAAGTTTGGATAATCAGCTACGTATTGCGTGGGACGCCATAAAAGAGTAGCATTTTTTTTAACCATAAATTGGAATGAACATTCATTCTTAAAACAACAAAAAACAAAAAAATGAAAACGATCTTCATTACAGGAGCATCCACAGGATTAGGAAGGGCAACAGCCGTATTATTTGCGACCAAGGGCTGGAAGGTGATAGCTACCATGCGCACACCCGAGAAGGAAACAGAACTGGCAGCCATACCGGGTATCACGCTATTGCCACTAGACGTTACTAATGTGGAGCAGATAAAGGCAACCACTGAAAAGGCGCTGGCGATGGGCAATATCGATGTAGTGTTCAACAATGCCGGCTATGGATTGGTAGGGCCGCTGGAGGGTATATCCGATGAAAAACTGGTTCGCCAGATCAATACCAATTTGCTGGGTGTCATTCGTGTTACCCAGGCATTCCTGCCTCATTTCCGAAGCAGAAAAGAAGGGCTCTTCATCACCACTACTTCAATTGGTGGATTGGTTACCTTCCCGCTCAACTCTGTCTATCATGCCACTAAGTGGGCACTTGAGGGTTGGAGCGAGAGCATGGCCTTCGAACTGGGACAATTGGGTATCGGCATCAAGACGGTATCGCCGGGCGGCATACAGACAGACTTTATCAGTCGCTCTCTGGACCTGGTGAAACACGAGGCATATGATGCTATGGTGGACAAGGTATTTGCCGCATTTATGGAGCCGGAAAGAGCGGCACATTACTCCACCGCAGAGCAGATAGCGGATGTGGTGTATGAGGCAGCTACCGATGGTAAGAGTCAACTACGCTACGTGGCAGGTGCCGATGCTAAAGGACTGTATGAGCAACGCAATGCAGTGGGAGCAGAGGCTTTCAGAGCGGGCATTGGTCAGGCTTTCCTGGGATAAGCAACATTCGCAATGGTTACTTTCGGCGCAGCAGGCATAGCTTGCTGCGCTTTTGTAATTACAGGATGGTATTTATCTGAAAAGATTGTAGAATTGACGTCAGCTATCAATGAGATCATTCATCACCTAAGTTGGTCGCGGTCCCATCTGTATTTTCGGTATTGCTGCGGTAGTAGTGGGTAACCAGCACCTCTTACCTGGGATATTGCCTGATTCTCAGCGACACTCAATTAATTTTAAAGTAGTATTCTTAACGTACCTTGAGATTTGCAAAATAACTCAAGGATGAAAAGATTATTTACTTGTGTCCTGCTGCCACTTGTCGCGGCTGCTGCTTACGCGCAAACTTCCGTACTGCTCCCTAATGGCTGGAAGCTGAGCCCTGCTGGTAAAACGGTAGCACTTAACAGTGATCTGCCGCTCAATATGGCGGTGAGCCCTGGCGGCCGCTACATTGCTATTACTAATAATGGTGTCAGCGATCAGTCTGTTCAGCTGTTCAATACACGTAAAGAGAAGGTAGTATTTACATGTCCCATTAGGAAGAGCTGGGTTGGAATCAAGTTTGATCAGGAAGGTAAACGGTTGTATGCATCTGCGGGTAATGATAATCAGGTGCTCATTTATAAAGTGGCACACGATTCTCTGGCGCTTACTGACAGCATAGTATTAGGGAAGCCGTGGCCGGTAAAAATATCTCCCACCGGTATCGAGGTCGATGAGGTCAATCAGCGTTTGTATGTGGTTACCAAAGAGGACAATGCGTTGTATGTAGTGAATCTCGCCACCAACAAAGTCATTCATCGCGTTCAGTTGGCTGCTGAGGCATATGCCTGCCTGTTGTCTGCCGATAAAAGCAAACTCTATATTTCGCTGTGGGGCGGCGGTCAGTTGGTTGGCTATGATGTGCATAAAAATGTGATCACAGATTCAGTACATACAGGCAGGAATACCAACGATATCTGCATGACCCGCAATGACAGGTATATATACACTGCGAACGCAGTAGACAATTCCGTATCGGTAATTGATGCGCGCACGTTCACCGTGATCGAGGTATTGAATGCTGCTATGTACCCTGATGCGCCACAGGGTTCAACTACTAATGGGGTAGCACTGAGTGCAGATGATAGGACATTATATATAGCCAATGCCGATAACAACTGCCTCTCTGTATTTGATGTAAGCCATCCCGGTAAGAGTTTTTCTAAAGGCTTTATACCTACCGGCTGGTATCCCACTTGCGTGCGTGTATACAAGGACCATATTTACGTAACGAACGGTAAAGGCAACACATCATTACCTAATCCTGATGGGCCACAGCCGGTAAAGAAAGGACAGACAGACAACTATAAAAAAGCCAATAAAAAGAGCAGCCAGTATATTGGTAGTTTATTAAAGGGTACACTAAATATTATTGACGTAAGTAAGAAAACCTCGCTAACAGACTGGACAGCACAAACCTATGCTAACACACCATACAGCCGCAAGAAACAGGACATTGCTGAAGGAGAAGTGGGTAGCCCCATTCCCGTAAAGGCAGGTGATCTTTCACCGATCAAGCATGTCTTCTATATCATGAAGGAGAACCGAACCTACGATCAGGTGATGGCCGATATGAAAGGGGGTAATGGGGATACATCACTATTGCTATTTGGTAGAAAGGTGACACCTAATCAGCATACACTGGCTGAGCAATTCGTTTTGCTGGATAATTTTTATGTGGATGCCGAAGTAAGCGCCGACGGCCATAACTGGAGCATGGCGGCCTATGCCAATGATTTTGTGGAAAAGACATGGCCTACCAATTATGGTGGCAGAGGGGGCAACTACGATTTCGCAGCCAATAAGGCTGTGGCTACCCCTCGTAATGGCTTCTTGTGGGATTATGCAATAAGAAAGGGATTATCGTTCCGGGACTATGGCGAGTTTACCGATGATGATGGGACTGTTTATTTACCCGAATTGAATCAACATATGTGCCACAGTTACCCGGGGTGGAACCTCAGTATTATGGATGTAGACCGTGAAAAAATATGGGAACATGATTTTGATTCTTTGCTGGCTGCTAACAATGTTCCTGCTTTGAGCATCCTTTACTTTCCCAGCGATCATACTGCGGGGCTAAACAGGAAGAACCATACACCTGATGCTTATGTTGCCGATAATGACCAGGCCGTAGGCCGAATGATAGAACACTTGTCGCATACCACGGTGTGGCAAGAGAGCGCCGTTTTCATTCTGGAAGATGATGCGCAAAATGGTCCGGACCATGTGGATGCCCACAGAAGTACGGCTTACCTGGCCGGGCCTAATGTAAAGCGTGGTTTCATAGATCACACTATGTATTCAACTTCCTCTATGTTGCGCACTATAGAGCTGGTGTTGAGCCTGCCACCTATGAGCCAGTATGATGCCGCCGCTACACCTATGTATAGGTGTTTTACACCCCATGCAGATACCTCTTCATTTACCCATGTACCCTCAAACATTGACCTCTACGAGTTTAACGGACCGGCCGGCGCATGGAACATAGAAAGTGAGTCGATGGACTTTTCGCAGCCTGACAGGGCTCCTGATCTTGAGTTGAACGTATTGCTATGGAAGAACGGGAAAGGGGGGATACCTTACCCGGGTATAATGAGAGCCGCATTTGTACACGCTCATGCGGATAAAGATGGTGACGATGATTAATGTATAAAACTGCATATTTTTTATATGGCCTATTCCCGGCATTGTAAACCTTCCTACATTTGTTGAAAATACATCAGGTATTATGGCCGGCAATGAGCAGTTTATGCCGCTAAGAAACTATTATAAACAGTTAGTTCCCGATCTTACTGATAAGGGTTGGGAGATATGTGAAGAATACCTGAGTGTACGGAAATTGAAAAAAGGGGATATTCTGGTGCGGGAAGGAGAAGTGTGCAGAAATGTCTCTTTCATCAATAAGGGTTTGTTGAGAATGTACTACCTGGTCGATGGAAGAGAAAAAATTGTCTTCTTCTGCAACGAGTTCAATTATATAGCTGATTACCGTAGTTTTCTGCTACAGGAGCCTTCGCTTACTTTTATCGATGTGCTGGAAGATGCTGAGATCGTTGAAACGTCTTATGAGGGCCTGCAAGAAATATATGCACGCATACCGGAGGCCAATATGCTGGGCAGAAAGATAGCAGAAGCATTGTTTATAGATAGTGTACGCGGCGCCCAGGATGCCAATGACAAAATTGAGCAGCGTTACAACAATATTATACAGCAGCACCCCGGTCTGTTGCAGCGCGTTCCACAGTACATGATCGCATCTTACCTCGGCATTACCCCGCAGGCTCTTAGCCGGATCAAGTCCCGTATGCGCACCGGCCAAAGGGTTGCAGACACTACTTATTAACCCTGGTTCATAAATTTCGGTCTCGTTTGTTTTGTTAACCCGGGTTAACGTGTATATATTGTATTCTCAGCATCTTTGGGCTCAAATACAGTATTTATGAAGTACTTAGTTACCTGTTTATTAGCGATATTACCTGCACTGGTTTTTGCGCAAACCCAGCGCATTACCGGCAATGTATATGACGAGGCCTCAAAGAGCCCGCTGGAAGGTGTAATGGTCGTTGTGCTTAATTCCAATCCTATCCGTGGAGCCGTGACCGATGATAAGGGACATTTCATGATAGATAGTGTTACCATCGGCAGGCACACCATCAAAGTGGCTTACGTATCCTATGAGGACAAAATACTTAACGACATAGAAGTCACTGCCGGTAAAGAAGTGAACCTTACAGTTAGTTTGCTGGAGGCAGTGCATACATTAAAGGAGGTTTCGGTATCCTACGATCGCAGTAAGGACAAGAACAGAGCCATCAACGATATGGCTTTGATCAGTGCCCGCTCCTTCAATGTAGATGAGACCAAACGCTATGCGGGCTCACTGGGCGACCCCTCTCGTATGGCGGCAAATTTTGCCGGTGTAGTAGCTGGTGATGATAGCCGCAACGATATTGTTGTTCGTGGTAATTCCCCTACCGGTATGCTTTGGCAGATAGAGGGTCTCAATTCACCCAACCCTAACCATTTCGGTACATTGATGAGTACCGGTGGGCCGGTGAGTATGCTCAATAACAACAATATTGATAAATCCGACTTCCTTACCGGGGCCTTCCCTGCTCAGTATGGCAATGCACTTGCCGGCGTTTTTGACATCAGGCTGCGCAACGGTAACATGGATAAACCTGAGTATGTGGCACAGGTAGGCTTCAATGGTTTTGAGGGCGGGGCAGAGGGGCCTATAGGAAAGAATAAACAAACCTCTTACCTCATCAACTACAGGTACAGTACGCTGGGTATATTCAATTCGCTGGGTATAAATCTTGGTACGGGCACTGCAGTGCCGGTATATCAGGATGTCAACTACAAGCTATTCTCTAACTTGAGCAAGAAGACAAAGCTGTCGGTATTTGGGATCATGGGTTATAGTAAGGTAGATTTCCTGGGTAATGAGGTGGACACTACCAAGCCTGATCTGTACGGTGGCGATCCCTATTCTAACCAGCGCAGCCGCTTCGCTACCACGATCAATGGTGTTTCACTGGATCATCAGATATCCGAACGCTCATCTGCAAAGTTTACCGTTGGTTATTGCACCACTTATCAGCACTACAGCGAGGACTCTATCAGCAATATAGACAGGAGTATATATCCTAATTCATTGGGTGATTTTACTACCGGTAAACTTTCATTGCAGGGCGTGTACCTGCATAAGTTTAGTGCGAAGGATAATATCCAGACAGGGTTCAATTATGATAATACCAGCTTTCATGTGGCATACAAAGAAATGCACCCCGGTGTTCCCGATCACGTATATGCAGATAAAACAGGCGATATGGGCCTGGAGCAAGCTTACGTGCAGTGGAAGCATAGGTTCAGTAAGGACTTCTCTTTTGTAGCCGGTATGCACTTTCAATACCTTGACCTGAATAGCAGTTTTGCTGCAGAGCCTCGTGCTGGTTTCAGGTACAACCTCAATAGTCGCAATTCTATCAGCTTAGGTTTTGGGTTGCATAGCCAGGCACAGAATGTCTATGAGTACTTTATTGAAACGCCTACTGCAAATGGGGTCTTACTTACCAATAAAAACCTCGGCTTCACCAGGAGTCAGCATCTCATTCTTTCCTACGACCTGAATATCTCGCGCAATATGCGCATAAAGGCGGAGGCTTATTACCAATATATCACCAAGGCCCCCGTCACCACCGATCCATCCTCTTTCTGCACGCTAAATTCAGGCGCTGATTTTTCGCTGGATAATAAGGACTATCTGGTGAATAAGGGCACAGGTAAGAATTACGGTGCTGAACTTACCATTGAACATTTTCTAAGCAAGGGTTTCTATTTTCTTGTTACTGGTTCTCTTATCAACTCCACCTATAAGGGAAGCGATGGTATACAACGCAACACTGCTTTCAACACCGGTTATGTAGCTAATGCTCTGGCCGGGAAAGAGTTTAAGGTGGGGCATAAGGGTAGTGTACTGGCGCTCAATTTTAAGGTGTCTTCGATAGGGGGCAAATACCTCACGCCTATCAATCTTGCTGCTTCACAAGGAGCGGGCACTGCCATATATTATGATGACAGAGCTTTTTCCGTGCAGCAGTCGGGGTACTTCCGTATGGATTTCAAGATATCATTCCGTAAAGAGTATAGGCACAGTACAATGGAGTTTTCACTGGACCTGGAGAACCTTACCGATCACAACAATGTATTTAATCAGACATACGATACCCGCACAAGTAAGATCGTCTATAATTATCAGCAGGGCTTCTTCCCTGTGCCTTTATTCCGTTACACTTTTTAGGAAAAAGAGGGACATAAAAAAAGCAGAACATGGTATATGTCCTGCTTTTTTTATAGAAGATCTAATAGGTATTACTCTTCCACATCTACCACGTCCATACTCGACTTTTTTACAAGTTGCAGAGCCAGGCTTTTGATAGAAGGATAAACGAGGCTGTAAGTGGCTTTCTTGTTGGATGGAACATCTATATCTTCCATTGCTATGATATAGATGATTGACTCAGGTATTTCCAATACCTCGCATATTTTGGCAACCGTTTTCGGGTGTGGCCTTTTAATGTTATTCTCTATTTGCGACATTGAGGTTTGTGAAAGCTCGCATTTTTCTGCCAGTTCCCACTGGGGTACATCCAGCTTTTTTCTGATCGATTTGATAGCGGATCCTATTTTCATACATTCTTGGGTTTAATTTTCGCTGCTAAGGTAGTGTGGATTTTTCGCTTAAAAATGTTTTTATCGTTAATGCTTAATGAATTCTAATCATCTTCTTCAGTGTCATCTATCAGTCCTTTGTGTTCTGCATTTACCATTTGCATAGCCAGATTTTTAATGGACGGGTAGATCAACTGGTAGGCTCTTTTTTTACTTTCCGGTACATCAACATCTTCCATAGCTACTATATATATGATAGACTCAGGGATCTCAAGCACTTCGCACAACTTTGCTATTGTTTTGGGGCTTGGCCTTTTCTGATTATTCTCTATCTGAGATAATGACGTTTGAGAAAGCCCGCATCTTTCGGCCAGCTCCCATTGGGCTATGCCTAACTTTTTCCTTATGGATTTGATTGCGGAGCCTATGTTCATGTGTGAGGGTTAGTATTTTGGCTGAAAAAATAAACTTTTAGTTATAAAAATTAATTATAAATTAAAAAAAATAAACTTTGTTTAATTAGAGACGTATATTTTCCGGAATTGTTAGCTACTACAACGAAAAATTAGTCCAACTTCTGTGCCAACCACAGGCAAAGGTATGCCGATTAAACGTAAATGAACGGATCGTTAGCATAGAAATAGTTCTGTATATTGAGCTTTTACTGGAATTTTAACATTGCTGTGACAAAACCAATTAGATCGCAATATAATATATTTATAATAATATATGATTTGTATTGCCGTACATTTTTATTTATATTATAATTTAAATAAAATAATATTTGATTGAGTCTATCTTTAATTATTTATAGTTTCTATAGTGTGCAACAGCTTATGATATACCGGACAACTGAAACTGATAAATCATTAACAATACTTTATTATTCTAAAAGAAAGCCCGTATCGTATTTTTCGGTCAATTTTGCCACTCATTTCACCATCTATGCATTTATTGAGAATCAGCTTCCTGATAGTTTTTTTGTCTATAACAGGTAGTGCACTTTTTGCTCAGACAGATACTTCCCGTTCAAAGCCATCAGCAATACCGCCTGCCACGGTAGGTAGTGTATCAGGTATACTGGTAGATGATAAGAACGCCCCTGTCTCTTACGCCACAGTGGCACTCATGCGTATGGATTCCAGCGTTATCAATGGCGACCTTTCTAAAGATGACGGCTCATTCAAAATTGCTCCAACAGGGCTTGGAAGGTTTCGTTTGCGCATACAGTCGTTAGAGCTGACAACAAAATATCTGACCATTACGATAACTGCCGACTCATCAGACAAAAAACTCGGGAGAATACAAGTTGCACAGTCACAGCAGTCGCTTAAGGAAGTGAGTGTAGTGGGTGAGCGCCCTGTAGTGGAATTAAAAGTGGATAAGAAAGTTTTCAATGTAGAAAAAAACATCACCAGTGCCGGAGGTAGTGCCACCGACGTGTTGCAAAATGTGCCGTCGGTGTCAGTAGACGTGGACGGTAATGTGAGCCTGCGTGGAAAAAGCAATGTAACGATATTGATAGATGGTAAGCCATCTACGTTATTAGGGTCTGATGTTACATCTGCCTTGCAGAGTCTGCCTGCAGGCAGCATCGAGAGTGTAGAGGTGATCACCAATCCATCCGCCAAATATGATGCGGAGGGTACAAGCGGGATCATCAATATCATAACCAAGAAAGATGGACGCCTGGGCATTAACGGAACTGCGACACTTGGTGCCGGTACAAGAGACAAGTATAATGGTAACCTCGGGCTCAATGTGCGCAAAGGGAAATGGAATGTTTTTCTCAATAGTAGCTTTCGCCTGAACAGTACATTTAATAATGTGACCACTGATAAAAAAGATAAGAACGATTCTTTTGCAACACATACTTACGAGCATGTGCCGAGAGACTTTAACGGCACGTTCAACAGCATAGGCGCTTCTTATGATATTGATAAGAATAATTCGCTGACTTTCACCGAGAACATCAATGTAATGCAGTTCTCCTTCAAGGATGCTTCATACATACAGACATATAATCACTTTAACAGCGATACCATAGGGCGCCTAAGCAGGAATAGCAGTTTTTCCGGAGGACCTTTCTCTACCTCTACTGCTATTGATTATAAGCATAAGTTTAAGAAGAAAGACGAGGAGTTGACTGCCGATGCGACGTATGCTTATACCACGATACATAGGTCTCAGGATTTTACGACTTCGTTCCCCGGTGCCGGTGCAGATATTATCCATCAGACTGCCCCGGGAAGCGGGAATAACAGCACGTTCAACGTCTGGGCTGACTATACCGATCCCCTGTTTACAAAGAATGGAAAGCTCGGGCTTGGGTTTAAATCGCAGTTTTATACGTTCAACAGCAGCAGTACGCCCACGATAGATACCAACGGCGGGAAGTCGTATACCGATAATCAACTGACCTCTAATTATAATTATACCCAGCAGATACATGCAGCGTATATTAACTGGAATGATCAGTTGGGCAAGTTCAGTTATCAGTTAGGTCTGCGCGCAGAAGATGCCATTTATAATGGTAGCGGACAGGTGCCCGTTGATACCACCTTTCACAATAGTTTCTTTAACCTGTTTCCATCTGCTTTTATTTCTTACCAGTTGCCTAACCAGCAAAGCATATACCTGAACTACAGCCGTAGAACCAGCCGACCAGGCTTCATGCAGTTATTGCCATTCAAGGATTTCTCTAATCCCGGTACAGTGAACATGGGTAACCCCAACCTGGTTCCGGAGTTCATCAATAATATCGAATTCAGTTACAGCAAATCAGACAGCAAGGGAAATAATATCATTTTCAGTACTTACTATACCTACACAGAAAACCTGATCGAAAGAACGCCAAGGGCTATAACACTGGCAGATAGTGGCCTGGGGCTGACTCCCTCTATGGGGCTGTTGTCGCAACCAGTGAATATTAAGTCCGGACAAACTTACGGGTTAGAGGGAACAGGGCACCTGCAGTTATTGCCGATTTGGGATGCCACACTGAATCTGAACTTTTTTGAGAACGTGCTCACTGCCGGGGCAAATAACAGCGGCCTGTCAGATAATAATGGTTTTGCCTGGTTCGGAAAGGTGAACACAAGTGTGAAACTACCTGCGAATTTCTCCCTGCAGATCAACGGTAACTACGAATCGCCAAAAGTGATCACACAGGGTACGCTTAGTGAAACATATTGGGTAGATGTAGCGGTCCGTAAGAATTTATGGAAGAATAAAGCTACTCTTGTAGTCAACTGCTCTGACATATTCAAAACACACAAGTTTATTACTAACTACGATCAGACGCAGTTTTACGAAACTATCAACAGGTATAAGGAAACACGCATTGGCAACATAACATTTACCTACAGGTTTGGTAAATCAGACTTTGGCAAGAATATTGCAGGAGGTAAGAAGGGTAAGGGAGATGACAAGAACAAGATCATTAAACCAAGCGACGAAGACAGAGAGAAAAATATGAAAGAAGGTGATGATAGCAACGACCAGGGTGGCGGACAAGGTGGCCCCGGCGGTGGTGGGCCGAAGGGCCCTGGTGGTGGCCAGAAAGGACAATAACCCGGTGTCTTATTTTAAAATGTCGTTTCTTGCTCAAAGTAATAGTTCACAATTGTAAAAACATATCATGAGCAGCATAAAGAAGGTAATAGCAGGTGTATTGGTTTTGTCAGCAGTGTCGTTTTCTACGGAGGCGCAATTGTTTAAGGATGTCAAGGACAAGGCGAACAACCTGTTTAACACCAATAAGGGCGGGCAGGGCTCGCTGACCAAAACAGATATCAGCAATGGTCTTAAAGAAGCGCTGCAGGTAGGTGCCAAGAATGCCACCAACCAGGTATCAGCCCCCAATGGTTTCTTTGGTAATGCACTGATTAAGGTGCTGATGCCACCGGAAGCCAAGAAGGTGGAAAGCACACTGCGCGAGGTAGGCATGGGCAGCTATGTAGACAATGCGATCCTGTCTATGAACAGGGCTGCTGAGGATGCATCTACCAAGGCCCTCCCGATATTCATCAATGCCATCAAGAACATGACGATTGAAGATGCGGTAGGTATACTGAACGGCGGTCCTAATTCTGCCACTAATTTTCTGAAGTCTAAGACCACTGCTCAGCTCACTGCTGCCTTCAGGCCTATCATAGAAACGTCTCTTGACAAGGTAAATGCCACCAAGTACTGGGCTGAGGTGTTCAATGTGTACAATGAATTGCCAACCACATTTAATAAGGTGAACCCCGATCTGGCAGGCTATGTTACCGACAGGGCCCTGAACGGTGTATTTGTATATATAGCAGAAGAGGAGAATAAGATAAGAGCTAACCCCGCTGCCCGCGTCACCGACCTGCTGAAGAAAGTATTTGACAACGTAGGCAAAAAGTAATGAAACCAACACTTATGATAGTTATTCAACGGGCGCACCAGGTGTGCCCGTTGCTATTTTATGGCTGTTTTGGGGTAGTAATTAAGGGGTGTTGCGGATCTTTATCAAACTATTTTTAACTTTTTTATCAATTTTATCATTGATAATCAATTAGTTACATCGGTGCAATAAAAAATCTTAATAAAATATTTGGCGCAATCGTTACAGGATTTTACCTTTGCCATCCCAAATTTTCAGGACCCTTTTGAATAGGAAGGGTTCAATCAAAGATTAGCAAATATATTAAGAACAATGAGACATTTAAGTTTTAAAACACAGTCGGCTAACGAGAAGATCGTAAAACGTGACTGGCATGTGGTTGACGCTACCAATCAGACTCTGGGGCGTATGAGTTCAAAGATAGCAAGTGTTTTACGTGGTAAAAACAAGGCTTACTTTACTCCTCACTTCGATTGCGGCGATTACGTAATCGTTATCAACAGCAGCAAAGTGGTCCTTACAGGTCACAAGATGGATGACAAGGAATATCAGACATATTCAATGTATCCGGGTGGTCAGAAGATTGAAATGGCTAAGGATATGCTCAGCCGTCGTCCTAACCTGATGATCGAGCGCGCTGTAAAAGGTATGCTCCCTAAAAATCGTTTAGGCCGTGCTATGGTGAAGAAACTTTTCGTTTACGAAGGTGCTGAACATCCGCACAAGGCGCAGTCTCCTAAAGAAATGAAATAAGAGGCAGCAGCTGTTCTGACAATAAAATAAATTAACAAGGAAAAATTCAAAACCATTATATAAAATGGAAAAACAAAAAAATGCCGTTGGCCGTCGTAAAGAAGCAGTTGCTCGCGTATATGTGAGCAAGGGCACCGGCAACATTACGGTGAATGACAAAGATTACAAATCTTACTTTACACTTATGTACCTGCAGAATCAGGTAGAGCTTCCGTTGAAAACTATTGACGGTGTAAACTCTTTTGACATAGTAGTGAACGTACAGGGTGGTGGTACAAAGGGACAGGCTGAAGCAATAAAGATGGGTATCTCCCGCGTATTGTGCGAAATAAATCCTGAATACCGTCCGATGCTGAAAAAATTAAGCTTACTGACACGTGACAGCCGTTCAGTTGAACGTAAGAAATTCGGTAAACGTAAAGCACGCCGTAGCTTCCAGTTCTCTAAACGTTAATGGTGGTAGTAGAGACACCGTATTTGGTGTCTGGGCAATATTTTTTTTAATCAACAAGAAATTATTAAAATGGAAGATAATAAGACATTACACCAACAGTTGCTTGAAGCTGGCGTTCACTTCGGTCACCTGAAAAAGAAATGGAATCCAAAGATGTTGCCATACATCTTCGCTGAGAAAAATGGCATACACATCATAGACCTCAATAAAACTATTGAAGGACTGGAAGAAGCTGCAGCTGCTATGAAATCTATCGCTAAGAGCGGTAAGAAGATCATGTTCGTTGCAACTAAGAAACAAGCTAAAGAGATCGTTGCAGAAGCGGCAGCAAAGGTGAATATGCCTTTCGTTACTGAGCGTTGGTTGGGTGGTATGCTCACTAACTTCTCTACTATCCGTAAGAGCGTTAAGAAGATGCTGAGCATCGAAAAAATGCTGGAAGACGGTACAATGGACAGCGTTACCAAGAAAGAGCGCCTGACATTGACCCGCAGCAAAGAAAAAATGGAAAAAGTACTCGGTGGTATATCCCAGATGGGCCGTACTCCTGCAGCACTGTTCATAGTTGACATCAGTCATGAGCATATCGCACTGGCAGAAGCTAAGCGTCTGGGTATCACTACCCTCGCAATGGTGGATACCAACAGCGATCCTTCAAAGGTTGATTTCGCTATACCTTCAAATGATGACGCTACCAAGTCTATCTCTATCGTTACTGCTTATCTTACCGCAGCGATCATGGAAGGTCTTCAGGAAAGGTCTCAGGTGAAAGAAGGCGACGAAGAAACTGCTGAAGAGCTGGCAGAAAGGACTCGTGGTCTGGACATCACTGAAGAAGATAACGATGGTGGTCGCCGTGGTGGCCGTGGTCGTGGCCGTGGTGCAGCAGCCGGTGCTGGTGCTCCGGGTGCTGGTGGCCCTGGTCGTGGTGGTGCAGGTGGTGGCGGTAATCGCCCTGGTGCTGGTGGCAATCGTCCTGGTGGCGGTGGCGGCCGTCCGGGTGGTGCTGGTGCACGCACTGGCAGCGGTCCTGGTGGTGGCGGAAGCCGTCCGGCAGGTGGCCCTAAGCGTTAATCACAACACGTTGAGCGCACATAATTTTAATATTTCATTAAAGCCCCTTATACTGGGGCTTTAATAATAAAATACGAAATTTGCATTCCTGGCCAAAAACAGGGAATAACCTAAAAAATAAAAAAAGAAAATAAAATGAGCGAAGTAGCAATATCAGCAGCAGAAGTAAACAAGCTGCGTCAACAGACAGGTGCCGGTATGATGGATTGCCGTAAGGCCCTTATCGAGAGCAATGGTGATTTCGAAGCCGCTATCGACTACCTGCGTAAAAAAGGACAGAAAGTAGCTGCTAACCGTAGCGACCGCGAAGCTAAAGAAGGTGTTGTAGTAGCTAAGGCTTCTGCTGACAATACTTATGGCATCCTGGTTAACCTGAGTTCTGAAACAGATTTCGTTGCCAAAAACGAAGACTTTATCGCTTTCACTAACGAGATCGCTGACATAGCACTGGCTACTAAGGTAACCACTACCGAAGACCTGAAAGCTGCTAAGATGGGCAATGCTACAGTAGGTGAAAAACTGCTGGAAGTAGTAGCTAAGATCGGTGAGAAGATCGACATCATCCGTTTCGAGCAGGTAACTGCTGAGTCAGTTATCGCTTACATCCACTCCGGCTACCGTATAGGTGTGCTGGTGGCTATGAACAAGCCTGCTACCGATGCTATCGTTGCTGCAGGCCGCGACGTGGCTATGCAGATCGCTGCAATGAACCCAATGGCTGTTGATGCTGATAAGGTATCAGCTGAAACTGTAGCTCGTGAAAAGGCTATCGCCGTTGAGCAGATCATGGCAGAAGGTAAAACAGGTGATATGGCTGAGAAGATCGCTGTTGGTAAACTCAACAAATTCTTCAAGGAAAACACACTGTTGCCACAGGCGTTCGTTAAGGATGCAGGTAAAACTGTAGCTGAATACCTGAAGACTGTAGATGGTGGCCTTACCGTTACCTCTTTCATTCGCGTAGCAGTAGGTTCTTAATACCGTACAATATTCAAATAGTAAAAGGGCATCCGTTCGGATGCCCTTTTACTATCTATACGGTGTGAGCAGTGAATAAATAGCCGAGTCGGTGAAAACCCCGTTGTGGTAATAGTTCTCTCTGAAATAGGCTTCTCGTACAAAGCCGTTCCGCTCCAGCACTTTTTGCGATGGAAGATTCAAAGGATTGATATTAGCCTCTATAGAATGCACCTTCATTACGCGGAAGCCATAGTCCAAGACAGCTTTCATCGCTTCATCCATAATACCTTTGCCCTGGTAGTCGGGGTGCAGCACATATCCAGTCTCTGCACGGTAGTGTTCTTTCGTCAGGTTCCAGAACGATATGATCCCTATAGTCTTGTCTTCTCCTTTTAAGGTAATGTTCCACGATACGCCTTTATTTTCGTTCACCGCATCTGTGATCAGGGTGATAAAATCAATGGCATCCTGCTTTGTTTTCGCAGGCTCTCTGTCCAGGTACTGCAGTATACGTGGGTCAGAGCGCAGCACAAATATTTCCTCAACATCTTCCATGTTGGCTTGTCGCAGCACAAGGCGTTCTGTCGTGAGTACAGGGAAGGGATCAAAATTTACAATAAGCATAGTGAGTGTAGTGCGGTTTACTTCAAAACTAATGATCCGCCTTCATAAGTAGATTTTTCCAAACTGATATTTTATTTCACCTGTGAGAAAATTTGATGGCACGGTTATTATATTACTAATCCGACAAGCCAATTTTAATAGGGGTATCGCGTACTCTATTCATTTTCCCTTCTCAATATTTTCTATCAAGCTGTATCAACAGGCGACACACATCGGCCATTACAGTCAATATTTTACCGTATAAAAATTAAAATTATGAACAAATACATGGTTATAGCCATAGTGGCTATCGGATTGGGCTGTACGCCATCTTTCGCTCAACAACAACAAGTGCCTACTAAACACGAAGAAAGAGAGCAGAAGAAAGATGATAAGGAAAAAGCCAAACAGAACAATTCCGAATTCAAAAAGGATAAAAAAGAAATGAGATCGGACAAGAAGGCCCGCAAAATGCACAAAAAGCAAAGGAAGGCAAATAAAGAGCAGCGCAAGGAAAACGAGCATAACGCAGCCCGATAAGATCATCCTTTGAATCAACTCTCATTTAACAAAAATAATAATGAAAAGACATTTATTTAACTCGATAATAGCCCTGGCGCTATTCCTGTTGCCTGGCGCTAGCTTCGGACAGGCAATTATTAATTTAGGCACAGCGGCTAATTTTGTGCTCTTCACGGGCGTCGGTGCGGTCACTAATACAGGTATCACGCACCTTACAGGTAATGTAGGCTCCAATAGTGGCTCTAGTACCGGTTTTGGTAATGTGGATGGCCAGATGCACAGTGGTGACGGGGTAACCGGAACTTGTGCGGCAGACTTGCTCATTGCTTACGGACAGCTGAATACAGCAGTACCTACATTCTTTCCGGCTCCTTTATTGGGAAATGGGGCAATACTTGCCGAAGGTGTATATTCTGTATCAGCTGCGGCAACGTTGAACGGTGATCTCTCCTTAGATGCTGCCGGCGACCCTAACGCAACTTTTATCTTTCAGATAGCGGGACCTCTCTCTGTGAACGCACTTGCAAAGGTTAAACTCATCAATGGCGCCAAAGCATGTAATGTGTATTGGAAAGTAGAAGGGCTGGTAAGCATTTCTAACGATGTTGTTATGCGCGGAACTATCGTTGCTAACAATGCAGCGATAAACATGAGTACCAATGATACACTGGAAGGCAGGGCGCTTTGTACAATAGGCGCAATCGGTACTACAGGCATATTGGCTTATACCCCTATAGGATGCAGTGCTCCGATACTTACCGGTCCTGCGGCATCTTCACTGGTTTCTACTGCAGCATATGGTTTATTTTCAAGCGATGGTCCTGTGTCTAACACTGGCATTACACACATCATTGGCGATGTAGGTACCAACCTGGGTTTAACAACGGGGTTCAACCCATTGTTCGTTACGGGTACGATTCACCCCATTCCCGATGGTTCTACCGCAGCATGCGCTGCAGATCTGCTCAATGTATATAATTACCTGAATACGTTGCCTTACGATATAGAATTATTGTATCCGGCACAATTTGGTAACGACCTGGTGCTTACACCACATACTTATCTTATGAATTCTGCCGTAACGTTTACAGGTAATGTGTACCTGAACGCGGAAGGAAATTCAAATGCAGTTTTTGTAATACAGGTCAATGGTGCGGTAATTACCAGCACCCTTTCTCATGTGATACTCATCAATGGTGCGCAGGCAAAGAATGTATATTGGAGCGTTAATGGTGCTGTCCATATTTATGACAACTCTGTTTTCAACGGTACTTTGATAGCCAATAATGGTGCTATCGATCTTAATTCAGGCGATACGCTTAATGGCAGGGCGCTGTCAACTACAGGTGCGGTAACATCTAATGGCATTTTCATTGGTATCACTGATACAGGAGCTGCGCCTTGTGTTGCTCCGCATATAATGGGCCTTACCCATATTTGCGAAATAGACACTACAACACTTTCTGATTCTACTAGTGGTGGTAAATGGTTAAGCAGCAATATCACAGTGGCTACTATCGATTCTACTACTGGTTTTGTTACAGGTCTGTTGGCAGGTAATACTATTATTACTTACACATTACCTACAGGCTGCCGCGATACAATGTTGTTTACGGTTGGCGCAGCGACAAGGCCGATAATTGGTCTTTCACAGGTATGTATAGGATCAACTATTACGTTAACTGATCTGGATACCGGTGGTATATGGAGCAGCAGAGACACATTGATCGCAACGGTAGATACCGGCCTTGTTAATGGTATCGCAGCAGGTAATACAATTATTTCATACACGCTGCCTTCAGGTTGCTCTGCAACCAAGGACATAAATGTTGCACCAAGTGCAGGCGTGATAACTGGTCCGTCTTCGGTTTGTGTTGGTTCTTCTATCACACTTATGGATACAACATCAGGTGGTGTATGGAGTGCTGTTAATGTGGATGCTTCGGTTCTGAACGGCGTTGTTACCGGACTTGTGGCAGGTGTAGATACTATTGAGTATTCCGTTACTAACGTTTGTGGAACGGCGATTGCAAGAAAAACAGTAACAGTTACCGGTATACCCAATGCAGGTGTCATAGCAGGCGCATCAACCGTATGTACCGGATCTTCTATAACACTTACTGATGCTCAACCAGGTGGCATATGGAGCGCGAGCAATGCTCATGCTTTAGTTGCTGCAGGTGTAGTTTCAGGTATTAGTGCAGGGTTAGATACGATCTCTTACAGGGTTACGAACCTTTGTGGTGCAGATACTGCTACTAAAACTATTACGGTCAATCCATTACCTGATGCAGGCGTTATATCAGGTGCATCTGCCGTTTGCGTAGGTTCATCAATTACGTTGACCGATGCCCAACCAGGCGGATTTTGGAGTGCAACCAACACAAGTGCTACGGTAGTTGCAGGTGTTGTAACAGGTGTTGCCTCAGGTATTGACACCATTCATTATATTGTCTTTACTATCTGTGGTAATGATACAGCGACCAGGATTGTTACAATAAATCCTTTGCCAAATGCAGGTGTTATTGCCGGTTCATCTGGCGTGTGCGTTGGTTCATCTACTACACTTACTGATGCTCAGCCGGGTGGCACATGGGCTTCCAGTAATGGGACAGCAACCGTTCTCGGTGGATTGGTAACTGGTGTTATCGCCGGGATAGATACGATCACTTACTGGGTTACTAATGTTTGTGGTAATGATACTGCAAGTAAAATAATCACTATCAATCCTTTGCCTGATGCAGGAGTGATACTTGGTTTATCCGGTGTTTGTGTTCTTTCATCTATCACTTTGACAGATGCACAGCCGGGCGGCATATGGAGCGCCAGCAATGCTAATGCGACCATATTGACCGGTGTTGTAACTGGTGTGTTCGCAGGACTGGATACTATATCGTATATAGCTACCACAATATGCGGTGCCGATACGGCAACTAAGGTTATTACTATTAACCCGCTGCCTAATGCAGGTAGTATTTCAGGTCTGTCAGCAGTATGTATTGGTTCTTCCATTACACTTAGCGACCCAGCTTTGTCTGGTACATGGACTATCAGTAATGGTACAGCCACTATTTCAGGTACGGTTGTTACCGGTGTATCAGCAGGTCTGGATACAGTTAGTTATTCTGTCACCAATTCATGCGGTACGGATATCGCTGTAAAGACGATCACTGTAAACCCGAATCCTGCAGCTCCTGTTATCTCCTTAACATCTACGGCTACCGTTTGCGATAGTACTTACTTCCATAATTTCGGAGCAGCTACTTTGGCACCGGCGGGTACGTATTATACCTGGAGTACACTGAATGCTATGGTGTCTGATACAGGCAGCACTGGCCAATATGCTTTGATCAACTTTAAGACAGTTGGTACAGCTACAGTATTCCTTACTACTGCGGTATTAAGTACAGGTTGCAGTACCACTACAGGTCATAATGTCACTGTAACAAGTGAGGTTGCAGATGTACCTGCACGTGTCATTTATTTTAATCACTCTTTTGTTTGTCTTCAGAACAATGAAGAGGGATATGAGTGGGGTTATGATGATGCAGCAACATTGGCTCCAACCATAGTAGCAGGCGAGCTGAACCAGGATTATGATAATGCAAATCCCGATTTTAATACTAAAAACTATTGGGTACGCGTGTCGCACAATGGTTGCTCTCAGAAAGCATATTGCAATAAGCCAACCGGTGCGCAAATGAAAATGGGTACGACTACTGTAACTGTTTATCCTAGCCCTGCCAGCAGCCAGATACAGGTAGAGATCAACACCAACTTCGTTGGTAGAATTCAGCTGGAAGTGCTGAATATGGTCGGACAGAAATTAAACACTACGGAAGTGACGGGTAATATTACCCAGATCAATGTGGAGCAATACCTGCCCGGTGTATATATGGTCAATTGCTATCAGGATGGTATCAAGGTATCGACAACAAGGTTCATCAAAAACTAAACTATCAACATAAAACATATAAAATGAAAAAAATATTATTTCTGTTGATAGCTGCAAGTGGTGCAATATCAACTATGGCTCAGCAGCCATCGAATCCCAAGTACACGCAGGATAAAGACCTGTCAAGGTGGGTACTGGATATTAACTTCCTTGGTGGTGGTTATGCTCAATCCATGACGGTGGCCAACACTTACCCCGATTATTTGAACGGTATCAACATGAATACCGGTACAGTGGGGCAAAAGAGTGGTGGTGCAGTAGGTGCCGATGCTCAGGTTGGTTTCTTCTTTGGCAAAAATCGTCATTGGGGTATAGGAACAGGCCTGTTGTACATGCGTGAGTGGGCAAATGTCACACTCGATAATTTCCACGCAGAGTACCAGTCGGTAGACGGCAATGGTTATACCTTCCGTCAGGTGGTGACTGCAAACAGTATCAATGAGCGCATCAAGACCGATAATTTCAATATCCCTTTGGTGCTGAAGTACAAGAACAGGTTCTCTAAGCATTGGGGTTTTGCAGCAGATGCAGGTGTATTATTCAATCTGAAAATGAAGAATAATTACCTCACTAACGCATCATTCGATTATGAAGCAATATACAAGTTCACTAATAACGGCGACGGAACAACTACTCCGGTATATGAAACAGCTACAACGCCGGCAAGTAATGATTTTCTGATCACAAAGGCTCAGTTCATCAAAAACAATGATGCCGGATCTGTGCAGGATTACTTCAATACCAAGAAGTCGCAGGGATACAATGTGGGACTGGGTGTACAACCCAATAGTCAAAGAGGTTCAGTGACATATGCTACAGGGTCTGTCGGTATATTGGTGCAGCCATCTGTTAACTATTTCTTCTCCGATCATGTAGCGCTTAATCTGGGTGTGTATTATCTGTACCAGCCATTTGCCAACTCGGGCAACTCCAATTATATGCTCACCAACAAGCCGGGAGATTATAATTCAATAGCTAATTCGGCGACTAAAATTCAGACACAGTCTTATGGTGCTAACATCGGTTTGCGTTTCTTCCTGGGTAAGAGATCGCCGGAGATGCACATAACATCTACAGACCAATACGCCCCATCACAGTGCGGTATGTGCGACGGTAATATCGCTTTACATGGTTTAACACCGGGTAAGTCAGCTACTGTTAACTACACGGTCAATGGAGCTAAGGAAGCTAACTCTTATTCCAGTATAGTCCAGCCTGACGGCACTGTAAAACTTACAGGTCTTTGTTCAGGTAGCTACACAGGCATCACCGCCAAGATAGGCAGAAAGACTGCTACAGGTACAAATGTGACATTGGTAGATCCTCCATTTGCCATTTCGTCTGAGCATTCACAAGATCCATCGGCCAAGGGACTTTATGATGCCTCTATTACTTTGTATGGTTTGAACGCCGGACAGATAGTAACAGTGAATTACACTTTAAATGGAGTTCCGCAAACAGCGTTTACAACAACAGTAGCTCTGGGTGGAACGGTAAAGATCGCAGGTTTAGGCGACGGTACCTATTCAAATATAGTAGTGACAGCAGGCAAATGTACTGCTACTCTTGCAAACCCTGCAGTTGTAGTACTCACTTCACCGGCTCCTATACCGGTAGTTATAGCAGCTCCCGTTCCTGAGCCTGTTGTAGAAAAGACAGAATACTTGTCTCCGATCTTGTTCAATTTCAACAAGTCTGATGTTCGTTCGTCTTCTTATTCTATAATCGATCAGGCAATTGATGAACTGAAAGACAACAAAAACAGCAGTATTACTATCGTAGGTAATACCGATGCTGTGGGTTCTGACGAGTACAATCAGAAGCTGGCTGAAAGGCGCGCATTATCTGTCAAGACTTATCTGAAGAAAAAAGGAATCAACCCCAACCGTATAAAGATCAAAAGTAATGGTAAGAGAGATCCTATTGCCACGAACAAGACGGCGGAAGGAAGAAGTGAAAACAGAAATGCACAAATGCATGTAGACAAGAAATAGTTTGCTTGTTTTAAAAAATGCAAAAGGATGCCCCGCAAAGGCATCCTTTTGCATTTTACTTAGTAAGTCTACTCTTTGTTTTTTGTATCCATAGTGATGGTTACCGGCCCATCGTTCACCAGCGCCACTTGCATATCTGCTCCAAATGTGCCGGTGGCTATGTCCGTTCCGGTATGTTGTGCCAGGGTAGCTACAAAATATTCATAGAGGGGTATGGCTTGTTCCGGCCGCGCCGCCCGGATAAATGATGGCCTGTTGCCCTTCTTATATTGCGCATGCAGGGTAAACTGGCTCACCACCAGCACCTTGCCTCCTATGTCCTTAATGTCTTTATTCATTAAGCCCTGCTCGTCGGCAAATATGCGAAGGCCTGCTATTTTACTGCATAGCCATTCTGCATCCTCGTTACTGTCTTCGGTCTCTATGCCCAGCAATATCATAAGGCCCTTGCCTATGGATCCTGTCACATTTCCGTTAATGGTAACGCAGGCTTGCGATACCCTTTGTATCACCACTCTCATAGTAACAAATATACAGGGTTGATGCCACAGAAAACAGTCAAACATATGTCCTCTTTTATTATTCGAAATGGCTACTTATCAATTTATCCTCATAATTTTGCAACACTTTTACATTATAGAACAAAAACAGACAATGACCTCGGAAATAAACATACAGGTGACTCTCGACGAAGACAAAATGCCTGAACAGATACAGTGGACAGCACCGGGTGGTGGTATCGTTGATCCTCAAAAATCAAAAGCGATCCTTTTAGGATTATGGAATGGAGAAGAAAAATCGGCCATGCGCATAGACTTGTGGACAAGCAAGATGATGGTAGATGAAATGAATGACTTCTTTTACCAGACCATGTGTGGCATGGCAGATACTTATGTGCGTGCTACCAAGAATGGCGAACTGGCAAAAGAAATGAAGGAATATGCAAAGGCGTTTCTGAAAAAGGCTAGTGATAGCCTGGAAGAGGCAGACAAGAAAAAGGCATAAGCTTCAAATGAAGATTTAGAATTTGATTTTTTTTGAAAATTGAAATGTAACACCGTTATGACACTGGAACAAAAGATAATGGAAGAATTGAAGACAGCAATGAAAGCTAAAGATGAAGCTGCATTGCGCACGCTTCGCGCTATCAAGGCTGCTATAATCATTGAGAAAACGGCTGAGGGTGCTCACGGCGATATCAATGAGGCTACCGAGGTAAAGATGTTGCAGAAGCTGGCTAAGCAGCGCCGCGACTCACTAGACATCTTCGTAAAACAAAGCCGTGAAGACCTTGCTGCCAAAGAGCGCGAAGAGTTGGCTATCATCGAAAAATTCCTCCCGGCACAAATGTCGCAGGAAGAACTGCATGCCGCTGTTAAGGCGATCATAGAGCAGGTGGGTGCTACCTCTCCCGCCGATATGGGCAAAGTAATGGGTGTTGCCAGCAAACAATTGGCCGGTAAGACAGATGGTAAAGCTATATCTGAAGCGGTTAAACAATTGCTCGCTCAGTAAGCTTATGGCACTTGATGTAACAGGGCTTATTATTATTATTCTATTCTTCGTCCGCGGCTATAGCCGCGGACTTATAGTTGCAGCCTTTTCGGTCATAGCTATACTGCTTGGCTTGCTGTGCGCACTTAAGTTATCGCAGTCATTTGCCTCATGGTTGCTGGAGCATGGCTATACTACAAGTGGCTGGGCGCAGCCTGTCAGCTACATCGTTCTCTTTGTGGGTGTAGTGCTGGCAGTAAGGCTCATTGCCCGCATGCTGCAAAAGGCAGTAGAGGGTATGATGCTGGGCACTGCCAATAAACTGGCTGGAGGTATACTCTATGGTTTTCTCGGTACTGTACTTTGGAGTTCCCTGCTATGGATCGGCGCCCGCATGAACTTTTATTCTCCCGAATTGATCGCATCATCCAAAACCTATTCTTTTCTCTCCTGTGTGGCGCCATGGTTCTTTTCATGCGCCGGGCATCTTCTCCCTTTCGCCAAAGATGTGTTCGCGAACCTTGAGTCCTATTTTGGAAAGGTAGCCGGATATATTAAGTATTAGCTTTTCACCATCGGACACTATTTTTTCGACACAGCAGGTAATAATTGAGGGTAGTCATTTTTTGGACAACAATCTTTCATGCCCTAACTTTATGTAAAATGAATTCTATGTCTGATACAATTCATATCCGGATAAAAAAGGAATACGCGACTGCCGTTATTGAGGATTTGCAGAAGTTAGATGCTGTGGAGATCGTTCCGGAACAAGAAGCTTTTGATGTACCACAGTGGCAACAGGATGAAGTTCGAAGGCAAATAGTAAAGTATAAGGATCATCCTGAGCTCCTGATCGATGAAGATACTTTTTTGAACATGCTAAACGAAGACTAGTTTAATGTCAGTGTTCCGGCTTGTTTTTACTCAGGAAGCAAAAGAAGGGGTGGCAGATGCCGTAAGATATTACAATGGTCAGTTACCGGGCTTAGGTAAGCGGTTTTAAAAAAGAAGTGCACCGCCAGCTACTCCAATTAAAGCAAAATCCACTGACCCATACTGTCAGATATGACAATTTAAGACTCGCGGTACTAAATAAGTTCCCTTATTCCATCCATTATACAGTTCATAATCAGGATGTAGTGGTTTATTTGATTATATCTGATTTCCGCAATCCTTCTCGGTATTGGGTAAAAAAGAATGACTGATATCTAATAAGCCCATAGAATCAGCTAATAGGCTGATCGTCCCCATTAGCAAATCATCCCCTACCTTTGCAGCGCAAAACCAAATTATGGGCAAAATAGCCATCAATATAGCCACAGGTAGCCTGCTGCAGGAAGACATCATCGTAGGTATCGACCTCGGCACTACCAATAGTCTTATCGCCATCGTAAAAAGCGATACACATGAGCCGCTCGCCCTGCGCGAGACTGACGGGCTGACGCTGGTGCCATCTATAGTACACTTCGATGAATTGGGCGGCGTTACCGTAGGTAACCCTGCTAAAGAATTACTGGTAAAGGAACCTGAACGTACCATCTACAGCGCCAAACGCCTGATGGGCAAGTCGCATAATGACATAGGCAAAGATGCATCAATGCTGGCTTACAACATTATCGACGATGGCACCGAAGCATTGGTAAAAGTGCAGGTGGGGGATAAGTTCTATTCTCCTATTGAGCTCTCCTCATACATACTTAAAGAACTCAAAAAGCGTGCTGAACATATCCTGAAGACCACCGTCACAAAAGCAGTGATTACCGTTCCCGCATATTTCAACGATGCACAGCGCCAGGCTACACGCGATGCAGGCCGTTTGGCCGGTCTCGATGTATTGCGCATCATCAACGAACCTACTGCTGCCAGTCTCGCTTATGGACTGGGAGTGAGGAAGGATGAAGAAAAGACCATCGCTGTTTATGACCTGGGTGGTGGCACCTTCGATATATCTATCCTCAATATCAACAACGGCATTTTCGAAGTGCTCTCTACCAATGGTGATACTTACCTTGGCGGCGATGATATGGACAATTTGCTAGCACGCTATTGGCAGGAAGATTCCGGCGTAGATGGCTCATCTATGGGCATCGGCAGCCATCTTGACAAATCGGCCGCGCAGCAATTGCGCGTAACTGCGGAAGCTGCAAAGAAACACCTGACTACACACGATGTGTTTGAAGGTAATATTAATGGTACTCCCGTTCGCATCACCCGCCCTGAATTTAATGAACTGATACAACCCCTTATAGACCGCACCATCACATCTTGCGCTAATGCATTGCGTGATGCGGGTCTTACTAAAGATAAGATAGATGCCGTGGTGATGGTGGGTGGTAGTACACGTGTGCCACTGGTAAAAGAAAGTGTTCGGAATTTCTTTGGCCGCGAGGTGCATGATGAACTCAACCCCGATGAAGTGGTAGCACTGGGTGCCGCCGTACAGGCCGACATATTAGCAGGCAACAATACCGAGATGTTATTGCTGGATGTTACACCGCTGTCGCTGGGTATAGAGACAATGGGTGGACTGATGGACGTATTGATGCCGCGTAATTCTAAAATACCTAACAAAGCAGGCCGACAATACACAACGTCTAAGGACGGGCAGGGCGGTATGCGCATATCTGTTTTCCAGGGTGAGCGCGACATGGTGCAGGACAATCGTAAACTGGCTGAGTTCAACCTGACTGGTATACCTGCCATGCCGGCTGGTCTGCCTAAGGTAGAGGTGACCTTCCTGATCGATGCAGACGGTATCCTCAAGGTGAGCGCTACCGAGTTGCGCAGTGGTGTGGCACAGAGTATTGACGTTGTTCCTCAGTATGGCCTTACAGATGAGCAGGTAGAGCAGATGTTGCTCGACTCACTCACTCACGCCAAAGATGATATCAAAGTGCGTGCACTGGTAGAGGCCAGCACTGAGGCGGAACAAATGCTGGAGACCACCGACAAGTTTATCGTGAAGTACCGCGACATGCTTACCGAAGAAGAGCTGTATACTACCATGGGCTGCATGCAGCAATTACGTGAAGCCATAGCAGCTAAAAACAAAGACTTGATACAGAACCTTACTGAAGTATTGAATAATGTGTCTCGTCCGTATGCCGAAAGAGTAATGGACGTAGCGCTGAAAGATGCTATGAAAGGAAAGAAAATAATCTAGAGCAAAACTCACCATAAAAACAGAACATATGTTAGCAACCAAAGGATACGCAGCCAATGCAGCCACCGAGCCACTGGGACCGTTTAATTTTGAGCGTCGCGACCCGGGTCCGCACGACGTTCAGTTTCAGATCCTTTTTTGTGGTGTTTGCCACTCCGATCTGCATGTTGCCCGCAATGAGTGGACGCGCACTACTTACCCTATAGTGCCGGGTCACGAGATAATAGGCCGCGTTACGGCGGTAGGTGCTCATGTCAAAAAATTTAAAGTAGGCGATCTGGCGGGTGTAGGTTGCCTGGTCGATTCTTGCGGCGAATGCGTAAGCTGCAAGCGTGGCCTGGAGCAGTTTTGCAAGAACGGTGCTACAGGTACGTACAACTCCGCAGATAAGCATACTGGCGGTGTTACTTATGGTGGCTACTCTACACAGATAGTAGTGAACGAAAATTTTGTGCTGCATGTGTCAGATAAATTGCCATTGCAGGCCGTAGCTCCTTTGCTATGCGCAGGCATCACTACTTACTCTCCGCTGCGCCACTGGAAGGTAGGCAAAGGGCATAAGGTAGGCGTTATCGGCTTGGGTGGCCTTGGCCACATGGCTGTGAAGCTTGCTGCATCAATGGGTGCGGAAGTTACCGTGTTGAGCACCTCACCGGGCAAAGAAGCAGACGCCCGTCGTCTGGGGGCACATCACTTCGCTATCACCAAAGATCCTGAACAACTGAAAGGCTTAGCAAGTAGTTTCAATTTTATCATAGACACGGTATCGGCCGAGCATGATTATAACACCTACCTGCAGATGTTGGATATTGATGGTGTGATGATATGTGTAGGTGCACCGCCTACGCCATCACAGATCATGGCATTCAGCCTCATCGGCAATCGCCGCAGTCTGGCAGGCTCACCTATAGGAGGCATCGCCGAAACACAGGAAATGCTGGACTATTGCGCAGAACACAACATCGTTTCAGATGTTGAAGTGATCAAAATGTCTTACATCAACGAAGCTTACGAGCGCATGCTCAAGGGCGACGTGAAATACCGTTTCGTCATAGATATGGCAACGATGTAAGTTGATCACATAACAATACTAAAACAAAAATGGCGACCCTTAGGTCGCCATTTTTAGGTGATTGTCGAATCACAACTCCTTCCTCAATCTCGCCACAGGCACATTCAGCTGCTCCCTGTATTTGGCCACAGTGCGGCGGGCTATATTGTAGCCCTTCTCTATCAGCATATCAGTAAGGTGCTCGTCAGAATATGGTTTGCGCTTGTTTTCCGCGCTGATGATCTCATTCAGTATCATTTTCACCTCTCGGGTAGATACTTCTTCGCCACCTTCCATTTGCAGCGCTTCTGAGAAGAAGAACTTCAGTTTATGAGTACCGTATTCTGTCTGTACAAATTTGCTGTTGGCCACACGCGAAACAGTAGATACATCCAGGTTGGTCATCTGGGCAATGTCCTTCAGTATCATAGGGCGCAGGGTAGCTTCATCACCCGTCAGAAAAAACTCTTTCTGAAAATCCATGATGGCCTGCATAGTGTGCAGCAGGGTATGTTGGCGTTGCTTTATAGCGTCTATAAACCATTTGGCGCTATCCAGTTTCTGCTTGATGAACATCACCGCTTCCTTCTGGCGTTTATCTTTCTTCTCGCCACGGTCATAGGCCTTCATCATCTCCTTGTACCCTTCAGATATGCGCAACTCAGGCGCATTCTTCGAATTAAGGGAGAGTTCCAGTATGCCATTATTGTTAAACACAAAGAAGTCGGGGATGATGTAGCTCTCAGCTTTATTCAGCACCGCAAACGATGAGCCCGGCTTAGGGTTCAGCTTGATGATGATGCCTATCACGCCCTTTATGTCCTCGTCGTTCAGGTTCAGTTGGCGCTGTATCTTGTCATAGTGCTTTTTGATAAACTCATTAAAGTATTTATCCAGCACTATTATGGCGTCCCTTACGGGCTTGCTGTCGGGCATACGTTTCATTTGCAGCAGCAGGCATTCCTGCAGCGTCCATACGCATATTCCCGGCGGGTCAAATTGTTGTATCTGTTGTATCAGCGTGTTGATCTCTTCAGGCGTGGTCTCTATATTTTGTCCAAAGGCCAGATCATCTGCCAGCGAGGTCACTTCCCTGCGCAGGTAGCCATCCTCATCCATGCTGCCTATTATCTGCTCGGCTATGGCATGGCTGCGGTCATCCAGTTCCAGCATGCCCAGCTGGTCCAGCACATGGTCGTGAAAGTTGGTCTCCACCCTTGCAGGTGTTTCCATGCGCTCACTGTCGCCATAGTCATCACCGTAGTCATAGTTCCTGTCGCCGTCATCCTCATGCCTCAGAAAATCGTCTAGATCCACTTTCTCGGCGTTATCATTGCTCAGCTCTACCGGTTCTTCATCGCCATCAAAGTTGTCCTCGCTGCCATTTTCGTTATCGTCCAGCTCGTACTCTTTGACCGGCTCGGCAGTGTCCAGCTCCGACTCCAGTGCCGGGTTTTCTTCCAGCTCTTCTTTTATCCGCTCTTCCAGGCTGGCCGTAGGTATCTGCAGCAGTTTCATCAGTTGAATCTGCTGGGGAGATAATTTTTGTAACAGCCTTTGTTGGTTAGATTGTCTGAGCATCGTCTGGTTTCACTATACTGCAAAAATAAAATTTAATGCCACAAAACACTCATCATTGCTCATATTCAGGCCCTTATTTATTTTCAACTGCTTAAATGTTAACAATGTGTTTTTTTAGAAACTTATATTGTATCTTGTGGTAATTATAGATTCAGGCCTGAATGATAAAAAAGCCGTACATATCTCCTTCGTTTTCCTACTTGCCGCTCGAGGAAGTTTTACAGATAATTCCTAAAAGAAAACAGCTATTCATTGGTATTCCCCGTGAAACGTCTTTTCAGGAAAATCGTGTGGCGCTTACTCCTGAGGCAGTGTCGGTTCTGGTTAACATGGGCCATGAGATCGTTGTGGAGCATGCAGCAGGTGAGGGGTCATTCTATTTCGATAACGATTATAGCGAGGCCGGCGCCCGCATTGTATACGACAAGGCAGAACTCTATAAGGCTACGACCATTATTAAGTCAGCGCCTATATCTGAGGAGGAAGCTGAATTGCTGCAGCCTAACCAGGTAGTTATTTCACCTATTCATATGCCGATGCTCAAGCAGGAGATCCTGCAGCAGTTGATGGCCAAGAAGATAATAGCTATCGCATTCGAATCCATTCAGGATGATGAGGGTACATACCCTATCGTTCGCTCTATGAGCGAGATCGCGGGCAACTATGCCATTCTCACAGCCGCCCGTTATCTGGGTAATACCGATAATGGCAAGGGCGTTTTGCTGGGGGGTATATCAGGTGTGCCGCCTGCACGCGTGCTTATCATTGGGGCGGGTGTAGTGGGCGAGTTTGCCGCACGCGCGGCGTTTGGTTTAGGGGCATCGGTCAAGATATTCGACAACTCTATTCACCGCCTCATGAAGCTGCAGAACAATATCGGCAGGCGTTGTTTCACTTCAGTGCTCGAGCCCGTGACCCTGGCCGAGGAGTTGTGCAATGCAGATGTAGCGGTGGGTGCGCTAAAGCCTATCAACGGTGTCACGCCTATGGTAGTATCAGAAGAGATGGTGCGCAACATGAAGGCCGGTTCGGTGATTATAGACGTAAGCATCGATCGTGGTGGTTGCTTCGAAACATCCAATGTTACGAGTCACGAAAAGCCGATCTTTAAGAAATACGACGTTATCCATTACTGCGTTCCGAACATCGCATCTGGGGTGTCCCGTACCGCTTCAAGGGCTATCAGCAATGTGTTGTTGCCTATCCTGCAAAGCTGCGCCGATACCGGTGGTTTCGATGAGGTCATCATGGCCAAGATGGGCTTCCGCAAGGGCGTGTATATGTATAAGGGCTCAGTAACCAATGCGCCTATCGCCAAAAAATTCGGATTCAAATACACCGATCTCGACTTGCTCTTCGCCGCAGGGTAGCCACGCCATCTCCTAAACTTTTGGGTTGAATTTTTCAATTGCACGGTCCTTAAAATAGGAAACGCTGTCATTTCAAAATGACAGGGGCATCAACGTATGTCACCCTTTAGGGTCGGGGTGAGCTTGTCTCTTTTTTCGTCCTCGGGGAGTCTCCGCTTTTCGCGAGACCTCGCCGATAAGCGGTAAGGGTAGTTAAGTAGAGGGCCATTCAGACATAGGCTCTGCGCCCAAAACTCTTTATAAGATCACTTTGCTAAAGTCTTCGCGGCTTTGCGTCTCTGCGGTTAAATATCCGTCACTTATCAGCAGTTGCATCCACTATATCCAGCGACACCGACGTTGCCCCACTCACATGGCTCACCTTTATTTTAAACTCTTCGGTTGATGCCGCTTTTACCACATCATCAATGCTGTGCTTCTGCTTTTCTATTGTAGATCCGTCCTTGTCTATGAAGGTGATCTGCACCTGTATGTTCTTATAATCTGTAAGAGTAGCCTTATTTACTATTTCGCCTTCCACTACCGTCTGGTTCAGCAGGTTCTTCCTGTGCGATCCTGATATCTTCAGGAACTTCAGCGGACTGTCTTTCTCCATATCAGCCAGCGATGCTTTCTTTTCCTCATACTTGGTTGACGGAGCAGAATTATTGGCCGACTTGCAAGCCCCTAATGTAGCCAGCGAAAGAAGAAGTACTAAGGCATTTTTCATGTCACAGATTTTTGTCAAACTTAAGAAAATATTTTTATTGCTTTCCACTGCTAATAAGGTATGCAACTTACAAGCTAAGTTATAACACCTCCCTCTCCCTTGGAGAGGGCTGGGGTGGGGACCCTCTACTCAAACAATTCTTCCTTGCTCCTGGGCCTGCGCTCTTCCAGCCACTTAAACCGGCTCAATTTTTCATTGGGAAGGTCTGCCTTTTCCATGGGCGTCAGTGTCTGGTGTACATCCGATTCAAACTTGATCGTCTTTATCTTCTGGTCGTCGAAGTATACGTGCAGCTTGTTGCCGCTGGCATTCATTACACCTATATAGGCATTATGCTCATCCAGTGTGTAGTCGATCACTTCTGCATTAGGGTAGACAACGATATTGGTGATGGAATTGTTCTTAAAGAACCCCTTCAGTATTTTCCCCTGCACCTGGTCGTAAAGTTTGGCCTTTTTAGGTCCCGAGCGCGATACGATAAAGGTATTGTTAGGTACATAAATGCTTTTTAGCTTGCTGCTATCTATAAGCAGGCATATCGTATCTCCTGTTATTTGGCTGTTTCTCGACCAGGCTATCGGTGCATATATCATGCGGATGGTAGAGTCATGCTGGGTATAGATGATGCTGTCGCAAACGCCCTGCAGCGAGTCAGAAAATATTTTTACGTGATGGTATCCTATGAACATCAGCGGTGCAGTGCTATCTGCTGCCGCTGTGTCAGCAACCGGTAGTGTTGCCACAGGTTCTTTCTTTTTCTTCTTGTCTTTTTTTCCGGTAGCAGTAGTAGTCGCGATCTCTTTCTTAGCCCCGCCCGTGTCGGCCACTACTTCTTTCTTTTCAGCTAGGTCGGTTGTCGACTTTACTTTTTGTCCTTTGCCTTCAGCTACTTCAGGTTTAGGGTTTGCCTTTCGACTTTTGCTCTCAACAGAGTCTGTGCTGTGATTTTTACTTTTTACCTTTTCATTTTTTAATATTGGTGCTGAATAAAAAGTATCTGCTCTTAGGTAAAGGGTGTCTTTTCCGTTCACCTGTTCTATCACGGGCTTTATCATGGCCCACAAGATGCGTTTTTTCTGGTCATAGGTTACGCGGCCGCAAAACAGGGTAGAGTGGCGCGACGTGTCTATAGATATCACATGGCTGTAGCCATAACCTAGTCCTGTCAGTTTATTGTAGTAAAGCGTGTCCCCCTCTATATAATTATTGCCATCCTGTATAGAGGAGTGTTCTGTAAAATAGGCTTCCCCTTTCAGGCTGTTGTAATATCCTTTGGGTGTGCGCAGTGTCATGCGGCCGCTATCTCCTTTCACCACCGATTTGGCATAGAAGATGCTTGTCTTCGTCTCGGTATTATACCCTACGTCGTCCGATTTAGTTACATACTGCGGATCTGTGATCAATGCACTGCCGCTGAATCGTGCATCCTTCGTTTTTACATTATACTCACCTCTCTTGCTCGTTACCGTCGTAGAGTCGTTCTTCAGCTTAGCCCAGTTGTCAAAGGTGCCTATTTTGGTACCCAGGTCATAATTTATTTCTTCACCCTCCAGTGTGTTCTTGCCATCTGTCAGCAGCACATTACCGCTCATGTAGGCCAGCTTCTTGTTGGCGGTATAGCGCAGGTAGTCCGATGTGGCTTGTGTGCCATCTTGCTGTGCTATGCGCACATTGCTGAATGCCTCTACTATGTTGGTGGTCTTGTTCTGGTACAGACTGTCGCAGTACAGCGTGTCTGTTCCTTGCTGCATGATCACCTGCCCTTTCGATTTCATGAAGTCTCCGCTGTCCGTCTTCACACCTATCATCACGTCGGCGTGCAGTATGTGTATGCGCACTTTATCACTGGTGTCAGCAGCTTGCTGGGCATATACGTTGTTTACTGCCAGCAGGCACAGGGCCAGCACGCAGCAGCGGATAATGGTATTGAATGGGTAGATAGCCAATCCTGTGTGGTTACTTTTGAGGGGAAATTACTTTACTCTTTACTTTTTTTGCCAAACACGCTTACATTGATATAACGCTTAGGGTGTGCCTTGATATCGGTCATTAGCTTGTCCAGGGTGCTCAGCGAGCTGGTCAGGTTATTATAGAGGTCTTTATTGTTCACCATTAGTCCCATAGATCCCTGTCCGCTATTGATCTTGGTCATCACCTCTTTCAGCTGTGCACTGGTTGCTTCCAGCTCTGTGAGTGTTTTCTGAATGGGGGAGTGTGCCATCTGGCCCGATACATTATTCAGGTTCGATACCAGCTGCTGCATGGTGTCGCTGCTCTTGGCCAGTGCATTAGAGAACTTGCTGGTGTTGTGCACAATGTTGCTAACCTCGCCATTTTCTTTGTTGATCTCAGCAGATATTGATACCAGATTGTCTGCAGTCATCTTCACCGATTTTATCGCGTCAGATATTACTTGCCTGTTATCCGGTCCCGCTATCACATTCACACCGGCTATTACAGTATCCAATGCACTCACTGTCTTGCGCAGGCTCTTGATAAGCGGTGTCACCTGGTCGGTGATATTATCCAGCATGCCGGGCTCTTGTGTAGTAGGTAGTTCAGTTTTCGCAGCTATCATGTTTGGCCCGGGGCCCAGATCCAGCCTTATTATCTTAGTCCCCAGCAGGTCCAGCGAGGCAAGTGATGCCGTAGTGCCCGCAGGTATCTCTACACTTTTATTGATAGTGATCGTTACACGCACACCCTTGCCATCCAGTAGTTTCGTGCCCGACACGTGCCCGATGTTCAGGCCGCGCACCTGCACTGCAGCCGAGTTTTGTAGTCCTTGCACATCACTATAGATGCAGTAATATTCCTTTTCGTTAGAAAATACACTTGTACCCTTGAGGAAAGAAAAACCAAGAAAAAATACAACAAGCGATACGGTAGCCAATATACCTATCCTCGCTTCTTTGGATAAACTCATAAGAAGTACAAAATATTAATGTCTGCAAAAATAACGCCTATAACGTTACAAAAGCCGTTACCTACCTCACGTCATAGAAATCTAACGCTCAAATATGTTAATTTTATTACAAATCAGTTCCGCGCAGCGTCTGTAGGCGCAATGCATCGCGGTTGCCGAAACTCGGCAGGTTACCGGTATCCATAGATAGATATCCACAAAAATGTGGATATCCCACGACTTATCCACTAAAAAAATCAACAGATAAGTGATTGATTTTTAATTAAATACGATATAAAAAGGCTCATTTCAGTGGATATCTTCCTCATTTTCGCATTATCCCGTGCCTTACCTTGCCTTTTTACCGGCTCTTTGACATACGGGTTATATAAATTCAAATATTATCGGATAGGCTACCTTCCATTTCCGCTTAAAAAAAAACTGCTACTTCCGCTTTTGGCCAACCGCTTGATTTACAATGCATAAACCCTTTCCGACTCACTTCCGCACAGGAAAAAGCGGAAGCAAATGCAGAACACGGGTAAGTACCAGCACTTCCCTTTAGGGATAGGGTAGATAACACGGGTGAGTAAAAGCACTTCCCTTTAGGGATAGGGTGAATAACCTCTTCCGCTTGTAAAAAAACAGCTACTTCCGGTTTTGGCCAACCACCTGATTATCAAAATATAAGCAACTTCCGCCCCTCTTCCGCAAAGGAAAAAGCGGAAGCGAATCAAGAAAATCATGATTCGGACGGCATAAACCACTTCCGCCCACTGCCGCAATAGGAAAAAGCGGAAGCGAATCATGAAAATCTTTTTGATCATGAAAATCATGGTGCAGACTTGATAACTAAACGATAATATGGAAACGCAGGTCGGTATGTTTATAGCCTGAAATACTTTACTGTAAAGGGTTTGGCTTATTTTTTTATCGGTAGTTCGGACACTTTTAATAACCCATTTTTTTAGCAATTTATTGGCACAGATTCTTTGAAAATAACCCTAAAAAGTAGTAAATTACATAATGTAAAACAACGTAAACTATTATTAACTTATTATTTAAAATATGTATTTTATCATCCCTGCTTATCATGCATAGGTTATCAACAGCAAGTTAATTTCTTTTGCTTTTCCGCAGGGCCGCTTTTATATAACTTAGTTATCCCATTCCGCCTATCACACAAGTCTTACAACCATTTAAATAACCAACCCATAAAATCTTCAGTCTATGAGTGCAACAGCCACTAAAAAAGGCCTTTCCTTCAGCCGTCAGTATACGCGTGAAGGTGTAAGTCCGTTCGACCTGTTCGAGTACGACTACCGCACATCCATCATCCGCAATCCTAATGGAGAGAAGGTGTTTGAGATGACCGATGTAGAGGTGCCCAAACACTGGTCGCAGATAGCCACAGACATACTGGCGCAAAAATATTTCCGCAAGGCGGGTGTGCCGCAGCCTGATGGCACGCTGGGCCGCGAAGGCTCGGTGAAGCAGGTAGCACATCGTCTGGCTGATTGCTGGCGCTCATGGGGTTCCGAGTATGGCTACTTCGCTTCTGCTAAAGATGCGCAGGTATTTTACGATGAACTGGTATATAGCATACTATTACAAAGCTGCGCACCTAATTCTCCGCAGTGGTTCAATACAGGCCTGTTCAGCACTTATGGTATCAATGGCAAGGCGCAGGGACACTATTATGTAGATGCAAAGACCGGCAAGCTGGAGCGGTCACAGAATGCATACGAGCGCCCTCAGCCGCACGCGTGCTTCATATTAAGTGTGGATGATGATTTGGTGAATGAGGGTGGCATCATGGACCTTTGGGTGCGTGAGGCGCGCATCTTCAAGTATGGTTCGGGTGTGGGCACCAACTATTCTAATATTCGTGCAGAGGGAGAAAAACTCAGTGGTGGTGGCACATCCAGCGGGCTAATGAGCTTCCTGAAGATAGGTGACCGTGCAGCGGGTGCTATCAAGAGTGGTGGTACTACTCGCCGCGCAGCTAAAATGGTTTGCCTCGATCTTGATCATCCGGAGGTAATTGATTTTATCGACTGGAAGGTAGAGGAAGAAAAGAAGGTGGCAGCATTGATAGCAGCAGGTTACTCGTCTGACTATGAGGGCGAAGCGTATAAAACAGTTTCCGGACAGAACTCTAATAACTCCGTGCGCATCCCTAATTCATTCTTTCATGCATTAGATAACAATGCCGATTGGGAATTGACAGCACGCAGCACAGGTAAGGTAATGAAGACTGTACCTGCAAAAGAGCTCTGGGAAAAGATATCTTATGCAGCATGGCGTTGCGCTGACCCCGGTACACAATATGATACTACGATCAATGAATGGCATACATGCCCTGAAGGTGGCGCTATACGTGCTTCCAATCCTTGCTCAGAGTATGTGTACCTTGATAATACAGCATGCAACCTTGCTTCGCTCAACCTGCGGCGTTTCTTCAACGAGGAGACAAGCACATTTGATGTGCAGGGCTTTGAATACATGACCCGCTTATGGACAGTGGTGCTGGAGATATCAGTGCTCATGGCGCAGTTCCCTTCTCCCGAGGTAGCACAGTTGAGTTACGATTATCGTACGCTGGGCCTTGGCTATGCCAACCTCGGTTCGATGCTTATGGTGAGCGGTATCGCTTACGATAGCGAAGAAGCTCGCGCCATAGCCGGTTCTATTACTGCTATAATGAATGGAGTGGCCTACAAGACGTCTGCTGAAATGGCGGCTTGTCTGGGCACATTCCCTCGCTATAAAGAAAATAAGGAGCACATGATGCGCGTAATGCGCAATCACCGTGCAGCAGCATACGATGCAGCTGATGCCTATGAGGGTATAGAAATAAAACCACTGGGCATCAACGCTAAATATTGCCCTGACTATCTGCTGAAAGCGGCTACCAAGGCATGGGACGAAGCAGTGCAGATGGGCGAACAATATGGCTACCGCAACGCGCAGGCCACAGTGATAGCCCCTACAGGGACTATAGGCTTGGTAATGGATTGCGATACCACAGGCGTAGAACCGGACTTTGCACTGGTGAAATTCAAAAAGCTTTCCGGCGGTGGTTATTTCAAGATCATCAACCAGTCTATACCAGCTGCATTAAAAAAGTTGGGCTATACACCAGAACAGCAGGATGCTATTGTGAAATATGCGAAAGGGCATGGCACATTTGCCGGAGCGCCATTCATCAATCATCAGTCATTGAGTGAAAAAGGTTTTATCGCAGATGAGCTGAAGAAACTCGATACTGCTGTAGAGAGCGCTTTTGAAGCAGGTTTCGTATTTAATGTATACACCCTCGGCGAAAGCTGCTTGCAGCGCCTTGGCTTCACTGCTGAGCAGTATTATGCGCCGGACTTTAGTCTCCTGCATGAACTGGGCTTTAGTGATGATGAGATTGATGCAGCTAATGATTATGCCTGCGGCACTATGACGGTAGAAGGAGCTCCATTCCTGAAACCCGAACATCTGTCGGTATTTGATTGTGCCAACAAGTGCGGTAAGAAGGGGGAACGGTTTATCCATGCTCATGGCCACATCCGCATGATGGGTGCTGTGCAGCCATTTATCAGTGGTGCTATTTCTAAGACGATCAACCTGCCTAACGAGGCTAATATTGAGGAGATCAAAGATTGCTATTACCTCAGCTGGCAGTTGGGCCTTAAGGCCTGCGCATTATATCGCGATGGGTCTAAGCTCAGCCAGCCACTCAGCAACAAAAGCGATACCAAAAAGAAAGAAGAAACGAAGGAGGCAACTCCTGCTGACGATGGGCAGATAGTAGACATGAGCCGCCTTACAGTAGAAGAGTTGCTGGAAGAAGTGAACAGGCGTGTACAGGAAAGCCCTGACACCCAGTTGAAACGCGAGCTGAGCCGCATCGTAGAGCGCAAGCAACTACCTGCTAAACGCCGGGGTTATACCATAAAGGGTAAGGTAGGCGGGCAGGCCATGTTCCTGCGCACAGGTGAATATAATGATGGTACGCTGGGTGAGATATTCATAGATATGGCTAAGGAGGGTGCTACCATGCGTAGCTTACTCAATAGCTTTGCGATAGCGATATCAGTGGGCCTGCAATACGGTGTACCGCTCGAGGAGTATGTAGATAAGTTCATCTTCTCCCGCTTCGAGCCATCGGGTATGGTAGAACATCCTAATCTTAAATCTGCAACCTCGGTACTGGATTATATCTTCAGGGTGCTGGCTTATGAATACCTGGACCGCGACGATTTGGTACACGTACCGGACCCTACCCGTAAACTCCATCTGGAAGAGGTAAAGGAATTACAGACAGAACTTTCACAGGTCCGCGTTACGGCACCTCAGGCATCACAACCGGCAGCAAAGGTTAAAGCCAACACCGCTCCGGAGCCTGTAGCAATGAACGCGCAGAATGCCGAGATCAAAAAACTGATGGGCACCAGTGCAGATGCACCTGCCTGCCGCAATTGCGGAAATATAACTATGCGCAATGGTACCTGCTATATGTGCCCTAACTGCGGCACCACTACAGGTTGCAGCTGATAGTCAATAATTCAGAGTGTAAAAACAACCGCCATGTTTATGGCGGTTGTTGGTGTCTTAAGTTTACAGACAATGCAGAAAACGAGCATAATATCTAACTGTTAAAACAAATATATGACACGCCCCTATTGAGTTGCGGGCTATATGTTTGTAAATAGTATGCATCGGGTATAGTTTTTATATTCATTCCCATTACTGATGCGTAAAGTATTAAGGATCATACTGTATTCTCTTGGATCGTTGCTTTTGCTATTGGTCCTTGTTGTTGTATGGCTGAATACCCCTTGGGGTCAGAACTATGTACGCATTAAAGCTGAGGCGTTCCTAAGAAACAAGCTGAAGACAGAGGTCCATATAGGTCATCTGGGTTATGGTCTCCCCAAGTACATCGTCCTTGAAAATGTATTTGTTGGTGATCAGCAGAAGGATACGCTGCTACAGGTAAGGCTATTGAAAGCAGATGTTGCTATGTTGCAATTGATACATAAAGACCTCGATGTGCAGCAACTGGTATTACAGGGTGTTCACTCCCACGTATACCGCAATGCAGGAGACACCACATTCAACTTTACTTACATCATCAATGCATTTGCCGGAGCGCCATCAACAGCAAAACCGAAAAGTAAGAGTTCATCATCATTTAAGATAGAGGTAGATAGGGTAGCACTCGACGACATTCATGCAAGGTATGATGACAACGAAGGTGGAGCAATGCTAGCCATAAACCTTGACCACCTGGACCTAAGGATGAAGAAGCTGGATATAGATGCCATGCTTTTTCAGGTTCGGGAGCTGAACGTAGCAGGTTTGCAGGGTAGCTTTACACAAGACACCTCCTACCTGCCACCCCCGCCAAAGACCAATACTAAAACACAGCTGCAGCTGGTGGCAGACAAAGTACACCTGGAGCGTATCGGCTTCAAGTATGACGATAACCTGAATAAGCTGTTGTTTGGCATAGACCTTGGCGATCTGGTGCTGCAATTGAAAAAGTTTGACCTGGCCAATGACGATATTGAAATAGCTAAACTGGCAGTAAGTAACACACGAGGTATACTGACCATGGGCAAGCAGAATAAGCGGCCAGCAGTTATAGATACAATAGTTAAAATTGATACTACGGAGGGCTGGCGGATCAATGCCACAGATATTGCGCTTGATGGTGTAGCTTTTAAAATGGATAATGAGAGTGCAGCACGCCAGCGCGAGGGCATTGATTACCAACACCTGGATATAAAGGGGGTGGCGATGATGCTGCACAACTTCACTTTCACGGGTGATAGCATTGGCGGAGATATGCAACACTTTGCTGTAAAGGAGCAGAGCGGCATTGAGGTAAAAGAGTTGAAGACTGTATTCAGTTACAATCCGCAGGGGGCTAGGCTGAAGAATCTATACCTGCTTACACCTCATACGGTGTTGCAGAATTATCTGGAGGTGCAATACCCATCGCTTGCAGAAATGCAAAAGCACATGCAGACAATGCAGCTGCGCATAAATGTAGATAACAGTGTGATAGGTGTGCAAGATGTACTGGTGTTTGCGCCACAGCTCAGGCAACAAGATCTGTTCAGAAAATATCCGCGTGGTCAGGTGAGGTTAGATGCGACGATATACGGATACCTCAATAACCTGAATATATCAAGGTTCTATGCCTCAGGTATGAACAATACTGAAGTAAAAATGGATGGGCATTTGAGAGGGTTGCCTGTAGCTAAAGACATTAGCTACAACATGCACATTGCTGCTCTGAGATCATCGCGACAGGACATAGAAGAGTTGGTGCCTGCTCAATATTTAGCTTACGTAAGAGTGCCCGATAAGTTAGGCGTTACAGGTAAGGTGTCGGGTACAACCCTTGACTATAACCCGGACCTATACCTGATAAGCACAGACGGGAATGCCTACGTACAAGGATCGTTGCACATGAGCGGAGGGAAGAACAAAGAACAGTATGGCCTGCTGGTGCAAACGAGTAAACTGAATCTGGGTCGTATACTAAAACAAGACTCATTGATAGGTGATGTATCTGCTGCTGTTACAGTAAGTGGCACGAGCTTTGACCCTAAGACCATGAACGCTAAGATCAATGGTGCGATCGGCGCAGCAATGGTAAAGAAATATCAGTATCACGATGTGCTCTTCACTGCAGACATGGCCAGTCAGAAAGGTAATCTATCCATGTCGGTAGCCGATACCAACTTGCGTGTGCATGTATTGGGTAGTATGGATATCAGTGGTAAGTATGCAGCTGTGAAGGCTGATATACTTCTGGATAGTATTGACCTGCAGGCGTTGAAATTATATAGCTCAGAGCTGCGCGCAAGAGGCATGATGCGGATAGATATTGCTGAGTTGAATCCTGATTATCCAAGAGGTACATTCACCTGGAGGCAACCGGTGGTAACGGCAGATGGCAAGAGGTATTATATGGATAGCATGTATATCGTGTCCCGGCCAGGTGCCGACACCGGCCAGAATATCTACGCGGATCTTGATGCCGTGCATGCAAGAATAACGGGGAAAACACCACTAACGAAAATAGGACCGATACTTACGCAACGATTCAACAGGCGATATGCCTTCCCGGTGCATGACACTAATAGCAATTCGGTATTCAGTAGCATTGCATATACCGCACCTGTTAAGCAGAAAGACACCACAACGCTGCCTGCAAATTACGACCTGAAGATCACAGCTAACGTTGTTGACAGAGCTATGCTGCACGGCATACTGCCCGGGCTTACCTCTTTCGACTCTATACATATTGATGCTAAGTTAACTCCGAGCACGTTGACAGTAAATGCTTATGTACCCGAACTAGAGTATGGCAGTAACACAATAGAAAAAGGAGTGATCAAAATATTGGGGACGGATTCTTCGTTCACTTACAAAGCAACTGTAGACAGAATAACAACCGGCACACTTGCGCTGTGGTATGCCGACCTGCATGGTAATTTTGATAAGGACAGCATCAGTGCATATTTAAGTGTTGCGGACTCTTCAAATAAGGAGCGATTTGCGTTGGCAGCAAATATGCAGAGCCTGGGTGATTCGCAGATCATACAACTTAAGCCGGGGCTGAAGCTCAACTATGACGTATGGGATGTAGCGCAGCCCAATAAAATAGTTGTGGCAAACGGAGGTTTGTATGTCAGCAACTTCGCGATAAGTAATGGGACACAATCTATAAAGGCAAATAGTGATGCCGGGAATGGAGCGCCTTTAAAAATTGATATTGCCAACTTTCAGCTATCGGATATCACCAGCATCGTAAGCGCATCAGATACCGCACTGCTGGCTACCGGCACACTCGGAGGTGCCTTGAGTGTTAAAAATATGACCTCAACTCCCGAGATGGAAGGAGATGTACAGGTGTTGCAGCTGGCGGTACTGGGCGATACACTGGGAGATATCAAAGCGCTTATAGATAATAAGGTTGCTGGTGCATTGCATACAGATATGACATTAATGGGGCATGGGAATGATATTAAACTACAAGGTTCTTACTATTTCCAACCCACTAATGGTAATGACCTGGATATGCAGCTAAGCATAAATGCGCTTGCTCTTCGTAGTTTTGAGACAATGGCACAAAACCAGATAAGGAATAGCTCCGGTTTTGTGCGAGGTGATCTGCGTGTGATGGGTACACCATACTCGCCTATAATAACAGGTACGCTGAAGACAGATAATCTGAAGACAAATGTCGCGGTCATAAATTCAGATATTAAAATGAAAGCCGAGCAGATCACTTTTGCAGAGCATACGGTGACTTTCAATAATTTTACCGTATTAGATAGCCCCAGCAATAAGGCAGTAATCAATGGCAGTATCGACATATCAGACATCACCGATATAGAGATGGATCTGCAGGTGAAAGCTGATAAATGGAGAGCTGTTCACTCCACAAAAAAGGATAACGAGCTTTTTTATGGCGATCTTGTTGTTACCACCAATCTGAAGATAAATGGGTCCGTTTCTACACCTATAGTCGATGGCAGCCTGAACGTGCTGAAAGGGACTGATTTTACGGTAGTGACACCGGAGAGTAACCCGCAGCTGGAAAGCAATAATGGGATAGTGATGTTTGTGAACATGAAAGATACGGGTAGGTATAACTTACTGGTGCCGCATAAAGAAGTTGCGCAAAAGAAAAGGAAGTTATCGACAGGCTCTGATTTTAATGTAAATATCACGGTAGATAAGGCTGCTAAGTTCAGCCTTGTAATAGATTAAGCCTCTGGCGACTTTATCAGCATGAAAGGTGATGCAACACTCAATGCTTCCATATCGCCAAGCGGCACTATTGGCCTCACTGGCAACTACGACTTGCATGAAGGTGTTTACCAGCTCAACTATAACTTTATCAAACGGAAGTTCCTGATAAAGGACGGTAGCAGTATCACTTTCGCAGGAGATCCGCTAAAGGGAACTAATCTTGACGTTTTGGCGGCATACGAGGCAACAGTGCCCCCCTACGACCTCGTAGAGCGGCAAGTGACGGACCAGACGCAGCTCAACTTCTACAAACAACGTCTGCCATTTGATGTAGACCTGCACATGAAAGGCTCGCTGATGGCGCCGGGACTTGCCTTTGATGTTACACTGCCAGAGAACAAAGTATACCCGTTGTCTTCAGATCAGATAGAATTGATACAGGGTAAACTTAACCAGATACGTACCGACACATCAGAATTGAATAAGCAGGTGTTTGCACTATTGATATTGAACAGGTTTGTTTCTGATGATCCGTTCAACTCAGCCGCTTCTTCAAGCGTCGGTTTTACTGCTTTACAAAGCGTTAGTACATTTGTAGGTGAGCAACTTAATCAGGCGGCCGGGCATTTCGTGAAGGGGGTAGATTTTTCGGTGGACCTTGCCAGCACAGAAGACTACACTACTGGTGATATGAGGCAGCGTACAGACCTGAATCTTGCAGCGTCAAAGCGATTACTAAACGATAGGCTCAAGTTGACCGTTGGAAATGATTTTGAGTTGGAGGGCCCGCAAACCGCCAACCAGCAGAACAGTTATGTACCCAGTAATCTGGCGGCAGATTACCAGCTTTCTGCAGATGGTAAGTACACAGTGCGGGGATACCGCAGGGCATATGATGAGGGCGTGTTGCAGGGGTATGTCACGGAGACCGGAGTGAACTTCATCGTGAGCCTTGACTACAACCATTTTAAGAATGTATTGAAAAGAAAGAAAGTAAAAGAAGTAACAGACAGTGTAACCGCCAAATAAGTATTATGCCCTTTACCCTAAAACAAGCTATATTATTGGTGACTATTGCTGTATGGTCGCTATGTGCCTGTAGTAATAGCAGGCATCTGGCGAAGGGAGAGAGCTTGTACGTGGGTTCCAGAGTGCATGTAGCAGGAGATAGTATAAGCAGGAAAGAAAGGAAAATATTGAAATCTGATCTGGAAGGCTTGGTAAGGCCCAGGCCCAATACCACTTTTCTCGGCATAAGATTGAAGCTCTCTTTATATCACGCAGCCGGAAATACGAAAAGGAAAAAGGGGCTGAAACAATGGATAAGGAATAAGGTTGGTGAACCGCCTGTGCTGTCAGGCGCGGTTCAGGTGCAAGCCAATAAAGTACTAATGACCAATTTTCTGGAGAACCGCGGTTATTTTTATGCCCATGTTTCCGGTGATATGAAGGTCAATAAAAAGAAGAAGGCTACTGCGGTGTTTGAGGTTGTCGCAGGATCTCAATATACGATCAATAAGGTATTTTTTACAAAGGATTCTTCCCGCATATCCATCGATATAGACAGTGATTTCAGGCAAACGCTCCTTACGCCCGGAGCTCCATATAACTTAGAGTTGATAAAGGCGGAGCGAACGCGCATAGAAAGAACACTAAAGGAAAAGGGGTACTACTATTTTAAAGCTGACTATTTATTAGTAGTTGTAGATAGCTCTATCGGCACCAATAAAGTGAACATGTATGTGAAGCTGAAAAAGAAGGAGATACCGGATGAGGCTTACGTGCGCTATACTATCAATGATATTTTCATTTATGCCGATTTCAGGCTGCAAGGCAAGAAGCAGGACACGAGTAAAGCCGATAAAGTACTGGTAGATAGCTATTATATAATAGATAGTAAAAAATCCTTCAAGCCGTCCGTGTTTGCTGATGCTATGGTGTTTGAAAAAGGCGATCAGTATAGCCTTGACGACCAGAATGCATCGCTGAGCAGGTTAGTAAATATGGGTACCTTTAAGTTTGTAAAGAATCGGTTCGCACCTCTGTCAGACACGCTGCTGGATGTGTACTACTATCTTACCCCATTTGCACGAAAGGCGATAAGATTTGAGATAGGAGCACTGACGCAGAATGATAACCGGGCAGGTACGGAAGGGAGTATCAGCTGGCGAAACAGGAATGCATTCAGGGGTGCAGAGCAACTATTGTTTAAGATAAACGGCGGGATTGAGGCGCAGTATAGCGGGCTGCAAAAGCAACCTAATATTTACAACTTCGGTGCTGAAGCGGATCTTACTTTTCCGCGATTTGTGGTGCCCTTCGTTAATATACAGACGACGAGCAGGTACCTGCCCAAGACGGTCGTTAAGCTGAAGTATAATTATGAATCAGAGTCAGACCTGTTGCGCATCAATTCTTATACAGCCTCATATGGCTATGACTGGAAGGAAGGGCCACACAAGCAGCATCAATTCTATCCGTTCAATTTTACCTATGTGAAGACCGACACGCTGGCTACAGATCGCAATAGGCTTAACGCGCTTTTGTACAGCAACCTCGTTTTTGAAGGTATTATCGTCGGTCCTACTTACGAGTTTACTTACACGTCTGCCGGAGCCGCTGTTAAAAGAAATTCCTTTTATTTTGATGGATTGATCGACCTGTCCGGCAATATATTGGGGCTAGCCGAGAAGGCTGATTATAACACAAACCCGCGCATATTATTCGGTTCTCACTATGCGCAATATCTTAAATTTCAGCCCGACTTCAGGTATTACCTCAGATTCTCAAAGTATACCGCTATCGCCTCACGGGTCATGTTGGGACTAGGTTTGCCTTATGGTAATTCAAGCAGTCTGCCCAACATCAAGCAGTTTTGGGCAGGCGGCAATAGTGATCTGCGTGGCTTCCCCTCAAGATTGCTAGGGCCAGGAACATTCAATGATAGCGTAGGCAAGAATCCTAAGTATATTGAGACCCTTGGCGATATAAAGCTGGAAGGAAATATAGAAGTAAGACAGAATCTTTATAAATTCATCAATGGTGCGATCTTTGTTGATGCAGGAAATATATGGCTGTACAGAGATAATCCGGATTTCCAGGGAGGGACATTCAGTTCTGGTTTCTACAAAGAGCTGGCTGTAGACGCTGGTTTTGGTCTGCGTTTTGATTTCAGTATTCTCGTATTGCGGTTGGATCTGGGTATACCTATGCGAAAGCCATGGCTGCCGGAAAATAACCGCTGGGTATTTGATCAGATATCATTCGGTGAATCCTCTTGGAGAAGGCAAAACATGATCTTCAACATTGGTATTGGCTATCCATTCTAAAGAGTCAATCTCCCTTCCACAGCAGGCTGCCATCGCCATAACTGAGGAAGCGATAATTGTGCTGCATGGCGTATTCATAAACGTTGCGCCACTCGTTGCCTATGAGTGCTGCAACTAATAGCAGGAGTGTACTCTGCGGTTGATGAAAGTTAGTCACTAACCCATTGATGATACGAAACTCATAACCCTCTGCAATAAGTATTTGTGTGCGGGTAACTATTTTATCGACATTATTATCATTAAGGTATTGTTGTATAGTTTCGAGCGCCTCACGGGCTGTGAAAGTTCCGATCGTCTCATACGGATCCCACTGCGTCACTGCAATGCCATCCCATTGAATGGCAGTATTGCTGGTCAGCTTGTTGCCTATCCAATACAGGCTTTCGAGCGTGCGTAGGGAAGTCGTCCCTACAGCTACGATGCCTTTGTCGAGGTGGTTCAGCAGTTGGGTGATGGCTTCTTTGTTTACTTCTATCCACTCCGCATGCATGTCATGCTCCTGCATGGTCTCGCTCTTCACCGGCTTAAAAGTGCCGGCGCCTACATGCAGCGTCACAAAGGCAGTGTCCACGCTTTTTGCGGCAAGATCTTGCATTACTTCCTCGGTAAAGTGCAGGCCGGCTGTAGGTGCGGCTACGCTGCCCTCGTCTTTGGCGTAGATGGTTTGGTAGCGGTCTTCATCATCGGTATCCGCTTCCCTGTTGATGTAGGGTGGCAGCGGTACTTTGCCAGCATACAGCAGCACTTCAGCAAATGTCAATTCAGGTGCATCCCAGTCCAACTGGATGGTATAGTAAGTAGCGCGCCTGCTCACCATGGTAGCAGAGAGGGTGAAATTATGTTCCTTACAGTCCAGGTGTAGTACAGTTCCTTCTTTCCATTTTTTTGCGCTACCTACCAGGCAATTCCACCATACCTGGCCTTTTTGCAGCATGGCGGTTTGTATGTCGCTGTGACTCTTGTGTGGCTCCAGGCAAAAGATCTCGATAGCCCCGCCCGTGTCTTTTTTAAACGGCAGACGTGCGTGCACCACCTTGGTACGGTTGAACACCATAAGTGAACCGGAGGGTATATGAGCAGCGATATTGCGGTAGCTATCTTCAGCGATCACTCCGTTCTTATACTCCAGTAATTTCGACGCGTCACGTTGGGCCAACGGGTGGTAAGCTATCCTGTTGTCAGGTAGGTCATAAGTATAGTCTTCTATACGCAGGTCTCTGGGATGCATGTTTATTTTAATTCGGGTATGGTGATGCCGGTGATCTTACGATACAGGTCTATGGCATACAGGTCGGTCATGCCGGCGATGAAGTCAACAAGTGATTGTATGTCGTTGTATGTTTTGTCTCGTTGTAATGTCAGCGGAAATTGTGCTGATACCAATTGTATGATCTTTGCCGACCTTGTCTGTTTAGGGTTGAGCACTGCATGTGCAAACTCGCGCAGCAGTCCACCTATGACGTTATAGCCCGCTATCTCTATTTCTACGACCGATCGGTAATTATATACATGCTTTACTGAAAAAATGTTGATCTTATCTATCAACTCGTGGTCGTCTGCGGGCAGGCACTTCAGCAGGTCTTTCTGCAAGGTGCCATTAAGTAGTGCTTCCTCATTATCCATGAAAGCGGTCACCAGTTTATCGGTCATCAAGCCTATCCAGCAGGCGCGCACATATTGTACCTTCTGGTTGTCGTCGTTGATATTGGCTACCTTCTTTTCGATGTAGCTTCTTGAATTATATTTTTCTCCCTCCGGAAAGAACGGCAGGAATAGCCCCATAAAGGTATCCAGGGTTATTATGTGCAGGCGATGAGCGTCTTCAAGATCTATAACGCGATAGCAGATGTCATCTGCAGCCTCGGTGAGGTAAACAAACGGATGACGGGCAAATACAAGTTCATGACCTTTCGTTGCTGGTATGTCCAGTGTCTCAGCGATATTCAGGTAAGTGTCGATCTCGGAATCAAAGAAACCTGATTTTTTGGTAGCGATCAGCCCTGTATTTTTATCAAACCCTGAAATGGAAGCACATGGGTACTTAACTATAGCAGCCAGTGTGGCGTAGGTAAGTCTGTAGCCACCGGGTTCGGGCTCGTTATAGCTATGCGTGAGGGTACGTAATGCGTTAGAGTTACCCTCAAATTTTTCGAAGTCTCTCAGCTGGTTAGCGCTGAGGTGGTCATGGATGATCTTCTTAGCGTCGCCCTCCATGGTCTCGAAAAAAGTGCGGATGGCGTCTTCGCCCGAATGCCCGAAGGGTGGGTTGCCTATGTCGTGTGCCAGGCATGCAGAAGCTATTACAGAAGGTAGTTCATGCCTGTAAAATTCATTGAATTCAATGCCTTCATTAGGATACTTTGCTGCAATGCGCTCACCGACTGCCTTGCCCAGGGAGCGACCTACAGAGGCTACCTCAAGGCTATGCGTGAGGCGATTGTGCACAAAAACCGAACCCGGTAAAGGGAACACCTGTGTCTTGTTTTGCAGGCGGCGGAAGGAAGACGAGAAAATGATGCGATCAAAATCCCGCTGGAATGAGTTGCGCGCAGGATCATAGGTATTGTTCTTCTTCCCTGAAGACCCCGTGCGTTGGTTAGCATATAATGTAGCCCATTTCATACTGTAAAGATGCAATAATGCAGGCAATATATCGTTGTATAAGAAGAAATCGGAGCGTGTTATGGTTATGCGTGATTATTTTTGGATAATTCTTCTAAATCAATCAATATGAGCATACCTGCATTTATGAGGATGTTATTCCTGCCAGTGTTGATAGTTGTCTCATCAGGAAGGGCTTTTGCGGGTCTCGACAAGCTCACTACCTTGAAAAGGGCTATGGCTAATAAGCAGGTGACTGTAAAAGCCTTGTCGCTGGGAGGATATTGCGGCAGGTGCATTAATGTACATATGACCAATAATACCGCTAATTATATAAAGGTGGATGTGGATCCCGGTCTCATATTTGTGCCTGAGGATACAAATTTTCAGAATCTGGTAGTGTGGGGTGATGAAAGCGTAGAGCTGGCGCCCGGCGCTACAAAGGACGTAAGCCTGGAGACATTTTGCGGTAAGAGCTACGCTCATAGCCCGGCCTCAGATATTAAATATAATTTCTGGAAGCAAGGTGATAGCTCGATGATCAAGACGCTGTTATTTGCACGTGACAATAAAATGGACCCATACCTGGTGCAGAATGCAGTGTGGACCTTTACAAATGCCCACAGATTAAGTAGTATTTACTGCTACGGTATGGATAGCCAGTCGTATCGATTAGTTAAGTATATTGCCGATTTGCGTCACATGCCCGTACCGGAGTATTATGTTTATCATCCTCGAAATAACCGGCCGGGTCAATCAGCTATGCGCACAGATAGTGGTCGTATCATTGTGCCTATGCAATGGGGTAATGAAGTGGAAACGCATGTAAATATATTTGTGTACCGGCTCAATGGCGAGGTATATAGGGTAATAGATGCAGACAGAGTGACGGACAAGAACGGCACGAAGGTAAATGTTGAGTTTGATCAGGTGAGGGATATCAGGGGTAGTTATATTGTGCAGGCAAAGGATATCCATAACAAGGTATTGTGCGAGAAGAAGGTAGAGGTGGATTTTTAAACTATAATACACGTTTGCATACCCCTTTTAACAAACACTGCTCCGGCAATTTGCGTTAACTTTGCATCTCAAATAAAATATCCATGCATAGCCACGACCACCCTCATGACCATGATCACGGGCATGGAGGTCATCATCATCATGCCGTAAGCGCCACTACCATGGCCAGCAACGCATTTATCATCGGTATAATATTCAATGGGCTCTATGTTGCAGTGCAGGTTGTGGCTGGTATCCACAGCCATTCCATGGCTTTGCTGTCTGATGCCGGGCATAACCTTGCCGATGCGGCCAGCCTTGCCCTATCATTCATGGCTTTTAAGCTGGCCAAAGTAAAGGCTTCTGAAAAGTATACTTATGGCTATAAGAAAACCACTATTCTTGCTGCGCTCACCAATGCTGTTGTATTATTGGTAACAGTAGGTGTGCTGGGGTATCAATCTGTCAATCGGTTATTGCATCCCCTGCCTGTTGAAGGTGGGCTTGTAGCCATTATTGCAGGGTTGGGCATTGTTATCAATTTCGGATCAGCAATGCTTTTCTTTCGCGACAAAGACCATGATCTGAATACAAAAGGGGCCTACCTGCACCTGTTATCCGATGCATTGGTGTCACTGGGAGTCGTTGTGTCCGGCCTTGTCATCCGTTACACCGGCTGGTATTGGCTCGATGGAGCTGTAAGCGTTATTGTGTTGATATTTATTTTGCTCAGTACATGGTCATTACTTACAGGTAGCCTGAGGTTGTCGCTCGATGCTGTGCCCGCTTCTATAAATATGTCCAACATAGAAAGCACTGTATTGAAGATGGACGGTGTGGAAAGCATACACCACATGCATGTGTGGGCCATGAGCACTACAGAGAATGCTTTGACCAGCCACCTGGTATTGAGTGAGTCGCTAAACTTTGATGAAAAAATGAAGCTGGTGCACAAGATAAAGCATGAGCTACAGCATATGAATATACACCACGCAACGCTGGAACTGGAATCTGCGACAATGCCTTGTCATGACGAGGATTGCTAATAATGATCAAATTATACCGTAAATAAAAAGCGCCCCATCAGGAGCGCTTTTTTATTTTCTGATAATATTTGTATCAATTAAGGAGCGATAGCGAAACTGGTGTTGCATTTGTCGCCTTCGTCTATACGCACCAGAGTAAGGTGGTTAGTTTCCACCATTGGTACGATATACTTAGCTGTTGCGCCTGTTTTTGTTTTCTTCAAGGTAAGTATCACATTACCTACTTCGTCGGTAGTGATAGAGTAAGTGCCTGACTCATGCGGATTGTCGCGCACATCACGGTAAGTCCTTTCGTAAGTGCCGTAATTGATATTGTTGGCATTGCTTACTGTAAGTTTCAGAGTAGAAAAATAATGGATGTAGTGACCGTCAGAATTACTGGAAACCTTATCAGGGCATTTCATACCTACGAAATACCAGGTTTTGTCCATCAGTTCAGTCCTGTTAATGGTTTGCGCAAAAAGGCTTGCAGGCAGTGCAAGCAGGCATACTAAAAGAATGTTTTTCAACATATTTTTCATCATAAAAATAGTTTCTTCGGAGTAAAAGTAATAAAAGCTTACAAATTTTATACAGTATGAAGGGCAAGATAGACAATATTATTTAAGTTAAGCAATCTGTAGCAAGACAGATAAGGTGGAGAATGCCTTTGAATGGTGCTATGGTAGCCATTCGTTGAGTTCTCTGCATTAAAACTTAATATGATGAGTTGGTTATCCTATGGCAGTTTATATTCTGCAATTCACGGTCATTTCTAATTGAATAGTTAATGATAATCAAATGTTTGTATAGGAACGTTAGGGTAAGGAACTTCGCAGCAAGACATTCAAATGAATTTCTTACCCCTTGCTGAAATAAAGGAAACTCCCGAAAGGGAGTTTTTCCGTTTGTAGAGGAAGTAAATAAGCCTGATAACAATGAAGATGAGGAAAACGACACTTTAGGCATCTGATACACTAGCTAGCCCTTAAGCATACAATTCCCCCTTAATTCTTAACTTTACAACCTACTTTACATTAATATATTATAGGTATGTCTTATACTCCAAAGCATAAAATACGTTTAGTAACCGCTGCGTCCCTGTTTGATGGTCACGATGCGTCTATCAATATCATGCGCCGCGTAATGCAGGCGAGTGGGGCAGAGGTGATACACCTGGGCCATGACCGCAGTGTGAAAGAGGTAGTAGATTGTGCGATACAGGAAGATGCCAATGCCATAGCCATTACCTCTTATCAAGGTGGGCATGTGGAATACTTTAAGTATATGCACGACCTGCTGAAGGAAGCAGGCTGTGGCCACATCAAGATATTTGGTGGTGGTGGCGGTGTAATATTACCCGATGAAATCAAAGAACTGGAAGCCTATGGCGTAACCCGGATCTACTCACCTGACGATGGCCGTAAAATGGGTCTGCAGGGTATGATAGATGACCTTTTAGAGAAAAGTGATTTTCCTACCGGTAATCAGCTGAATGGAGAACTGGGACATGTGGGTGAGCGTGATGTAAAATCTATCGCCCGCCTCATATCTGCAGCTGAGAACTACCACGAACTACCGGAAACACAGATGGCCCTGAAAAAGATAGCCGAGCAGGCTGCGAAGTCAAAGACACCTGTGTTGGGCATTACCGGGACGGGTGGCTCTGGCAAGAGCTCACTGGTAGACGAGATAGTACGCCGTTTCCTGCTTGATTTTAAAGACAAACATATAGGTATCATATCGGTAGACCCTTCTAAACGCAAGACAGGTGGTGCATTGCTCGGCGACCGTATACGTATGAACGCCATCCGTAACGACAGGGTGTACATGCGCTCGATGGCTACCCGCCAAAGCAACCTGGCCGTATCTAAATATATACTTGATGCGCTCAATATCCTGAAGGCTGCACATTACGATCTCATCATACTGGAGACATCAGGTATAGGCCAGAGTGATACGCAGATCACCGACTACTGCGACCTGAGCATGTATGTGATGACGCCAGAATATGGTGCTGCAACCCAGTTGGAAAAGATAGACATGCTGGACTTTGCCAATGTGGTAGTGCTCAATAAATTTGATAAGAGGGGTGCCATGGATGCCTTGAGAGATGTGAAAAAGCAATACCAGCGCAATCATAAACTGTTTGATATCAATCCTGATGATATGCCGGTATTCGGTACCATAGCCTCGCAGTTCAACGACCCCGGTACCAATACAATGTACAAGGCGCTGATGAACACAGTGCAGGCCGTCACCGGTGCACCGCTGCACTCTGAGTATAAGGATACTGACGAGATGAGCGAGAAGGTATACATCATCCCGCCGAGCCGTACCCGCTACCTGAGCGAGATATCAGAGAATAACCGCAAATACGATCGCTGGGCTAAGGACCAGAGCAGTGTAGCCCAGAAGTTGTTTGGGCTGAAGATGACCATAGAGACCGTAGAAGCAACCAAGGTAGATGACAAGGACAGGCTGATAAAAACACTGCAGGAAGTGTATGCTAAAACAGCAATGGACCTGGACCCTAAGAATCTCTATCTGCTGGAGCATTGGGAAGAAAAGAAAAAGCAATACACTGACGAGTACTACATATTTAAGGTGCGTGACAAGGAACTGAAGATAAAGACCCACACTGAGTCACTCTCTCACCTGCAGATACCAAAGGTGGCTGTGCCGCGCTTTGAGGCATGGGGTGAGGTGCTGCAGTGGGCACTATCAGAAAATTTTCCGGGTGAGTTTCCATATGCTGCGGGTATCTATCCATTCAAGCGTGAGGGAGAAGATCCTACCCGTATGTTTGCGGGAGAGGGCGGGCCAGAGCGCACTAACAGGCGCTTTCACTACGTATCCAAAGGGTTGCCTGCCAAGCGCCTGAGTACTGCATTTGATAGTGTGACACTTTATGGTCAGGACCCTGATCATCGCCCTGATATCTATGGTAAAGTAGGTAACTCTGGAGTGAGCGTGGCCAGCCTCGATGATGCCAAAAAACTGTATAGTGGTTTTAACCTGGCAGACCCTAAGACGTCGGTATCGATGACCATTAATGGCCCTGCGCCTACCATCACTGCCTTCTTTATGAATGCGGCTATAGACCAACAGTGTGAACTGTACATCAAAGCTAATGGACTGGAAGAAGAAGTAAATAAAAAGATAGACGCTATTTATGCAGATAAGGGCGTGCCTCGCCCTTACTACCATTCGGGTGTGGCTACCTCGGTAGCTAACGGGCCGCTGCCGGAAGGTAACGATGGCCTTGGCCTGATGTTGCTGGGTGTAACAGGTGACCAGGTGCTACCTGCTGACGTGTATGCGCAGATAAAAGCAGCCACGCTTAGTGCCGTGCGTGGTACCGTACAGGCAGATATACTTAAGGAAGACCAGGCGCAAAATACCTGCATCTTCTCTACGGAGTTTTCACTACGCGTGATGGGCGATGTGCAGCAATATTTTATCGAAAAGAAGGTGCGTAATTTCTACTCGGTATCTATAAGTGGTTACCATATTGCCGAGGCGGGTGCTAATCCGTTGTCGCAGCTGGCATTCACCTTATCTAACGGCTTTACATTTGTAGAATACTACCTGAGCAGGGGCATGCATATCGATGATTTTGCCCCTAACCTTTCGTTCTTCTTTAGCAATGGTATCGATCCTGAATATAGCGTCATAGGCCGTGTGGCTCGTCGTATATGGGCCAAGGCCATGAAGCTGAAGTACGGAGGCAATGAGCGCTCTCAGATGCTTAAGTATCATATTCAAACATCGGGCCGATCACTGCATGCTCAGGAGATAGACTTCAATGATATACGCACAACGCTGCAGGCATTGTATGCGATATACGATAACTGCAACTCACTGCACACTAATGCATACGATGAGGCAATAACCACTCCTACCGAAGAAAGCGTGCGTCGTGCAATGGCCATACAGCTGATCATTAATAAAGAATTAGGTCTTGCCAAGAATGAGAACCCGCTACAGGGCTCGTTCATTATCGAGGAATTGACTGACCTTGTAGAAGAAGCTGTATTATTGGAATTTGACCGTATCACAGAACGTGGTGGCGTACTTGGCGCTATGGAGACCATGTATCAGCGTGGTAAGATACAGGAAGAAAGCCTTTATTATGAAACGCTGAAGCATACCGGTGAGTTTCCTATAATAGGGGTGAATACTTTCCTTAGTTCGAAGGGATCGCCGACGGTATTGCCGCGCGAGGTGATACGTTCTACCGAAGAGGAAAAGGAATTTCAGATACAGTCAGTACAAAATTTATGGAAGCGTAGCGGAGATAAAGGCGCAGAATTGCTGCACAGACTGCAGCATGTAGCCATCCGCAATGAGAATATTTTTGAGGAATTGATGGAGACCGCAAAATATTGTTCTCTCGGCCAGATCACCAAAGCATTGTTTGAAGTGGGCGGACAGTATAGAAGGAATATGTAGTGCTCCGATTTACAAAGTATAGCAAGATGCAGCCCGAATGGCTGCATCTTTTTTATGAGCCATGTCTTAACAATATCATTACTATTATTTTTTTATCTTGCAGTAAATAGCTGATGTATGGCTCAATCGAAACAAGATCAGGAAACAAACAAAGTGAAAACAACTATTTCGACAGAGTCGGAGATAGAGCGTTTGCGCAGAGATGTTTATAGGTCTGACAAGGAAAAATTTCAATTGCTCGTCCAGATGTTTCGTGCCAATGCAATGTATAACCGGGCAAAAGTGACCCACAAGTAAAGCCTTATGGATATACTTGACGAAGAATTACTTCGTTTATGGAAAAGCCTTAATCAATATCATGTGCGCTATATCATGATAGGAGGCTTTGCAACCCGCTTTCACGGTTTCAACAGAAATACTGACGATCTGGATATCTGGCTGGATGACACTACAGCCAACAGAAAGAATTTAAGAGCAGCATTTAGAGATCTGGACTATGGTGATCTGCCCATGCTGGAGACGATGGAATTTATTGCAGGGTGGACTAGTTTTACGGTTGGTGGAAATATAGAATTAGATATACTCACGGAAATGAAAGGCTTGCAAGACACTACGTTCGCAACCTGCTACAGTCAGGCTTCGGTAGCAGAAATTGATGGGGTCAATATCCCATTTCTTCATATCAATCAGCTCATACAGAATAAGAAGGCTACCAACAGACCTAAGGATCAGGTTGATGTGGTTGAGTTAGAAAAGATCAGGCGTATACGTGAAGAGGGTAGTTGACTTTAATAACAACACGGTATTCTTTTTATGACCCTCGTCAGGGCTCGTATTGAATTTTCTTATTTTTTCATAGGCAAACAGAATGAGCATCAGCTGTGTATTGTGTATTTAATGCGCGACCTTTGCATCGTAAACTAAAATAGAAAAATAAATATGGCAAACAATTTCATTACCGTAGGAGATAAATTCCCTACATTTGACAAGAAAGCAGTAGTAGCAATTGAAAAAGGAAAAGAGTTTAAGAATATCAGCAATCAGGACTTTGAAGGCAAGTGGGCTGTGATGTTTTGGTGGCCGAAGGATTTTACGTTCGTATGTCCTACGGAGATCGCTGAGTTCAATAAAAACTTCTCCAATTTCGCAGACCGCGATACTGTTTTGCTGGGAGCATCTACCGATAATGAATACGTGCACCATGCATGGAGGATGAACCATAAAGACCTGAAGGACCTGCGTTTCCCGATGATCGCTGATACATCAAAGTCACTGGCTGAAGAGCTGGGTATACTCACTACAGATGAGAAAGTGGCCTACCGTGCAACTTATATCATAGATAACGAAGGAACAGTGCGTTGGGTGAACATCAACGACTTGAGCGTAGGCCGTAACGTAGAAGAAGTTTTGCGTGTACTGGATGCATTGCAGACAGACGAGCTCTGCCCTTGTAACTGGGCCAAGGGTGAAGAAACATTGACACCTGCCGTAGGATAATTAAATAGAAGATATCGGAGCATCGCTTCGCTGGTTTCAAATCAATAGGTAAAGGTGTGTAAGGTATCCGTCTTTACACACCTTTACTGCTTTTAAAACGAAAATATGATGAGCGCAATAAGCAATAACGAAACTATAATGAGCCTGTTTCAGGACCTGGGCATCGATCCGTCGTTTACCTCGGTGAACCTCGAGCGCATGGCTGAAGTCAACAGCAAATACCTGCGTGACCTGAAACTGAACGTGTCGGGTATGCTGGGCAGCAAGAACATGACAAAGAAAGAAGCCTGCATGGTTGCGTTGTCGGTGGCTGCAAATGAAAAGAATGATACGCTTACCAAAGCATTTACTACACTATCAAAAAACGAAGGTGCAACCGATGATGAGATAGCAGAAGTAATAGCTTGTGTGTCCATCATGAACGTGAACAATATATTCTACCGTTTCCGTCACTTTATGGCAGGGGTAGAATATTACGAGAAAACACCTGCAGGCCTGAGGATGAGCGTAATGATGAATCCTGCAATGGGCAAGCCATTGTTTGAACTGATCAGCCTGGTAATTTCAGCTGTAAATGGTTGCGAGCGTTGCGTTACCTCGCACGAACATTCTGTGAAAGAGCAGGGTGCTGATGAGCCACGCATCTATGATGCAATACGTCTGGGTGCTGTGATCAAGGGATTGAGTGTAGTGATCTAATGTCATGTACAGGTATATAATATCTTGGAAGGCGGTAAAATCATAAAATCTGGTAGGGTGCTGTTTTAACAGTGCCTTTTTTTATTGTGTAAACAATGTTTTCAAAAGGTAACCTACTTTTTACACTTAATGGAGACCTTTTATTCATTATCGGTAGGTCTGAGTTGTTGCGGGCTTCTAATGTTAGGGATATAAATAGTTACTTTTCTTTTTAAATTGCATGCTAAACTTTAGAAACCATGCTTATGCCAAATTCCCGTTTCGTTATTCCCATAATTTTTTCCGTCTTATCATCAGCAGTTGCAGCCCAAACTTCTTCTGTTCCTACGATAAATTCATTTTTGCCGGGTGCTGCATCCCCCTCATCGACGATCTCGATCAGTGGCAATAATTTTAACGCTACACCTGCAAATAATATTGTTTTCTTTGGAGCCGTGAGGGCTACAGTAACTGCTTCCTCATCTGACTCTCTATCTGTGACCGTCCCGTGGGGTGCTACATTGAGCCAGATATCGGTGCTGAATACCTCAAATAACAAGGTGGGTTATGGTAACACACCATTTATACCTAAATACACCAATTCATATTTCATCGCTGATAGCATAAACTTCAAGGCTCAGGTTAAATTTTTTGCCGGACGAGCTCCTGTTATCGTTGCTATGGGAGATATTGATAATGATGGATATACAGACCTAATTGCGGTTAATTCCAATGATACTTCTCTTCTTGTTGTATATAGGAACTCAGGTTTAGCAGGTGCTGTAAGCGCTTCTGCTTATAGCTATGCTGGGTCTTTCAGGTCAGTGGCATATTCACAAAATGTGAAACTTGCTGATCTTGACGGTGATGGTAAACCCGAATTGATAGTTACTAATGCAGGTGCCTCAGGAGTATCTGTTTTGCGAAACACTTCTGTGGTAGGGACCATTTCTTTTGCTACTGAATATAATTTTCCAACGGCTATTCAGCCGGTTGTTGCCTGTATTGCCGATATGGACCGCGACGGCAAGCCAGATATTGTGGTGACATCAGCCTATTCTAACGTGGTGTCTGTTTTGAAAAATACTTCGGTAGTCGGAGTGATCAATCACTCTTCCTTTCAGGCTCACAAGGATTTTTCCGTGGGCAATGCCCCGGTGGGTCTGTGTCTTAGCGATTTTGATGGGGATGGTAAAGTGGATATAGCTGTCGCTGCATCTTCAGATAACACGATCACTCTGCTCCGAAATATTTCAACGACCGGAGTCATCGATACTAACTCATTTGCTGCAGGGACAAACATTACCACCGGAAGTTTGCCTATAGATATTACTGCCGGAGACATTGATGGTGATGGTAAACCCGATATCATCGTATCCTGCAATACAGACAATAAGATATCTGTTTACAGGAATAATTCTGGCACTGCTGGTGTTATTTCTTTTGACCCAGCTGTCGATTTTTTATCCGGGGGGCTTAATACTACCGGCCTCGCTTTGGGAGACATCAATGGTGATGGAAAGATTGATATTGCCGTAACCAATATTGGGTCAAATAACTTATCTGTCTTTAGAAATATGTCTTCGAGCGGTTCGATCTCTTCCTCGTCACTAGCTGCTCCTGTCATATGCGCAACAGGAACATCCCCCAAAGGCATAAATATCGGAGATCTTAATAGAGATGGGTACCCCGAGATTGTTGTTGCAAACAATGGCGACAGCTCTCTGTCAATATTAAACAATTATCCGTTGCCTCTTGTAGACCCCATAACCGGAACTCATAACGTATGTGTAGGCGATAGCGGAATCACTACTGCCTGTGCCAACATTGTTACAGGGGGCAGGTGGTCTGTATCAGATACAACTAAAGCTGTGATAAATCCTTTGACAGGGGCTATAAGGGGCATTTCGGCGGGTAGTACTACATTAACTTATACGGTAGTGGCAGGAGGTGATACTAATCTTGTTACATCGAACTTGATCGTGAACCCGATACCGGTTTCGGGCACTATAACAGGTGGTAGCTCTGTGTGTGAGGGCTCTTCTATTACACTTAGTGATGCGGCCCCCGGCGGTATATGGAGCAGCAGCAACATGGCTATAGCTGCGGTCAGCGCTTCCGGAGTAGTTACGGGTGTTTCCGCAGGTATCGTCACCGTTAGTTATACGGTTGCCAATTTTTGCGGTACCTCGGTTGCTACGAGGTCTGTAACTATAAATCCACTACCGGTTTCAGGCTCCATAACTGGGGGCAGCTCTGTTTGTGCAGGCTCTTCTGTTACGCTTAGTGATGCAGCTGCCGGAGGCGCCTGGACCAGCAACAATATTACAGTAGCTACTGTGAGCAGTTCGGGAGTGGTGGGGGGTATCTCCGCCGGTAGCGCTACCATTAGTTATAGCGTCACTAATATTTGTGGTACATCAGTTGCCACAAGATCTGTTACTGTAAATCCGTTGCCCGCTTCAGGTTCTGTCACCGGTAGCAGTTATGTCTGTGTGGGCTTCCCCGTCACGCTCAGCGATGTAGCTCCCGGTGGTTTCTGGAGCAGCAGCAATACATCTTTGGCCACAGTCAGTACCTCGGGTGGCGTTACCGGTATATCTTCCGGTAGCGTTGTTATTAGTTATAGCGTCACCAATATTTGCGGTACCTCAGTTGCAACAAGATCTTTAGCAGTAAATGCATTGCCGGTCTCCGTTCCCATCACAGGTAGCAGTGCCGTGTGCGTAGGCGCTTCTGCCACGATGGTCGATGCGGCTCCCGGTGGCACGTGGAGTAGCAGCAATACTTTAGTGGCCACAGTCAGCGGTTCGGGTATGGTTTCGGGGGTGTCTTCTGGTAGTGCTACCATTAGCTATAATGTTGCTAATGTTTGCGGTGCAGCATTTGCTACAAGATCGGTAAGCGTAACCCCCCTGCCGGTATCCGGAGTTATTACCGGCGCAAGTGCCGTATGCAATAGCTACACTACTACACTCAGCGATATAACTCCCGGTGGTGTCTGGAGCAGCAGCAATACATCTGTTGCTACGGTCAGCACCTCGGGTGGCGTTACGGGCGTTTCTTCAGGTAGCGTTGTTATCAGTTGTAGTGTTACCAATAGTTGCGGTACATCGGCTGCCACAAGATCTGTAACAGTAAATCTACCACCCGTTTCGGGCTCTATTACCGGTAGTAGCTCTGTGTGTGCTGGTTCATCTATCACGCTGACC